>Ga0065711_1033410_pt1 | contig 25557 bp, 15 predicted proteins | sample Hoacrofraction12_FD_59098 | JGI IMG/M metagenome (GOLD analysis project Ga0065711, IMG submission 59098) | Hoatzin crop microbial communities from Cojedes, Venezuela - Epithelial fraction 12 v2 (version 2) | ecosystem: Host-associated > Birds > Digestive system > Esophagus > Crop | place...
AGCCAGTTGTCACAGTTTCTCACTGAACGCGACCGAATGCGGCCGTGCTAGTTCATGAGCACGACTGGACTGAAGGTGCGGGCTGCTATTAGTGTATCCAGAATCATGGTAGTTTAATATACGTATTAAACGCGACTGGACTGGTCGTGGCAAATTGGACATCACTCAGAATTTAAACCTAGCCGCACCTAGCCTCTCACTTCAGTGAAGAGCATTAGAAAGCAGGGGGTTTATTTTCTGCCAAATTCATGTGACACATGGTAGGAAATGTCTGAGCATATTTTTTCTCCTTAATAGTTTAATTCTGTTCCTGAAGTTTCTGCCATGGCCTCAGACACACCACTTCTCCAGAACATGGCCTCCATCTGCCTGGCGTCACCCGAACCTGCTGCTGGCCACTCCCCCCAGGACTTTTCAGTGGGCGCTCTCTGCACCGTCTGTCAGCTGCGTTTGTTTGCGCAGTCTCCGTAAGCTGGTCAAACCAGCACTGCTGACTTTGCCTGCAGCAGGTTAGGAAGCGCTCGTAAACTTTGCTCAGCCAACTGAGCTTTGCGTTGAAAAAAAGGGAAGTGCACACATGTAAAAAAACCTGTCAGTGTCAGTCTACACAAACGGTAGTGGGAGGTGAGTGGTTTTTTCCCCCCTCTCACTACATAAGAGTAAACACTAGTGTCAAGCACCAGTGGAACACCAGCCTTCTCACCTATGTGCAGCATTACTAACCTCTGGGGAGAGCAAGATATCTGTATAGGTATGTTCTTAAGTAATACAGAAACGTTTTAATCTGGAATAGCAAGAAGCACCAGTGTAGTCTTGCATCTAGCTTTAGAGCAGTGACTAATTAGACATTTTTAGATTAATACTAACCATTAATCACATCATATAAAAGGCTATCAACAGAAAATACATAAGTACTTTTACAGGCTGTCAAACTCAAAGCCTTCATCACATCAGAGCTAGATCACTAGCAAAAGAAAATTTAGAGTTATTTTAACACTGAAGGTGGTGTTAAAAAAAATCAACTTGAAATTAAGTCCCAATATATCTGAATAATATTAAAAATGGCTCACAGCATAGGCCATTTATTGGGATGGTGGGGAACGAAGGAACTCGTGTGGACACAATTCATGCTTAAACAGCTGCATGAGAAGTTTTTCTTTGATCCTCCAAGAGCCATAAAAAGGCAATACTAAACTGCTGTGAAAAGAAAAGCAAAAACCGTATCCAATAAAACATTCAGTTAAATATAGTAGTGTTCATACTTCTGAAACTATACCAATAGGAACGATTCACCCTCACAATTTAGATGGAGGTGATCTTTTATCATTAATCATACCTGACTTTTTTGCTGATGGTGGTAAGTTGCTGCCAGCACCTCCAGTGCCACCTCCTCCTGGACTGCCACCAACACCACCAGGGCCACCAGGGGAACCAGTTTTCTTGCTCAGGAGACTGTTGAAGAAGTTAGCCAGGACTCCTTCGCTAGTAGCTCCAGCTACAAGGGGAGGGAGGGGAAAAAAAACAGCCACAACAAAACCAAAATAAAACAGATTTTCTGAGTAAATACTGATTTAGTCTGTTAGTCAATCTAAATAAGCATATTAAAGAAAGCAAGCAAAGCAGCTACTTTACTTCCCCAACTGTATCTGTGCCCTCGTAAGAAAAGGTACCTTTCATATTCGGATCAATTTTTTTTGACCCAGTAGGGATAGGTGTAACACTGGCAACATTTGATGTTACGGATCTATTTGGTGTTCTAGGAGATCCTCCAGGAACTCTTGGAGAGGCATCCTATAAAAAAAAAATTCCAAAGCTGAACAAGTCAATCTTCTACAGAATTAAATCATGCAGTGTAAGAATACATGAAATGAAGCATTTTGTTATTTCTCACAGCTCCTAATCTTTTTTTTTTTTTTTAAATAACATAGTATCCCATGCAACTGAAGTGACACCAGGTTAGATTTTGCTGATTGTGCATGAGTTTTTTCACACTTGCATAACATTCTTGCAAATACTAACTTTAGTGCAACTAAAGCAATAGTGAAGCTTTTTATTTTATCTCAGTGAGAAATCTGAAAATCCATCTGTTACTCAGTACTGCCTCTGACTAATGAAAACTGCACTGATTAGATCACAGAGGAACTACACGAAATTTCTTGGAAAGACAACACATACCACCAATACTGTGGAAAGGACTAAATGCAGCCCAGAAGAAAAAGCATTATTCATTATGTCAAGGAGAACAAGTCATGTTTCTGCAAAACTGCAGTTCATCTAAAGAGGTAAAACTGCCTTTGTGAGACCACATGCTCCCCATTAAACCTGTGTTACTTTTTAGTTACTTTATTTGCATTTGAAATGTAGATGATGTCAGTTTTCATCTGGCCTTAATTTTATGCCACTGTCTTAGTATTTCTAGAGAGAGACAGTGCCAAATTTAGGATATAAAATATTTATAATACATTTAGGATATAAAATTCACCAAGGCAATTCAGCCAACATAACTTGCTCCTGGGCACACTCTTGGAACAGAAAGGGGAGTCAACTACCCGCTTAATTCTAACACTCTAACACAAAAAGTAAAGCCATGACATTTAGACCTTGCTGTCAATACAAGTTGTCTTCACTAGCTGTGAAGAAGTGTCACAATTTTAGAACTGTATATGATGTAGACTTTAAACACTATGTAGTTTAAAAATTTAGACCAACAAAGATTTGATAGTGCAATTAAAACAAGCAACCCTCTAAATATATGAAAGTGAATCATTTTCAAGTGATGATATTTAAAATTTTTATTACTAACCACTGGCCTTCCTGCAGCACTAGGTGGTTGTTTCGCCAACTGTGACTGCAAAAAACAAACCCATATAGCGTTAGATAATACAGTAACTGAGAATACAAAACTAAATTTGTGTTGAGAATGTTGTTAAATGAAACTCTGGCTGCTTGTTTTATAGACAGAAAGTTACCTGCTGCTTCATAAGAAACACTTGGTCATCTTCTGCTACAATTTCTTTTTCGTGAACAAACTGCAATACAAAAACATTAACATAATTTTGACTAAAAAAAAAGAAAAAAGAAATTTATTTCTTTTTGTCGCCCCTGTGAATATGACCAAGGCATTCAGTAATGAGTTCAATGCATAAAATCCCATGTTGACTGCAGACCATAGTTTCTGTATTTCAGACTTCTACCTCATGATTCCATTTAAGCTAAGTTAATCAGAAGTATCATTAACTCCTTTGACCTGTCAGGCATAAGTCTCTAGATGTACTTGTAGAAAGACCCATTAGAAAGTTCATTAAAGTGTTCAGCAGAAGAGGAATGAAGTAGTTACAAGGGACGTTCAGGGGTCTCAGGATCTGTCAGAAACGTTCACAGACGTACACACTTTGCAGCATGCTCATGTCTCTGTTAACTTACTGAGGCCCAACCTTGGTATTATTTTATAGATAACTACGGCAAGTGACCCTGCACCTGCACTGCATCAGACTTGTGCATAAACCGCACAGGGGCATCTTAGATCCCAGGTCCGTGCATCAAATTGCAAGTACTCTCCCTCCAAATAAGCTCACGACAAAAACTTTGCCTAAACAAGCATGTCAAATATCAATATCAAAATTTATAATCCAGGCCTAAAGTTTATAGGCATGCAAAAAACCTGTCAGTTATATTTTCCTTGGACACTTAGGGTTTAACATACTCCTACGTATGTCTTGATTTTTTCACTGAAGATTGCAGAAAGGACACAGTATTGGTTTTCTCAGCTAAAATAATTCACACGTGGAAATATGATCAGTCCCAGATTCTCAATTTTGTTAGAAAAAGCTACCAAAATATTTGCCTACAGTAACTTCGGCACACATGGGGTCCACTGCTGCTGGCATTTTGTTCAACCCCACGTATGTTTTCCAGTAGTTCTGTAAAAGCCTTTTGTTAAGTAGTATGAGAGCACAAATAAGCTGAATATACGTAGAACCCATTTTCACATATTTATTTTTGGTTTTACACTGTCTCAAGCTTTCTTATTTGAAATACTCCCAACAGAAACAGAAAGCATTATGAAGTTATGAGCAACCTGGAGCAAAATGGAGCGTTCTTAAAAAATACTGACTCAACCTGACCAACAGTTAAATGACACTTAGATGTCTCAATACCAAATATGCATTAAAAGCAAAACAAGTATATTTGTAGTCTTGAACAATGTAACAGTGGCAGGAGAAAAAAAACAGTGTAAGCTTGACAAAAGCTATACAGAACAAAAACACATAATGTTTTTTTGATAATTAAAAGGATAACTTTGAGAACAAAATAAAAAGACAAAATAAGAAAAACACCCACACGGTTTATCACACCCATGATAAACTGGAAGCAAAGTCTCCAAGAAAGAGAAAGAGTCAGAAAATTGACCGGTAAATAAATAGATAAGAAGTTGAAATCCAAAAAAAAACCAAACCAGAACAAAAAACACCTCAATGTACCTTTCTGACTGGTGGTTTTGTTATGATATCTTCAAAACTGTCTTCTGCTTTTAGTGTCTGAAAGTTCTCGTGCAATATTCCTATCTTCTTGTCATTATCCCAACCTGCAGGACTAGATAAAGGATTATTTGGCTTTAAATTCTATTGTTGCTTCAGGTTATTCTTGTATGCAATCCTGAACCGCACAGAACTGAAAGCCAGGAAAGTTGTGATAGCTCCCGTTCTCCTGTGCAAGCTAGCTATTGACTAGTACAACTAGTTAGAGACTGGTTCACCATAACAGAGAAGAGCAACACCTCTGGGTTTAACATTTCTCTCTGGGGCAGCGAGTATTTGTAATCTCAATCCACTGGCACTCACCGAAATCCAACTCATGAGAATGTTAAATGGAACTTCAAAAAGCATAACCAAAAAAAGGCTCCAAATGCTGTTTACAGTATCGCACAAGTATATTTTGTTGTCATATACACATGGATAACTTACATAAATACTGCATCTTTTTCCACAACAACAGCTGGAACATTAAAAGGAAATCCATACAACTTCTGGACTATATATTTATACACTAAATCAATGTTTTTGTTCTCCTTTACTGAAGTGTAAATAAGTGCTGCCCCATCTGAATAAACTTGTTAAAGAAAACTCAGTGCAGTGGCTAGTAAGAGATACTAAAGTGACCCATTTTTGGGTTTAAAGGTTACCTACTTTGTAGAATTTAGAAGAGAAAAAACCCAAACAGGTCAAGCAACTTCCAACACTTAATATTTGAAATAAGCTATTCAGTAATTTAAATCTTTCTTTCCACATTTGTTTTAGGCCGACTCAGCTACTGCTTTTAGAGTAAAGGCTCATCTTCCTTTCAAAGCCCACAATACCAATGGTTTCACTATGATGCCTTCAAAATTGTCTTCTGCTTTTCGTGAGCAGAGATTTTCATGCCATACCCTTTGATCTTGTCATTATCCCATCCTGCAACATAGCCATTACAGCACTAAGACTAGCAGCTTCAAAAATGCCAAAGGTCTTTCACTTCCCCACCTGGGTTTTTAGATTAGGGGAGTCAATTCTTACATTCTACAGTAATCTGCTTTCGAATTAAATGAAGGGTATCAGTTACTAGAAGACCAAGAGAGTGCTTAGTATTCCAGCATGGGTCAGTATCAAATTAACACAGCTTACGCACAGGATTAATAAAAGCAGACAGGGAAGTTTGAAGTAATTTTTACTTCGGGATTACAAAAATGCCAAACCCCCTAATTTGTACAAACTCTAGAAGAAGAAAGCTTTATAATGGGATCTGATTCCCATTTGGTGAAATTTGGAATAGAATTCCAAGTTCATCATTGCATATACAATCACAGAGACCAATTCCTACTAATCTTTTGTATTCTTCCTCCATCCACAAGACTTATTACAGTTACCCATAATTCCATTTTTAAAAATTAGGTCTTGGAAGCCCTTTGAAGGAAGTGCCATCTTGGTACTCAACTAAGGTCTCAGGATCTTGAGCCAATTTTTCCATCTGTTAACTGCTGTCTCTCCAATATCATTTAAACTTCCCTTTACCACAGCACAAATGATGGTAACACAATGTAGGCATATTACTGGCATCTCAAATCTAGATCTCAGTATGTTTAGCTGACTAAACAACATTAAACAGTATTTTATACACTTCTTTAAAAAAAAGGAAGGTTAAAAATAATAATAGCACAGCAACAGTTTATGTGCATTGTCTTTATACCAACAGAAGTGAAGCCAGTGGATCTTTCCTACAGCAGTACACACTTCCTTCCTTCCCTCATCACCTCATCCTGTGGAATTACTGAACACTGAAAAGACTGCATATTTGGGTCAAAAAGAATAACATGCCTTATGTCCGCCTGAAGCAAGATAATACTTTAATGAATTACCTGTTATTATTTTAGGGAGCCTGTCAGCTAATATGCACTGATTTGCAAACTGACTCCTAAATACAGAAATGAGCACAAGTAAAGAAGTTCATGGTAAGCGGACATGCTAGACTTGCAGCGCTGGGGGGAAAAAAACCCCCAAACCAAACAAAACCCAGAAAAGTTTAACTCAACATTGTCTATAGGGGTAGCTGAAGCAGACTGCCAGCTACAGTAAAGAAGTTGCATACTACTTTGGTATAGACGCTTTCAAGATTCTTTTAAGTTGGTCATAATTAATGCAGAGATTTAATCGAGTCATTATCATCTCTATGACATGTTAAAGGATACATTGTAAGCAAAACCGTCTGATATGTGACTGAATGAAGTCAAAGTGTTCATCTCTGTAGTCATGCTCTTTTTCCAGAACACTGATGGCATCACACTGTCAAACAAAACACAAAATTAATATACCACTTTCAGTTGTCTGTTGAAATAGCAGTGCTGCTACATGTCCAGTTCACAACTGGCAAGGGGGGTAGATGGATTAGTTGGTGCAGTGAAAAACAAAAACCTGCTGACCTAATTTAGAAGCATAATTGAACCTTTTTTTTTTTAATAATATATAACTTGATGCACATGAACTGTGGTCAGCATTAACCTGGGAATTAAAGTGATGGGATTTTTTGTTCACTCCCGCTCCCCGCCTCCAACACAATAACTCCAAGTCTCTGCTGAAGACTGACCCACTCAGTGACACTACTATTTTCTTCCCAGTGTATTTTTACACACTGTGGTATTACAGGACATAGTGGTTTTTAGCCAGTTACTAACTAGCACTTTGCAAAGGAAGGCAAAAGCAAGAAATGTGGAAGCAGAAAAAAAAAGGGGGAGGGGTGGAGGTGAGAAAAAAGGTGCTTTTCAAATGAGACCGCCTTCCAGCGAAGGAACAGCTTATGCATCAAAAGGTTTTTTCTTCCACTATGGGCCAGCAGATGCTGCAGATGCAGTATGCTTAATGCCAATGAGAGCTGAAGAGCCAGGGGGTGGAGGGGGAACAAAAACCTAAAAAACAGCCATAAGAGAAGCACGCTTTTTTTTTCTTTAGACTAATAATATGGTTATACATCTAACAGAAAGCAAAACAGATCACAGAAACACCCTAAGAACTGAGGAAAGTCAGTAGAGCAGCACTTTACTAACTAGAAACCTCAAATATACTAATCTTCAGAAAAAGATCAGAAATATTAAAAACCTACCAAAACACTATTTGTGGAATAAGGAGGACTGTGGAGATCAAGAGGAATTCTAGCTGCTTACTGACTAGCTCACTTCTGTGAGCAAAACCAGGTTTGGGGTATTCCTCAATTCCTTGAAAACTGGTAGAACTAAAGGAAAAACTAATCCCAAAATAAGATGCAGTGAGGGCTTCCAACGATAACCAACCTTCAACATTAAACATTTTAAAATAATTATGCAAGGTATTCAGAAGGACTTAATAACCATGTGTTTCCCACCCCAAATCCACAATTGACAGAGTTGCTTAAATAAAATATGCAAAAAACCTAAAATGTGAAACAAACCTTTGTACAAACTACTACTACTGGAATGCCTAAGTTACATGTTAGTGTATCTGCACCCAGGGGTAAAATCACACTGTCATCTTTGTCTTCCTGTAATGAAGTATTTCTTCTCTGTGGAGAAGCTGGAAAATCCTCGCCTGGTTCTATATATTCCTGGAAGTCTCTTACCACTGAAAATAAAAAAAAGTTATATTAAAACATCAGCTACTTTATTATTTCAACAATGATTTCCACTGCCATTGATCTCTAGCACTGTTGATTGTACAGTGTTTCTGCTTCTTTATGTTGAAAAAAATCAAGCATGCACCAACTGCTGACTATTTGTTTGCTCTGTACAGTGCAAGAGAGAACTACCAAGTTTGAGATCTGCTTTATCAGCAGCCAGAACGTGATCGTACGAAATTATCCATAGGGACAGCATTAACCCATGATGATTTTATCACTGTGAAACCACTAGGCAGGTGCTATTAACTGTTATTACTTGATACATTTTCTACAGGACATAAGTTTGCTTGCATTCTTATTGGCAAAATGAATGGAACAGTTCGTTAGAGTAAGCGGAATTAAGCCTTACAAGTATTGCTTAGCTGCTGCCATATACCAGGTTTTACCTAAAAACCCTGTGACCACATGTGCCTCTCTGTACAGTGAATCTACAGCAGTTATAAGCAAAAAGAGTAGAATACACAAACACTAGTTATTAGTTAGCTTTATAATTAGATAGTAGCACATTAAATATTTGGTATGCTTTTACAATAGATCACACACTACTTTAAAAGGAAGGCAAGTCAGAATATAATAAGAATTAGGAAAAAAGATAGTGACAAGTGTAACTCTTGTCAGGTTCCAATGCATACACCCAAGCCTCTAATTACACGGTCACTTTCTATTCCTACAGTCAGGGATGCAACATTAGGCATCAAACGTCTGTACTTTTCTCATCACGTCCTGTTTCACACAGCAGAAACAGGATTCTATGAAAACCCACCTCTGATTACTTTTCCATGAGCAGCACACCCTGATTCAGCCAAAAAAAATCAGGCAGCAAGACAATTTAGCTGAATCATGCACACTAACCACTAATTACTCTAGTACATTCCCACTGCTTTGTCCTGATTTATGTTAATCCACCCCTACCTTCACTAAACTGATTGAAGCCCTCTGAGTTCATACCTAGAAAAGCATTAGTTGAATTAACATAGCAAGACTTATTTCAGCACTCTAGAGAAAAAGATGTATCAGGCCAAGATTATTCAACTTTTCTGCAGATCTTGGAGTTCACAATAACAAAGAGCACATATGCACAGATTATCATCTCTACTTGAACAGTCAACTTGGACTCTTCTTCAGGGAATGATGCTACTCTAGTCTGGTCTGAGAGCTTCTGAAAACCTCCCCAACTGACCGTGTTTTAAACCCAGAGTTCTCACCAAGATATGCCAGCCAGTCAAGGGAATCTTTCCTACACAGCATCCTGTCTGTTCTGGGAAAATTGCATGCTAAAATAAAAATCACACTATTCCAGTGGTAGAAGTCCTCCAGTGGATTCCTAAAATTCCCAGTGTATGACCATAACACACTAACTTTTATACAAGTACAGAAAACAGTTAAAAGGAGAACTGATGTGTAGTATATCGCAGCTCAAAGACTGTGGAATACAAGCTCAGGTCTTCCTTAGACACACAATTAAAATGACCAGGCCACAAGGCTTCACTAGACACGGCTGGATTCAGTAACAGGATGAGCTATTTCAACCCTTCACGCACAGCTGCTGCGTACCCCCTAATGCCTTCCCCATACCAGTTTTAGTCCTCACGGGGTCTGTCTTTGAGTGAAGTTGCTAGAACTGGCAGACAAGCACAGCAGCACACCTCCAGAAAACTCCCCACACAAACCCTCAGGAGATTTCAGTCCTCTTGGCAGGTTACATCAGCTTACAGGGACACTGAGCCTGACACAAGAATAAAGCAGGCCCATGCAGCCAAGAGTCAGACAAGTAAGATTCCTCCCTCCTCCTTTTGGCAGCGTCAAGCTGGTGCCCGCCTAGCAATGCTTGAAGCCACATCGCAGGAGGCTGAAAACAAAAAACATCTTCCAGTCATATCTCGGTTGTGTCCAGGGCTTCTATTATACCCAACACACAGACCATGATCAATATCTGTAAGAATTAGACCAGATGATAAAAGAACAAGAGAACAGACAAAACTTTTCTTGAGTCACTTCATCACTTAAATTTTCTGGATTTTGTAGAGTTTCCCTATTCAGTTCACTCAGTCAGTAAAGAAGCAAAAACACCTGCCTACGTATTTTTGGTAACAGAGATATTGTGTCCTTACTACTGTCATCCAGTAAAATCCTATTCTGAAACTGTCTGGGGAGGTGTTTAATACACACACTAACACCACCCCCTGAAACCAAAACCAAACCAAAACAAACCTCACACCCAAAAGAGCTCAGCTCCTCACTCCTGAACAAATTCCTGTTGTGGAAGATGAGATTTTGAAGGATGATACTTCTCTTAGAAGAATCTCTCTCTTGGAAGAATAAACAAAATAACCAACACTCTCCCCCCCCCATTCCAGAGTATCTACAGCTGTCAGCTTATGGGCTGCTTTATCACGGCACAGCTACAACCTGCATTTCTGAATAAGCAGTTCAGCAACCTGGCAGTCAGCTGTTTAAGTATCAGTTCCAGAGAGCAACTTCAGACTTATAAATGAAGTTTAAACATGCTATTTGATCTTAACACACAGCTTCCTCAAATGCTCTTCCTTGGAGTAATTCACTGAGAGATGAACGGGAAAGACTTATGTTTTAGTATGCCAAGGAAAATACAGTGGCTACCCAAAAGTAATACGGAGCGATGATGTTAGTGAGCTCCATCAGGTAAGTTATTGAATCCTGCAACATCTTTGTGTTCTGCATGTTTAAAAAGGCCAGATGCTGATAGAGCTGTATCATATCCACGCCAAAACAAACATATAGCTACATTAGCGTCAATAATAATTATGATAAAACTCTTGAAGTATAAAGGGCCCTGACATTACCATGCTGTCATTAATTCTTTCATTTACACTTTTGGTAGGCAGGGAAAAGGTCCCAGATTCTCTAGACTAATTACAGGAACACTTAAGAAGCTGATGCAGTGATTTGCCTTTAAAATAAAAAAAATGAAAGCTAATAAGTTTCTTGCCCTTGGAGAATCTCATCTAGAAAAATCAGTATGAAACAAGATTGTAAATGTAACCCATCTGTGTTCATTCTGAAAGCTTCCCCTCCACAACTGAGGTACTTCTGCTAGAAGGACATACTAGTATTGTTCATATAGCTACTTGAGACTTAGCTGAAGCTTGACGTGCTTGTAAACTCCTAATTTCAAGTAACATCTCCAAAGAATGAAAGAGACTGCAATGGAGAGATTAAATGGTGCAGCAAGCATTAAGCATATTTGATTTAAGTAGATTCCTATGTATATGCGGAATACTTACACTTTTGTTCCATTTCTTTCATTTCTTCAGGAGGAATTTTTAACTTGTCAATATGTTCTCTTACAACACTTGCCCATTTTTGTAAAGAATCCAGTGCAGTCCAAGGCCTAGACATGTCTACTACCAACATAATTAGAGTGTCCTTTAGAGAGCTTGCCTCCATTGCAAATTTAAGAAGACCTTTGTGATACAGGTCACCATCCAAAATCCACACATTACATCTTGTTTGGTCTACAAAAAAAGGAAAAACATTTTACGAGACTTACTTAAGACAGTCCACTATATAGTGGCTATTAAATCTTCTTCAGACATGTAAAATACAAGGAAGAAAGCAGATGACATGTTTTATCAGTCAGTTGAACAAACAAAACACAGCTAACTGCAGCTTGTGGAGACAACTCTCCTCTTCCAAACCCTGATGTTTAATGGCTGATAACTGAAGATCTTAAATGCATTATCTGAAAGTGAGAATCCCGAGATAAATTCAACATTTCCAAAATTAATGTTCACCATTTTAGAGAGGGAAAATGTTTTCTTCAAGATGCAACTTAGAAGGGGGGAACTAGGTGAATTCAGCCATCCCTTCTCTGCCCTTGGTCTGCTCAGCTCTCGTGGACTGCCATCTCCCCTTCAAAACTCCAATGTGATATGCCTATATAACTCTTAAAAGTACAGAACGTACCTTGGCCCTTCCAAAAACTGGAGCAGAACTGCAAGTTTTTAAATGATTCAGATGGACTTAGCAGGCAAGAAAGTTATTCTTCAGATTTGCAAAAGGACAATCATCACTCGAATAGACCATCCCTCTGCTTCCCTCCGCCCCCAAAACACCATACTTCAATATTCAGAGACACTTCTGCAGTAAACAAAGACCTGGCAATTAAAAATAGATAGCTTAATATAATTAAATTTTGCCTTCAGGTAAGTTTTTATTACTTGTTACAGAAGTTCTGAAGAAGATATTTAGAACAAACTCCCAATCCTCTTAACCCTGGTCAAGTCATCTTTGAGACCAGTAGCCAGACATGGAAGTCAGGAAAGCAGATGAAAAAAAGGGCTAACTTCTTCTGGTTCTCCTTCTACCTGTATTTGTTCTTATAGCATGGACAAGAGTTCTCATTTTTCCCCACAGCTCCCAGTGGGTCCTTATTCACACCTCACTCCTCTACAAGTATTGCCTCTAGATAATTCATCGCATCTGTGCAGTGCCCAGTCATACACCTTTCCTTGTTCCCCAACCCCCGACACAGAAGCATCTACTATCCATTCCATAACTGCAGTATTTGGGGTCTGGATCTTAAACATCTCTTTTACCTTCTAACCATAAGCCAACTCAAGCCAGCTGAAACACAGCTTCTACTTTACTTTCTCCTTCCTCCAAATTTTCGCGTTGGTGGTTTGGGGTTTTTTTGTTATAGTTGTTTGGTTTTAGAATCTCCTTCACCATTGTGCACGTTTTCCTACCCATCACTATATGATATGCAGTCTTGCAGATTCTGATACTACCAAGACAAAAGTTTCTCTGTATGTCCAGATAGATAAATACTTGCTACAATAACTGAGATGCAAGATATGAGCCCAGGCACCTTTTTCTCTGGGCATGAGGAATGCACTTCTGCCTACAATCCATTCAGAACTTTGCAGCTAAGACTGCTTCCCTGGTCTTGTCAGCCTTTTCTTTTGACTGGTTCCTCTCCTCCTCTACCTCTTAAGTGGTCATTCATGGTATCTATTAAAGGAATTACACCGAGAAGCTTCCTGATGATGCAGATCACTCATGGCCTAAGCTGGACTCCTGCAAATTATCAAGAAAAAAAAACATCCCACTGTCATTCCAAATATCACAGTGCTGAACCATTCCTTTCAAAGTGGTTTAAGGTATTTTTAGAAATACAAACTTACCATCTCGATCTTCATCATGCACATTTAAATACAAATACTCCATTCCTCTTCCTTTTTTGTATTCCTCTATTCCTTGAATTTTTCCTATTAAGCTAGTTTTACCAGCTCCATCTTCACCTGCAAAGACAGAAGGCAGATACCACTCAACCTATAATCACAGTTACATACCAAAAAACACCTGGGGCAAAAAGGAAACCATATACTAACAGGGTGACTGAGCTTATTAAAGTTTTGAAATATAGCGGGCTTTGCCCAACTCGCCCACCTGTTCAAAGTACACGCCTCAGCTTCAAATCTTATTTCTAATTACTGATAAATGCAATTAGGCCACTAACCATTCTACCTGAAATAGGGTCTTGCATGTATCTTTAAAAAGATACCTTACAGAGTAAGGTATCTTGCAACTCCATGGAAGCGGCAACAAAGTCTTTCTAGAGAAGAGTTCACCTCAAAGTCAACTCATCTTACATTCAGAAGAGTATGATTTAGAACTCTCTTACACCAAACAGCACACACCACTAGGCTCAGCCAGGCAGATCTGCCTCCTTAGCTTTTATGGGTTGGTTTTTTTGAATCTTTTGTCTATTGCAGGTCTAAAAGAAACCTTAAAAAGAGGCAACAAATAGTAAAGCCTTACAATACATGAGTATTTCAGTGCACACACAGTGACAAGCCTGCAATCCAGATCCATTCACTCCTATTCTCTTCCCTCCAAAGGGAGCTTGGATAACTGGTGACCCTTACAGCATCAGCACAGTGCAAACACCTCAACTATTTCCAGGGACTCTTCTTGAAAAAGTCTATTTCTAACCATATGTCCCAGAGCTGGAAAACTTCACGTGCAGTTTTTACAGTTTGAAAGATTAACCACGCTGAATTTGGACACAAAGTGGGGTTTTGCTACTCTAATTTGGCAGTACAATGGGCACACAACAGTTAGACATTAGACAATTCTCAGAACTTACAAGTTATAAAATTAAGATTAAAGCCTGGTTCCTAAGAAGTACCGTACCAGTTTTATGCCAAATGCAACATTTTTTTTTTCCAAGGCTCTCCTATATAGGAAGAGTAGAAACACTTGCTTCCAACTACATAACAAAGAAAGAAAGAAAGAAAAAAGTTCAAGGACAGTAATTTTCACTTCTAAATGCAATGACGAAGTTTTCCCTTTAAAGGGAATTGACCATGATCTTATAGACAATATTATGGCTACATTAAAAAGACTACAGATATAACGACAGAAAAGAGCAGAAAAAACATACTTTGATACACTGATTTTGAATTTACTCAGTGTATCTTCCCCAAGAATACCAAACGAAGTCTTCAGTTTAGAGCTCAGCTTTAGGTTCAGAATTCACTAATAGGCTAGAAGCTACCAGAAAGCGTTAAGATTGTTTACTCTAAGTAGCCCAAGGGATTTTATTCAATGGAATGAAAAGATATTATTAAAAAAAAAAAAAAGAGAGAGAAAAATAAGGCCGGAACTGAAGTTTAGGATCTCATTAAGCACAGAAAAGTTAAGTGAAAATTAAGTTGAAGTTTAACATTTTCAACATTTAAGAGTGTTTGGTAGGTCCTTAACTCTATTAAATCAAGATGCACCTAGGAAAACAATTATAGCTAATTTTAAGTAAATATTTGACAGCTATTTTCTATTTATACATCAAGTTTTGCATCTTCTTGTAAGAATATTCTTTTAAATGAAAGTTCTGCCCAAAAAGTGAAGAGTTCAAGCTTCTTTACCAGAGATGAATTACAATTCCTCCTCTGCCCTCAGCCAAGTACTTATCAAAGCTTCTTAAATTTGTCATCTACAAATAACTGGGGAGACTTTAAGAGCTGCTGCGCTGACATGTTATGCTGCTGAAGTTGCTATTACTTTTGCCAACAATTTCTGTATGATTCATTCTGTTATTTAACCTTTTTAACAGGCAACTTCGTTTGTGCCAGCAGAATGCTAAAAGATAAGACAAAACAAAATTTGTTATTCCTTTTAAAGAGGGGTTGCACTTAACAGCTTTCCCAGTTTCTCCGAACAGCTGACCTCTAAGTTCTCTTGCATGCTAGTATGTTTCTGTTTGCACTGGGAAAGTTAAGCATTGTGCTGATTTTGGCTATGATAGAGTTAATTTTCTTCATAGTAGCTACTATTGGGCTATGTTTTGGATTTGTGCTGAAAACAGCTGCTAACCCAGGAGTGTTTTAGTTACTGTTGAGCAGTGCTTACAGAGTCAAGGCCTTTTCTCCCTCTCTCACAGCCCCACCAGCGAGTAGGCTGGGGGTGCACAAGAAGTTGCGAGAGGACACAGCCAGGACAGCTGACCTCAAATGACCAAAGGGACATTCCATACCATATGATGTCACGCTCAGCAATAAAAGCTGGGGGAAGCAGAAAGAAGGGGGGGATGTTCTGAGCGACGGCATTTTGTCTTCCCCAGTAACCGTTATGCATGATGGAGCTCGGCTTTCCTGGAGATGGCTGAACCAATGGGAAGTAGTGAATTAATTCCTTGCTTTGCTTGCGTGCGTAGCTTTTGGTTTACTTATTTAGCTGTCTTTATCTCAGCCCACAAGTTTTCTCAGTTCTACTCTTCTGATTCTCTCCCCATCCCACCGGGGTGAGTGAGTGGCTGTGTGGTGTTTAGCTGCCAACTGGGGTTAAACCAAGACAAGCATCTTCTGCAAAATACATCTGCCAGTTCTTAACAAAAGTGGCTGCAACTTAAATCAGAGAAACATCCGTGGCTATAAAAAGTTCTAAACATGACAAGATACACCTAAGCAGTCTAAACTAAAACATACTTCTACAAATGCTAATATCTATGCAACTTTATTGTTGGAAAGTGCCCATGCTAAACAATATAGATAAACTTGAAATATGCATCGGACAAGCCCCTTATCATGGCTGGATGTGTGATTTCCTCCTCACCCCCACATTTCCAAATGCCTGAACTAAACTGAAGTTCAGTACTGTTAAAGTAATGTCTCATGGCAAAATAAAAGCTGGACATTTATTTTCCCTCCTCGGGTTTTCCAGTAACTATCTTCAGAGCCTACACAGAAAGAAATTTTATCGGTACATGGTAAGACAAGTTGATTCGATGTAAAATTAGTACCTTTGGACAGATATGTATGCACAGGATTCATTCCAGCCTTTCACTATGGAATTAGTTAATTTTAATCTGTTCTGTGACGAAGATTCTCTACTCCCTTCTCCTTGCAAATATCCACCCATTTCAAAACACCAAGATCAGGTAGGTGGATCACTCACATATGTAACTGTATCATACAAGTTACGGCATGCAGAGAGCAGTGCTCATCATCCACTAGCAAGCCAGAATGATGCATCAGTGAAGTGTGAAAGGTTTGGCACTACTTTCATTAATTACTCAAGTAAATGAAGAGAATAGTACAGTTTGCAGATGACAGAAGAGAAACCAAAAGATCTGTGGAGAAAGGGGTTAGAAGCAATACTGACAAGCAGTCCAAAACAAGTTAGCAATGCATAAACCAAGTAGTCTACAAATAGCATGACTCATTTCCAAGGGTGCAAGACAGCTGCCTAGCCAAATGTGCCCTCTTCCACATGAGATCCAGAGTTCTCAACAAATTTAAGCCAAATTAGAGTCAATATTATGGGAAAAACTGTCAGAAAGTAAAACCGGGACCATGGTATATGACATAAGGACTTCCTCCTTTTTGCCCACACCATTCATCATTAAAATTTAGGAAAAAATGACTGCCTTGGCCAAGAGAACATGCTAAGACTTGGAAGTTTCACCTACCTCTACCTTCTATTTTTAGTATGTTGCATATGCCTTTTAAAATTGTGACAGCTACGAATGTATTTTCATCCCTGTTATTAGTTTGTTGTTTTTTTTTCCAACTTAAAGTCTTCAATATAAAACACCTGAAAAGTCAACACACTTGGAATGTATCAAGTTATGCTGGGAAAGAGCAGCAGTATAATTTTGCTTTGTAGTTACACTTCATCAAGAATATCAAAATACAAATCAATCTTAAACCGTTTTTTAAACCAAACATTTTATTGTAATGCCTTTAGTACGTACAGAAGCTTCTCTATACCAAGACGAGGGAGGAAATATTTGTGAGGAAATTAAAGTCTATTGGCTGTATTAGGTTTGATGGATAATTTACAACATAGTGATGTAATTAGCATTAAGTGCTACCAGAGACATATATAAAATTATGTATGCTTTTAAAAAAATTAATTTCTCAAGAAGAATACACATATACACACATAGTATATAGCATTTGAAATTATAAATACTAAGACATTTAAGCGTATTTATCTTTTTTGTCATCTCTGGATATCTCTAAAGTAGATGAAAAAGCAATGCTACTTAGTTTCAGACAAAAGGGAAATTTCATATTCCTCAGATTTAAACATGATTGCATATCAATATTATGAAACAGATTTTTTTTTTTTTTAAAGTGCTACTGAGGTGATACATAAAACAAAGCCTCATGCACCTTCAAAGAGTCACCATCATTCTCCTCTTCCCTCCAAAATTTTGAGACAGAAAATCCTTTAGCTTCTTCTTTACTTCCAACTGTGTGATAAACAAATTAACAATTGACTTCTGCATGTAAGCTCACAGAGCAAAACATTTCTGACACACAATTCTTGATACAGAATTGCAAGGTAGAGTAAAAATCAAGCAGATCATTGCAAATTTAAGATTTTGCATCCTTCTTTTGCAAGTAACATAAAAGGTCGTCCTTTTCTGGAGTAAATCCTAAAGAACTAAAATTCTCCATTACATCAAACTGCACTTACAGATTAATACTACAGTGAGGAAGCAGAAGCGATGCTTCTAGCAAGTAGTGCTATAGACCAAAGCTGAACACAAGCAAAAGAGGGACAACAGATTCAATTTTGCAGAAGAGTCAGGCTAGGAAGCAGTTGAAACAAAGCCAAACCAATCTGCTTACACACAGTTATTTCACCATCTTGTTAACAAAATGGAAAGCCTGGTACTCAACTAAACAAAGCCGTTCCATTTTTATCCCCACACCGCTACACTTCCGTCCTCCGACGGGCTCGTTCGGGGTTGTGCTGGGCAAAGCTTCTCTGTCCAGGGTGCTGCTCCGTCTACAAAACCCGGCTGGGGGACATCTCCTTGTGACTCCACTCAAAGCCATGGGAAGCCATAACACAAAACCCTGCCCAGCCTCCTCCTCTCTCACGACTCCAGGAAAAAAGTATGTTTACAGAGCAGAAAATGGAGTATCACTAAATGTTCTGCTACAACACCGAACTTAGCAGAACAGTCACCCATAGATGGGAAGGATGGGCAACGAGGCGAATGAATCGCCTTCTGTGAATGCGGGCAAGCAGGCACTTACCCATGAACTGCTAGCTAAACTGTTCAACCATAAACGATCACATTAGAGAGAACCTAGGCTCTCTATTACAGAACTTCTCTAAACTTTCAGCTAAACATTTTAAAATTATTTACTACTCATGCTTTTTCCACATTTCTTTCACTTTAGATAACGAAAACAGAAGTAGGTTTTTCACTTGTCTTAAAACAAGGCTTTCTTACTTTTCACAGAAGTCTGTATGTGGAAGAGCATTCAACGTGTTATCTCCAGGACAGACATGAGTTTTGACCTTTTATTTAAATTGTTTCTCCACTGTAAAGTGTCAAGTGTGTTCAAAATACAGCATGGCAAAGAAGCAAGAGGTGAATGTTTCTTTTGTGTCATCAGTATTGTTGGTCTGCCCCCCTTCCATCCAGGGTTCTGATTTTTTTCACCAGCTCTTTGAAAAGCCCTGGATGCACTTAATTGTATGTAACCTATAATCCTACTGGCTCCTTGATGGAGCTTTTTTGTTTGCTTTTTAAAACCATCAATTAAAACTCAGCTTGATATGGGAATTGCACAACTCATCTCTAAAAAATATGTTCAAGCAAGACCAAGCAAAACTAGCTATAATGGTCTTAATTAACCCCTTTCACCCCCATCCCACACACCCACTCCCCAGTATATTTTTGTAGACTAGCTTTATACTTTTTACAAAACAAAAGACAGCTTCTGTGTAGAACAATTCACAGCACCTAATATTTCTAACATAACATATTGAATATTTTATGTTAATAGAAGAAAACACCTTACTTAAATGATAGAACAAAGTCACCATACCCAAACGTGAGTTACCAAACAGAGCAAAGACGCCTTCCCAGAATCACAGAGCAATCTCTGTTCCACACCACGTGGAATGTCTGAATCCTAATGCAATGGAGTGGAGACATAGCAGTTGTCTTCCTGCTAGAGCTAAGCACATGTGTACTACAGCTAATTTCAAGATAAAATACTTCTCTCAAGCTAATAACTGCCTTTTCCACTGCCGCATATTAGTGAAAGAGACTTGTTTACACATACTACACTAATTGAAGAATGTCTTCTGCAGAACAAGACCAAAATACCAGAGTAAGACAAATTCAGTTTGCTTTCAGAGAACTGAAGAACAAAATTAATTATGCTGATGAGGATCCTTCTCAAGAATTTCTGAAAACAACATGGAAGTTGACAATAATATCCTTCAAATAACTTGCCACTAAATCATGATTTACTCATTGGACAAAACGTTCTCCCCTCAGTTTGTTTTACTCCACCAGGTAAGTCTTTCCCCTCACATACAATTCATTTGGTATCTCTGAGTACTGAAAAATGAAGTAAGTTTTCTGACCAGCACCTTAATTGCACTTCTGCGCTACAACATGATACAAAGCAAATTGCAGACAACTGTTCCAGAATGCCTTTTGTCAAGTCCTGCACCACATGAATACCCAGCCTGACTGTGGAAACAGGTACAGCAGTAACAGTGTTACTTATGCTTGGAGAAACCCACAGTCAGAGAAAGCCAAATATTGCAGAGAATTCTATAGTGAATATGAACATCTCTAATGCAAGCCTTCTCCTTTAGCACAGCAGTAAGTAATCTGGTAGAATAATCTCGTGTTACTATCAAAGGGACATCTTTATTGGTACTCCTGCCACTAGCCTGCCTGGAGAACACAGAAGCACAATTCCTTTCGCTGTTCTTCACCTTCGGAGCTATTGCAGAGACAGATCCAGCAATCAGCAGCACCTCTGCCAAAACAGAGACAAACTAAAATAAACACAATTCAAGAATTTCAGACCTTCACATGCTGTTCTAAGTAAGTTTCACTACACAGCATTCATGCAATTCTGGCCTTTTGGAAAAGTATTATAGCAGGAAGGACACTACACAGAAGTACTACTTGGTTCTAAAAAAACACAGCTGCAAAACAAGCCATTAGAATTTTATTTAGGTTAATGTCCCATCAAAACAATTGACACTTTAGAAGTATAACTCTGCTGATTGAAACAAAACTTGGCTACATTTAGAAGGCTTGCGTTGCCTGTAGAAGGTGAAAAAGTTGCAAGAAGAAGAGGAAAAGAAACTGACTTCACTTCTACAGTACTAGATAATTAAGAAACATTTGAGATGTACAATATGGACAGCATCAACAAGCAGTATTTCATCAGCTGCAATAACAAAGTCATCACAGTGAAACTTTCAGCTATTTGAATAGGAAAAAACAAAGTAGAAAAGTAATTTGTATAGTGTTGAGTACAAATTTAAGTAAGCAGATTTTATATGGATTTTATATACTCTCAATTTGCTGTATCAGAACTTAATTTTGAAGTCCACTATATTCCATGGGTCCACTAAAAGAAAGCAGCAAGCTAAAACTGCTCTTCACGATGTACTATTTTCTTCAGTAACAGCCATTCCTATTACATGTACACACAGAAAAGTATACCTGTAAATGGAAAGAACTTCTCAAGCATCCTGACAGTCACTGGACAGGAGCAGAGCTCAAAGATTCAGACAAACAGGCCTGGCCCTGAAAAGTGAGATGTCTAGGGTAAAGACAAAATGCGGACACACGACAGTTGAACCACTCACTGCCCACAAAACTCAAAGCCTTTATCATCAAGTGGAGTAAAATGCATAAAGAAAACTAAAATAGTAGTGATTCAGCAGAAGCGTAAGTGCGCAATACAGACACTTGGAGTCAGGTGTACATGCGTCACTGGATGGTTTGACATCATTAGAACTGCAGGCAAAGAATCTACTATGCTTCAGAGAAGAAGGAATGTATGAAATAGAAAGCCAGACAGAAAGCAACTGTTCAGTTCACTTGCAAGCTGGGAGCCTGTTTTCTTGTGCAGCCTAGAGTGACTTTGAACATTACTGCCTGAATGCTGCAGCTGATTGGCTAAATGATCAGGTCTCTGAGTCCAAGCCTTCCCACGTTCCACAGCACTACGGGTTCCATCCATAACTGCAATGGTAACTTCTTAGCTGGTCCCTCTATTCCACTTGCTGGTTTAGATATAATTATGAGGAAGGGAATGAATGACACAGCTCCCAGTTATGAGCATCAATTTTCCCATCACACTCATCAAAAAGCATCTCCTCTGATCAGCTACCTTTGTTACACAAGTGAGCAGAAGAGACAGTCCAGGAGAAAAAAAAAAGAAAAAACCCCCAGCAACAACAACAAAACCACACTCTTCTGGCTATCTGCAAAGAGTAGCTACAAGTGTCACTGAGAGCACTCAATTTCCTTAAGAAAGTATGGACATCTTATGTTTTCTGCTGGTATAGTTTGTTAAGTGAGGTTGCTATGGTCACTATGACAGAACTGCCTAGGAATCTGAGCATACTTGCCTTACAGAAAAGTTTAGGAAAGCTTGCATTTTTAGTATTTGTTCATACAGGATCAGAAAAATGCTTTTATGTTACACAGTGCAAATCAAAGTCTAAAGTCTTCACAGAAAAAGTTATTGAAAAAATGTCTGTAAATGAAAGTTTTGGAGAAGTAAAACTATAAGTTAACTATTTTTTTTGGCTGATTTTAAGCAAAGAATTACCAGTATTATATGTTAACCTTCAGAAAACTATGTGCCATATCTAGAGATTAACATTTGACATTCCAGTTTCCTTTAGTTATTTCTGTGACGTTTTGAACTGCTTTCCAGGTTCTTAAAAATGAGATGTTAACAACACAGCTAAAAATAAATACTGAAATAGCAGAATTATCATGCCAGACAAGCCAGGTTCCCAGAACAACTAGGTATACAAGTATGTGCACCGTTTTAAAAAATATAAATGCTGTAGGCAAATTAGAAAACTTGTCCTAGCAAACATAAGAACATTAAGTGGTGCTTTTCTTCTGGTTGTTTTTTCTGTGGGTTGTATTTCGGGGGAGACAGTGGGTGGGTTGGAGGCTTAGAGGATTTATTTTTTTTTAAATGCAGTTTGTATTGAAAATACACATTCATTTGTCACTATATATCACGTTTCAGCTGGGAAGTTTTGACCATATAACTGTTTATACTGCAAATATTTACCTACCACAAAATGAGTGAAAACCATAAAGACCCTGGTCAGCTTTACAACTCCTGCTTAAAAATATTCAAAGAATGATGAAACTGAAAATAGTCACAGCAAGAAGTGATCTGTATTAACAACAAAAGCTAGTACAAAACTATTTAGAGGAACCAAGCTTAAAAATAGAGGAAATGTGATATAATAGAAACTGCAAGCACACAGCTCAAGAACCTAAAGAGATAGAACTTCACATACTGAATCTGTCTGATACAGAATACAAAAGACCTCTTCTTTTCATGTGCCAGTGTGCCTCAAGAGCAGCACCATGACTTGCAAATGAACACCAAAGTGTAATCATGGATTAGGTATTCTCACAAAGAACATGGCCATGGTCCTCAATGGCCAGTCCTCAGATGCGATGCTCTTTTTTCTAAATACATGCCAGACCTTTTTTCTCCTTTTGGAAAATACAATTCCTAAGAAAGAACTAGAATTTCTGCTACAAATCTGTACATCTTTTAAAAAAATGCATTAGTCCAAAAAGAAAAAAAGTGTTACATGAAGTCATTCTGTAAGCCCTACAAAAACGGGTAAAAAGAAAATTTCTATACAACAGATTAAACATCACAAACTAAATGAGCATTTGGAAACATTCTATGGTGCCCTCTCTAGCTCTGAAGGAAGCACAGTCTCTAGTTATTGAGTACTAAGGACTGCCTGACTACAAAGAGAGAGGAAAAACAAGAGTGTAATCTTCTTGACAAAGATCACAGCTTGAAGAATCTTCCAACTTCAACAAGGACAATAATCCAATTTAGTTTCAAAGTATCACATTAAAAACTGTCAATCATTATGAAATCTTTCCTTTCTTTAATACCAATAGAACTTCCAATCTCAATATCCTACTTAATTGCATAACATAACAAACAACAAATTAATTGGCAGTAAGTCTAGTGACAGGTTCACTAGACCATCCCATCATCTTTGCACAGTTTTCTCCTTCGTAGTCAGTTTTCAGTCACCGCTCAGCTTACAAAAACAGGAAGAAAAGGGTCACAGTGATTGCCTTAGGATTAAGGAAGAAAAAACCCTAACTTCAAAAATCTCAAAAGAGTACAAGACTACCTAGAATTATAGTGTGCATAGAGTCCACATGGATATCTTTACCAGGTTTTAACCATGTTTCCAGATACTAGCACACAGTTCTTTCTGCGGACAGGAACGTTGGCAAAAGAGGGAAGCAGCAGCTAGTTAACAAATCCATCCACTTGGATTCATTAAATTGTCTACCTGTAATAGCATTTAATAGTCTTTCAGCCAAAAAAACCCCTCACTAATAATAATAGCAATAGTACATAGACACACACACATTTGAGAGCATCCATTTCTCCCTCTCCCCCATCAAGTTTTTCATTTTGCTTGATGTGTCATTTTTCTTCTTTCCATGAACACTGAATAATAGCTGGGTCTCTCATTATCGCCCCATCAAAGTCCCACTCTGTAACTCCTGATCCTCGCCAAACCCAAGGCTTGACTAATGCACCGGGTGGAGATAACAGAACACAATGAAAGCCAGCAGCAGTAAACGCCGCCGCTGCTGCCGCACAACTTGCTGATGATATTGCTGCTGACAACCTCGGTGCATGTGGGCAGGACGCAACCAACACGCCCATACAGCCTGCCCCGCCCGCAGCCAACAGGGAGCAGTCGTCATTGATACCGTACGGGCCACGGAAGCAATTTTTCTGTTTGTGCCACACACCATAAGGACCAGAAAGCAGCAATGGTTGCACAACGAGGGAGGTTTCGGAGAAGGTTGAATGGCCCGCACGCACCCCGAAGTCAACGCTCATCGGGGGAGAAAGACAATAAAACCCGCCCTTCCAAGCCACCTCTACCCAAGGAACTAAGGCGGGGGAAGGATATTAAGCCACCTATGATGAGGAGAGTAGCTAAAGCATCTCTGGGTACCGCATACCCAAAATGAAGCAGAAACACGCAAGGGAAGCGGCGAGAGGGTTAAGCCAGCACCTTGCCACCATCACAGCCCTCCCCGCCCCGGGCACTACACGCCCCAGGAGAAGGCTGAGGAGCAGGCCTGCGTGCGGCCGGGAGGGAGAGGGGAGAGGGGAGTGGGACGCTTTCCTCACCCAGCAGAAGGACGTTCTTCCCCGAAGGTAGCTTAGACCGGGAGCGCGTGGACACCTCGCTGAGGATGCAGGACCTGGCGCGGAGAGACGACAACGCTTAGGAGGGGAAGGAGGGGGGAGGTTCCCGCTTCCTCCCGGCCCCCCACCCTCGCCACCTCCCGGGGCGGGGGAAAGCGTGGGGGACGGGGGAAGGCAGGGGTTCCCACCGCCAAGAGGAGGAGGCCCCCCCGCCCCCAGCTCACTGACGGAGAGGGACCGAACGCCGGGGGGGGTATTAGCCAGCCTCCCCCCCGCCGGGCGAGGAGCCGCTGCGAGGGCGGTAACGGGCAGCGCGGGACCCCGGCCGCGGGGCGGGGCGGGCGGTTACCAGAGGTTCTGCCCATCGTCCTCGTCGCCGCCTGTCCGCAGCTCCGCGTTGTTGTTGGTCGCAGCGGCGGACGAAGAAGAAGAAGAAAAACCCGCAGCCGACCCGAGGCCGGACGAAGAGGAGCCGAAGGAACCGGCTCTCCCCGCCGCCGCCGCCATCTTCGCAGCCTCCTCCCAGCCCCGCCGCCTCCCCGAGACGCGGAGCGTGCGGCGGCGCCGCGGCGGCTGACAGGAACCCGGATGTTGGGAGGCCGGGGGGCGGGGCCCGGGGCGAGGGCGCCGGGGGGGGTCGCGTGCGCGA
>Ga0065711_1033411_pt1 | contig 25557 bp, 10 predicted proteins | sample Hoacrofraction12_FD_59098 | JGI IMG/M metagenome (GOLD analysis project Ga0065711, IMG submission 59098) | Hoatzin crop microbial communities from Cojedes, Venezuela - Epithelial fraction 12 v2 (version 2) | ecosystem: Host-associated > Birds > Digestive system > Esophagus > Crop | place...
AGTAACAGTGACTAAACCTCATCAATGAGAAAGGACCCAAAGAAGCAATTCTATAGCACGTTGCCCCTTACTCCAGCTCTTAGTGAGCAGAGGACACGAGCACGCATGCCGAACCTCTGCCTGTCTGATGGGGGGCCCGCTCCTGCCTCTGCCTTTACCACCTGGAAGAAAATCCAAACTCAAACTGTGAGAGCAGGTAAGGGACAGCACATTTCCAGTTCGACAGTTTTCCAGGTTATCTTCATGTGGAGTTCACATCAACCAAACTGATTATTACCAGCAAATAAAAGCAGTTATGTCCTAAGGAGCAGCAAACAAAGAATTTTCCAGGCAAACAAAAGCAAACATTTTGCAGCAGATGGAATACTTCACAACTGCAGAAAGGTAACATTTTTGAACAGATATGTTGTTGCAAATCCCCAGTACTATCAGCAACACTTTGGCTGTTTTTTTTTAATATGAATATAGTAATTTGAAGGGAATCTTTGGGACTGTTTTAGGGAAAGGAAGGAATGGACATCTAAAGATCCTTCAAGCTGCAGATCTTTAAATCCTCTCTGCGATGGAAGATCAGGTTATTTCAAACTGAGTCATATCTTTTCTGGTGAAGATGCTGCACTTCAAAGGGCGCTGGACTAACAGCACGTTGGTTGCTGTATGTAGGGTTTTTTCTCATCATTTTTTGCAGAGTAATATGATTATAGAGTGGCATATGTGAAAGAGGACACGCTCCATTCTGTATCTGCTACCTTTGGCAACAAGCAGTCAGTTTCTATCAAATTTTACAGGAAGTGGAAGTTGAAAAGCTACTAAGTTCCTACAGTGTTTTTGAAGGCAGGTATCAGAGCACAGACATTAAATTTGATCAGTACCCCCACTGAGAGAAAAGCTAAATGCTGAGTTTGGCTTTTGACACACAAAGAAGTCAGTTGTAACAGAGATATCATAACAGAGACTAAATTGCCTTTAGTGACCATTCAGACAACCAGATTTTACACCTATCTAGACGCCAGAGGATCCACCACACCCCAAGTGACACCCATACGCACATCCACACCCACAAATCCTCTAGTAAACCAGGCTTCAAAAGTTTCACCGTTCCTGAAACTACTTCAATGTTAAAAACTAATACGTGTTGCTTTCCTTTCTTCAGCATCAAAAGCACTTTAAGCTCACTTTCACAGTATTCATATTTGGATTGACCTCAGAAAGCTGGGGGACAGCTTCAAAAAATAGAAATATCAAGATGTCAGTCAACAATCCCTGGATTATTTGGTGCACCTGATGCAGCTTCAATCTGCCCTGGGGAGAAAGTAAGTGGGTGTGTAAATGCAAAATATAACATTTCAAGTAATCTGTTTGAGGCGTAACAGCATTTGCCATACTCATTCAAAACCACAGATCATCCCCATAGAGAATACTACAGGACAAAAAAGACACATCATCCCGCTGCTTGCCAAAACCGTCTCTATCTCTGCAGTAAAGAACTGGAGAAGGATGCAAGCACAGGAATACACACACCAGGATGACCTGCACGTATCCCCTCCTATAACTGTTTAAGTAAATACAGGGTTTTCATCTAAATTCCAAACTCATACTGCACGCTGCCGTGTGAAGAGAGTCTCTGTTTCCGTACAAAGTTGCAGCAGCTTAAAACAGGGTTCGCAATCTGGCAATTTATGCCAGTTTATGCATTTGCTGACAGGAATACAATTCTACAATTTTAAATGATTTCCTGGGGTCGCTACAGCATATCGCCTTATAAAACGGGGTGTCAGTATTAGTCCCTTGCGATGCAAGAGGGCATTAACACCACTGTATCAAACGTGTGGTGTCAAGAAGTAAATCATCGGGAAGAGCTGATGTGCTGAAAATTGAACCTACCTTTCAGTACGGCTGGAAGCCCAACAGGCTTGATGGTTACCATAGCAATCCTGTGGCAGTTTCGGATTTATTGCCTTGTACTGCATGGTTATAAAGGCTCTTCAGCTACCTTCTGCACTGTTTCCAGAGTCAAAAGGAATGCTATGATAAATGTCCATTATCCAAAAGATATATTTGAGGGGATGTAATGCAGGAAAGCGGTGCTTTAAATGCAAATTACATGCTTTTTGCCCTTTTTAGAATATTAAAGAGCGATTTCAAAGGAATGAAAACAAAGAACTCTGACCTCTGACACCATGATTCTTTGCTGTACAGATCGCAATTTTCTGTGGGACTGGCTACTGCATATTTAAGTAGCGTGAAACTGAAAATGAGGTAATAAATTCCACTAAAGATAGCCTGAGTAATGCATTGATTATGAAAATAAGCATACAGCTCAGCAATTACTGGAGCAGGCAGTCACGAGGTCTTGTTCAGCGTATTTAGATCATCCTGTAACCATTAGAAATTAAATTATTTTATTATATCTAATTTACATTCCTTTATATTTTCAGTAACACAGAAGAATATTGCTACATGGAATAAATATGATGAACCATTAGTATTCCAATATCCACACGCTACTCCATAAAAAGTGTGCATTAATGTTACCAGACTGCACTAGATTTTAGTCTACCTCCGTGATGAGCTTTAAAGGAAAACACAGATAATTTGCCTTTATTGCTACCCTAAATATTGCTTGCTACTCTGTTCAGCCATGTCTTGAAATGAGCACCTTCTACTCTTGTTAGTAAACATCACAATTGTGAAATATTCCATTATATTTTACCGGATTGTTTGTGTCCATAATTCTCTTTGATTGCACAGTCATAAAAGACTGAGGGAACACAAGCTATCTTCCTTACCAAGTGCAGAAGCACCATGCACTAATTTGTGTATTAGCAATTCCCATGTGGATACGATGTTATTGATTCTGCCATCTAAATTCCACTGTTTGACAGGAAGGATATTGTGTGTAGGATTAATAAAATGATTTCCTCAAGCAATATTTTTTTAAAGCATTGGTTATGTACTTTTACTTCAGAAAAGCTTCTCATAAACGTACGTTGCAATGTGAAAACAAAAAAACTATGTGGTGCAACATACTAAATACAAAGGAAAACATGCTGTATGACAATTCTGTAATATACCTGTGGATTAAAACATCAGGCTAAAACTGGTTTTAAAACTCAGAGGAAGATGAATACCTTATAGATGGTTGGTTCATGCAAAAGAACACAACACTCATCTGATTAATTGGATGCATTCTCTTGACATTGTAAGGTACACCATCCCGAAGACAAACAGCAGAAGGTTAACAGTCTGCTGTTCTGAAAAACACCCATGAAGTCCAAATCTTGTGATCTTTGCACTGCAGAAACACAGCTCCTTCCAATTGTTTGTTTTTATAGACAAATTGAAAAGGCATTATCAAAAGAATCATCTCTTGCTTGTAAGAAAAATAAAGGGGGGATTTTGGCTGGCCTGTTGTATCACAGAAACACCAAGACACCCTTACATAGGGTTCACTATAAAAGATGGTTACACATGATCAGATGCCATTTATTTTCATTAAATCTGGGCTGCCCATTCAGGCTGCTGGGTCTTCATGGACACCTCCCCAGAAACCACCACACCATGAGAATCTTTTAGCTTTAATCCAAGTGTATCTTGAAACAAATATAAATGGAAATGGAAGAACTTTTTTTCTGAAAAAAAAAAAAAGAAGGGGAACAAAGCAGCTATGATAAAATCTCTAATAAAGTATATGCAACCCCCTCTGCCAGGCCTTGTCTGACTGCAGCTAAAGCAGGCACTAAAATGAAAAGTTCGTCAGGTCAGGGTGTGGTTCCTGCCTCCACATGTTCCTTTCCCAACAGCGTGTTTTTTAATGGCTTTATGTGCAGTCAACAGGACTGACTGAAGGGGGTTCCACATCCAGCGGCAGGGTCTCTGGCAGCAGCTGCAGACTGTGGTGTGGCTTGGGACAGGACCGGGGTGCACCAGCCCGCATGCTGAATGTGGAAGCTGCGTGCTCTGCCATGCGGGCAGCAATCCCCATCACCGTCAGCCAGCACCAGGGCACTTGCTGAGGCTCGTCCCAGGGCTCCCCTGCTTCCTCTCCACATCCTCGGGTTTTCCTCCAGCAGCAAAAGGGGTGCAGGAGGTGAACAAGACTGTATCCTGGTCCTTTCCTTACCAGTGGGATGCTGACCAGAGATCTGCTCTTCATGGTTTACACATAGACCCAGAGGCATTGCATCTACCAAGCTGTAATACATTATCAGAAGTGTTGATGAATTGTGTTTCTGTCCATTAACTGCTGTGCAATGGGAGGGAGGTCCTTGCATCCTCCCTACCTGGCACCACACAAACCCCTGCAGAATCACATAGTCTCACCTGTGGTCCTAATGACTTTCTCCCTCCCAGTTTCAATGTAGCAAACTATGAAGCTACAGAGCTCACAGACTATTATTTTTTTACTGTAAGTCATTATCTTTATAAAAAGTGTGTCATGTGGAACGATCTAAGAGTTCCCTCTTTACCAAAGCCTGGTTAATGGTCCACAGGAATGACAGGTTCAATCCCACGTGCTCTTTTCCTTAGGAACGAGTCCCAGAAAATTCATTTCTCAGTAGTTGACTGAGAAGCACAGAATCAGGCCTTATTAGAACTGAAGGCTGGCATTAATAAAACATAAAAGAGTAGAAACAGATCAAATATGTAAGAGTCAACAGCTGGCAGTCAATGAATTCATGTTACTCATCAGACACCATTCATGTTCTTATAATCACCCTCACCAGGAAGTATTTCAAAGCACTATATTTTAAGTCCCAAAAATATTTATTTCTGTTGTCTGTAAAAAAGATTAATGAACATAAATGCAACTATATGTTTCTTTTTCTCTCCTTACTTCTCCTGGCCAAAAGCAACTCTACTCTGCAAAGGGCAGGAAGGGATCAAGGATCAATTCTCCTTATTGATTTTACACACCAGCCAATGCTGGGTCCTATTCTCTCTGTGCAACGACAGCAACGTGACATTTCCAGGCAGCAATGCTTACTGACATCATGAGTCATTTTAATGTCATTTTCTGCACCTCATTTATGAGCAGCCATTTAAATAATGAGGCTGCAAAGAAAAACAGAACTCAATAAACCCCAGCCTTTGCCCAGCCTTCACAGACTTTGGAAAACCCAGTGCTAGACTTAAGGCAGAGCTTGCTACAGAACAGCAGTCTCATTGAAACATTGTTTATCATGCTGTAGATAACAAAAATTATGGTTTTTTGCACTGCACATGCAATCATAAGATGCCATTTGAACTGAAATGAACTGACAGTAGGACACAGCCTTTGCCCTGCATCAGAAGCTATACAGAAACCATTAGCTTTTTCCTCTGCAGAAAAAAAGCTAAGTGAAAAATGCTATTTTGTGGGTACGGTGCTGCTGACTAGTCAAAATACTTTGGTTAACTTGGTACATGTCAGTACTGACATCAGATGCAGACAGTGAGAAACTCTCAGTAATAAGAGAGGTGGGCAGCAAAATGACATCAGTGTCCAGCTAGAGAAATCCTTCATAATCGTTTCTGGTGCTATGGCTCCCTGGCAGGAGAAGAGGTTGCTACTGAGGAAGGTGGCCCGTGAAGCAGAGAAAGACACAGGGGTCTCTTCCCACACACACCCATCAAGAAGGATCTTTTGATCTCCTCTCAAGGACTGGTCCTACAGAAAGCTTTGTGATATGGAAAATGGTCATGGGACCCATCTCTTATTCATCGCAAGACCTGAGGAGTTCTCCAAACGCAGAACAGAACCAAAAACCTCATCCTGCCCAGCAATTTAGGGGTAAGTGGAAGGGGTGGAAAAAACAGCAATACATAAACCCCAGTAAGTCAATAAATGTTGCTGGGCTAATAGTAACAGGCTGAGGTGTCACTTGCTGGTCTAACTGGGTCATGACTCAATACTTTGTTTCAACTCAAAAAAAAACCCCAAGATTTGCTCACTGATTTAAAATTGAATGTGCAGTTGGTTTCACAAGTCAATCTAAATAGAAGAGCATCTATTTACAAAAATGTAGACCGACGTTGTCCAGCTCTGATTCTGAACTCAATAGAAAAATGTATCATTGATGGTTTTAAGACTGTTAACAGAAAACTGTATTGGTTTATCCAGGGGCTGTTGTACCAGCGTACCTGAAGCTATGACTATCACTCCTGTGACTATAGAAATGCTTCTGTTTCTTTCAAAATGTTACTCAGCATAGGCAGAATCTTTGCCTGCCAGTCCTTCCTTCCTAGCAAGTGAGCTATGTGGACCTCATGTAAAAATGGGGCTACATGGACCTCACACAAAAGTGGGCCTTTTGATCATACTTAGAAGAAGAACATTCAATGACAAGGTGCTTTCCGGTTCACTTTTCATTCCTTTGACAAGGGAAGGCTAAAAATGACAAAACACATCAGTGGTTCACAAGCAGCTGCTGTAAGACAGGAGCCAGGTAACTTCTTCTGCCCAGCTGAGTGGTGATGCAGGTCTACTCTGCAATATTTCTTGTAAGGCATTTTAGATAGAGGTGACAGTCTAGATTGGGGAACTGAGGCAGTAGGATTTGAGAAGCAATCAGCATATGAGCAGAGGGAAAAAAAACATTTAGCATTAGCCAACCTTTTGGATTAGTCATAATTCAACAACTAAAATACCAGCCAAGTTCGAGAGCAATTTGCATTTTCGCTTCTGGTTTAGATGCCGGTGATAGCTGTGATGGAGCAATAACATGTGCAACTAGGAAGAGCACAAAAGGCAAGGTGCCTTCATTTCCACCACTCTGCAGCCGGTGTGGGATCTTTGATCAGACTTCAAAAGCCTGAACCTGTGCTGTTACAAGCTGAATCAGCATGTGGAGGAGAAGGGGCGAGAGAATGAATGGGATACGACTAACCAAAAACCTGCTCAGTTCTGTCTGATTCTGAAAAGATTTCCTAGTAACAGGAGAGTTCAACTCATTCACATTCAAGCCCTGACAGAGTCTATTTTTTCACAGCTTCTTAGCTGCAGCGGCAGAGCAGCCTGGAGGAGTGTTAACACTTTCTTTGTTCCCAGGGCCTGAACTTAGCTGAATTTTCTCATGCAAACAGATTGAAGATTCACTTTTTTTTTCTTAGTGGTTACCTTTTTTTCTTTTTCTCTAGCATGCCTTTCCTTATTAACAGCAGCATGCAATAACTGCCCTTTAACAACAAACAAGTACACAAAACATTAAAGAAAATATGCACGGCATTTTCAAGTGCATGGCCTTTATGCAGTGCTTACCAGAAAACAAAGATTTGGTACAAATATTTCACTCAGTGTTCAAAATACTCAAGCACCTCACGATAACATAGTTTAAATTTTAAAAAGCTTACTCTGGTGCAACCAATTATTATGTGATTGAAAAAAGAGGGAGTCAGCACGGCTGATTTTTGGACTGCTTATGACACCAGAATTACTCTAGAAGTCTTCAAAACCCAGCTAGTTTATTGTCTGTTGATTTTAGCACACTGCAATTTGGTCATATAGGAGAAAGCGAAGGTTTCCTATTATGGAAAACATATACTTTTTTTTGGTTATGGCCTCAAATTGCATATAGAGTGCAGTTCCTCCTGCTGATAATAGAGGCAGCATCTGACATGTGCAACATGTTCTAGCAAGCGTCCCTTTGCTGTTCTACCCAGAATGTAATCACTAAAACTGTTATCTCAGAAAGTCGGAAAATACTGAATACCTGAAACGTATTACAGGAATAAAATGCATCCAGTTCCTCAAAGTAGGTCATTCATAAAATTCCCTCAAAATATCTCTAGGTAATTGTTCTTTGTGAGGATAATTTGAACCAGGGTTAGCTTAATGGCACGCAAGAAACCACACTGAACTAAGAAACCAACTGGAGGGAGCACTGATTCGGCTGAATAGCAAACTAATATGCTGACCATCTGCGCTCAAGGCATTGTGGTTAAATTCCTGATGCTGATGCTTGAGTTTGGAGTCACAAGTGGGTGATATATATATTTATATGCAGAGAGAAAATATTTCTTGACTCCGGTATATCTAGACAGGGAGTCAGTACTTTGGTGCTGCTGGTCTGTGGGTTTGAAAGAGTGGGTGGCAATTATAATGATTTAGCTTTATGAAGCAGACTTATTCCACTGGATTACGGCTTTCATTAGGATTTACAAAGATTGCTATTGCTATTCCAGCTTCTCATTGCACATAAACTCATTCTTGAGCAAGAATTGTCTTGCCTCCTTCAGAAATGTCAACAGCAAAATATTTTACCCAGCCAGCTGAGAAAAGTGTAATAAAATAACATTATGCCTGTCTCATTATTTTAAAAAGAAACCTTTTATTAGCCTTGCTTTGCAATAATCCTCAGAGCATTTTAGGACAAGGTGCTAAAAGATGATTGAAGTCACCTTAAAAGGGTTTGGGTCTTTTTAAGATTTAGGATGGAAATCAGGTCCCTCAGAAATATCAATTCTGCCTGGAATGGGAAAATCAGCTTCCCATGATATACCTGGAAGTGAGGTGCAGTACACAGGGATGCCCTGGGGAGGAGATGGCTGGAGAAGAGAGGGTCAGAGTTAACCTGTGCTTTCAGCTTATGCACGCCGTATGGTCCACCTGTGCTCACACCATAGCTGCGAGTCAGGCGTACCTGAACTGACTTTCAACCACCTACCCTGGGCCCTACCACTGAGACAGCTCAGCATGTGCATAGGGAGGTTTGCTTGGCCCCCAGGTTTCCAACGAGAGCTATACCAGGGCAGAGGCTTTGCTGCAGGATGGCACCCCTTCCCCTCTGAAGGACTCGGGTACAGTCCTGCAGCCATTCAGAGCTGGCATGATCTTTCAGTGCTGTTACGGGCTAACAAGAACCATTCTGGCCCCGCAGCCCTCGAGCTAATAGATGACTGTCTGAGGATCAGCTGCAACACAATGTGAGATATCCTCAGTAAAGAAAAGATGAGTGATGGTCAGATAGATAGGATGGAGAAGGATGGGGATGAAAGACACTTTGTGAACTTCTGCTCTGAGATATACTTTTTACTATGATACATCATATATTCACTATAATAAAAATGTGCTGAATTTTAGAGAAAAAAACTGCTTTGCACTGTAAGCCAGTATCGTTGAGTGTGAAAACAGGTAACATTTCAGAAGCACAAAGTGACTTCAAGGCACAATGCCACTGACCTGACACTGGAAGTGAGGCAGTTGGGGCAGTTGTGTTCACCATCTTCTGCTCATTTCCTTGAGGCTAAAGCAACAAACATACTGACAGCAAAGATCAGTTTACATGGACATTTAGCCGTTACATAGGTTTACCTAACCCAATCTTTTTAGGACTATGTGTAAATATATAGTAGAAGCATAGTACGAAATGTTACAAAACCAAGTTCTGGTTATGGCACAGTAAGTTAAAATTTCTATGTATTAAAAGTTCAGCTGACCTTAGAACAGCAACAGCTTCTGCCCACAGGATACTCTGACCTCTGGGGTGCACCTGGTTTTTCATCTTTAATTTTCCTTTGCTAACACAGATACCACTCTGCTCTTAGCAGACCTTAAGTGACAACCCTTCATCTACTCAGTAGTTTACATGCACTTTTGTGGGAGCACAGAAACCTCGTGTTTGAACCTGAGATCACATGCAAGTCTCATCTTAAAATAAACAAACAAAATCAGAGATTATTTTTTTCCTTTTTTTTAAACGGAAAGATAGGAAAGATGTCTATTTTAAGCTTGTTTGGATTTGTATTATTTTAGTTAATAGCAGGAAGTTTAATTTTTTTTAAATCAGCCTTCCTTCCAGAACAACATATGTTTATTACATTCCCCTGTATTTTTTGATTCCCGTGTTCTTTTCTATCCTACTACTCCACCCTTTTCCACTTCCCACTTCTGTCCTGCTATGAGAATTAAATTAATTTGGATCCCCCTGCTGAGGGAAGATTTATGGGGAAAACTCTGGTTTTCACAGCATGGTGTAACCAGGTCCAGACTCACTCTGACCTTTGCTGGTTGCTCAACCCATGCTTAAAGCATTCTCTGCCTCTGACTCCCAGTTTCACACAGGGCTATAATAAGCGCAGCATCTTTGTTAAACCTGTGCATCCTGACTGAAAATGGAAAGGTAGTCTCTAAGACAGGCCCTAGTCCATTAAGAACAGGAGGATCAGGACCTTGAAATGTGTTCAGAATTGAATGGGGAACCACTGGAGTGTGTAGAGCGTTAGCGTGATACGCTCCTGGTACTCTTCGCTCCCCAAAAGACATGCTGTGGCACACCACCCGTACGGAAGATTTAGCGGGGGCTTTCACCTTCTGTGCAGCTTATGTCACTGGCATGCTGACCTAAATCTAAAGTTATATGAAACTAGAAGAGATTAGCACCTTCTGTTTCATCAACTACTTTACTTTTAATTGCCTTGAAGAACTCATTTGTCTTCACTCCAGTAACCTTTGGCAGCAATCAGCAGTTCAAACACCAGTACTCCCACACATAGCAGCTCTTTTCACAGTCACATACTGTTTACAGAAAACTCCATAGCAAACAAAACCACACTCATTCAGCTAGCTTTTCAGATGTACCTATTTAAAATCCAACTCTGATAAAATTAAAATATTAAGTATACTTCTGAGAAGCAAGAAAATGCTTCATCATCACCAGGAATGGGCATTAAATTCTTGTCTATGTTTTACAAACAGCATAATCAAAGTTCAACAGAGAATATGCAAAGATTGCAAATCTATAGCAGACATAGAAATTTACATAAATAACAGATATGAGTATCTGATGTTTACAGAAATAAAACTACATGCTGTGCAAGCAGAGTGAAGTCTATAACACTAACCAACATTTCAATATGCTGACTTTCCAACCCAGAGCTCTTTGTAGGTGAATATGTACGAGGCATTTCACTCCCACAGTGCAAGACAAAACATCTATAGAATATCTATACTGTTCTGCTACATTGATTAAAGAAATTTGGACTAAGGATTGTTTCCCCCCAAGACCTTTAGGGTTAGAATTTCACAGCTAGAAAAGGGACCTGTACGTTTGAATGGGAACTCTGTGCCCAAAGACCTTAAACAGTCTTAAAAAATTTTGATTCATAATCTCTCACACTGAGAAGTAGGAATTTGAGGTTTCAAAGGTCTTATGTAAAATACGAACATCAAGTAAATAGAATCATAGAATCATTGAGGTTGGAAAAGACCTCTAGGATCATCGAGTCCACTGTAAACCTAACATTGTCAAGTCGCAATAGCCATGTCCCTAAGCACCACATCTACACGTCTTTTAAACACCTCCAGGGATGGTGACTCAACCACCTCCCTGGGCAGCCTGTTCCAGGGCTTGACAACCTTTTCAGTGATGAAACTGCACTGATCAAATTGAGTCTATTTTGGAAATACTAGGGGGGGTCATATACAGAGGTGACAATATACTACTTTGAGTTAAAATGTGAAATGTAGTAACACTGTCAGCAGAGTAGTACTCAACCCAACTTATTCATCCTACAGCTAGTCTCTCTCAATGTATGACCGAAGGTTTATAAGCCAAATCCTGCTCTTGCAAGCATGCATGACTCCCACTAGTAATCAACAGGACCCTACACTTGCGGCAGAGGCAGAATTTTGTCCAACACTCATTTTTTTTTTTAAGGATAAAAGACTGGTCTCACTAGTACCTTGAAGACACTAACATCCTTTCTCACTAAAAATACCGTCAGCACTCACTCAAAAACAAAAATGGGGAAGGGAACCTGGATAAGCTAGCATACAAAGAGCAAGTGTTTTTTGGTTTTTTTTTAAAAAAAAAAAAAACAAAAACAAAAAAAAACCAAAAAAACCCCACAATCAAACCTCCTCAAAAGCAAGGCGAACCAATACCTCACGTAGCCAAACACATTGTGTTCGACAAGGTCACCCTCCTCATTCAGAGAATTCAGTTAATCCTCCGGATGAATGCAGCATGTGTTGCACTCCCAAGGAAATTGCATAGGCTCCAAATAAGAGGCCATCGACTACTGCTATAAATGCAATCAAATGGCTGGGAGTCTGAATAACATCATTGGATTTTCCCCTTTCTAATAAGCAACTAAAACAAAGAGAAGTGTTTCACTGAAGGTGTGCATTGTTTAAAAGGTCAAAAAGGTGCCTTTCCTTCTAAATTTTAAAACCATTAATCAAGCATGAAATAAACAACATGTGCAAGTCAAAGGTTAATATCCCAGGGTCTTTAATATGCGATTACCACCCACTTCTTTTCCATTAACACCATCACCTCCTCCCTGTCTTTTAACACCCCCCCCAACTATTCTTGCCTTGTGCCCCACTGATTTGCACAACTGAAAAGTAGTAATTATTTCTCACTTAGTCTTCAGAAAACTGCTCCACAGAAAAGAGGCTTTGCCTTCTGTTCCAAAGTCAGAAGGGAATGACCACTAGCGAGTAGCAATTGTTTCATTTCTGCTCTAAAGTTTGCCCAGGTTTTGTTTGGGTTTTTTGAGGATGAAAAGACTCATTTCACTAGTACCTTGAAGAACACTGACATCACAACACAATAATAATACCGTAAGCAAGAGGATAATCAAGCACTATGGAGCAGATTTTGATTTTAGAGATAATGGCATTAGTCCAAGATGGATTTACATGATTTAAATAATGTGACTGTAGACATTCACCAGTGCTTTTGAGTACAGAGCATGGCTCTAATTATATCTGAACTATTAATCTTTACAATTGTGATGTTTAGAATGCTTCTCTGAGTGGGTATATTCTTAATAATTGGAAAATTAATTAAAATTATTATCTAAAGTCGTGTCAGAAGTGTTCAGAAAAAAAAAAATATTGGGCTGGTGTGGAAATAGCACAAAATAGTCCCTCTCCAAATGTGTCTTCCATAATAGTCACTTGTAAAAAACAAAGCAAAGCAGAAAGAGTGAAGCAGCCATTGTTCTGCATATTCTCTACATATCTAGAAACTATAGAGCAATATCTGAAAAGCTTCAAAAGCATTGCCATACCAATAGGAAAAAGAAAAGAAATAAAAAGGGTGACAAGTTAACTTAGAATTTGTTCCTCTGTTGTTTCCTTCAAGGTGGAACAAACCTACCCGTATAATACATCTTTTTCATTTCTCAGGCTGTTCTTTTTTTATTAATTCTGTCTAAACTATATTCACGATTCACTGCAGATCTCTAGCATTATTACCGGTATTTACCAAAGGAAGATTCTTCCCCGGTTACCAGCAGTGAAAACAAGGGCTGCTGTGTTTACACAGAATATATTTCTCAAACTCCATTAAGTGATCAAGTTAGAAGAGATAAAAAAATTTACAAGTGAGACCCAACCACCTACGTAGCTCAGCTGGCAGCACCTCTGACCTCTGGAGCACCAAGGCTGGTCAGATAGACTAAGCCTGCAGGTTCCTCATTAGGTTTAATTCTACTCTTCTGAAAACACACTTCACTGAAGAAGAAAACCAGATGAATTTATAACTGCTCTTCAAAAGTAGCAACTTATACCAAACTTCTTTGGTTTTAGCAGCTAGATATCAACAGATCTGACTTCTGACGGTTTCCAGACAAGCATCCTGGTGAATATTCTCAGATGACAACTCATATTCATGATCACAATTGAGCCTACAATGTACAAGTCCAGAACATGTTTCCTTAGCACTTCTGGACTTACCAAACCACTGTACTCGTAACAGCTGTTAAACTTATTGCTAAAATTCTTTCTGTTGTGGAGTTATTATGCATTACCCTGGAGCGGAAGGCACTGCACACGCACTGGTCTTTGTCCAGCAAGATGCACACTTTATGATTACCTTGGCCAACTCTATAAGTCTTTAGAAGTGTCAGTGGAGGCTGGTTTTATAACACATGGCAAAAAAGTTGCACGTTCTGGTGCTCTGCAAACAGATTTCTGCTGCCTTAAACTCCAGTGCCTCCACATCTGCTGTTTTCTCTCCTGCACACTTCAGGCAACGGGTCGTGGGGCACAGACAGGATTTTCACATGTCAGAGACAAGGAAAATCTATTTCAGGCTCTGAAAGTGGAAAGCAGTGGTATGGGTCACTGAACACTATCGGTCATTTTATCTCACAAGAGCCGTGAATGAGAGGGCCGAGTAGGAGGAGGACAATGCCCCAAGCAGTAAAATGCTGGAAATGTCTCTTGCGTGCTCCCCAGTACAGCATGGGCACACCTGGGAGCTATCATACACGTGTGTAGCTAGAGATAGGCATTAATATTTTTTAAAACAAACACCAAGTCATTTGGCAATTTGTGGAAGTGAGTTTTAAAAAAAAGAAGATAAACAAACATCTTGGGTCCTTTCTAGCTTGCCATTATTCACTGCTTTCAAAAAATCATTTTTTGTGTTTATGCTCTTCTACTTCTTAACAAGTGCCACAAATGTTCAGAAAATTAATGAGAGGATACACAATACTAACTTCCGCAGCAGTGCACATGCATTTTAAATAACTGCCTTAACATCAGGCTAACCTTGATCTGTGCGGTATTTGGCAGCAGACATTGAAACTCCTGTGTGTGAGTGCAACGGTGAAGCAGCAGTGAGTAACCTGCATGCCTAACACCAAGCCTCCTTTGGCATTACTTCAAGTGTAACTCTTACACTGGAACTACACAGAAAGTGCCAGGTACTTCATATCCTGCAAGAGAAAGGAATTGAGCTAAAAGATGATGCTGAGGCCATCTTTATATCAGCCTAGGGCCACTCCTGTCTGTAAGAGACAGTGTGTTCAGCCTCTGGAGGCCACCTCCATTTTCCTCCTGACAAAAACCTTACTTGCCCCATTGACTCTGCAAGGAAGGAGACATCAGTTCTGTGGCTCTCACTGTGTGAAGATCGCAATACGCACATTGGAGCATCAGAAAAGTTGTCTGCTTCTGGCATAACGTATTGCTTGCAGTCCAAACACCCAAGAATCTTTGCCACTTAATGGCTGGAATAAATCAGAATTTGACTTGCATGCATTGACTGATCATCATAAAATGAAAATGGTTGGAACTCAGTGCCTCAAAACTTCTTCATGAAAAACTAATGTGATATTACTAGAGAGAGCTCCAGTTTGAAAATAGAAGGAACATGTGATGGGACTGGAAGTAATCTGCAGGTAAATCTCACCTATATTCAGCTCACGAACTCAACTCCCTTGTTACTTCTGAATCTAAAATTTATTTAATAGAGAAAAATGTGAGAGGGAAGGGAATGAATGATCCTATTTTAACATCATTGAATTATGTGCCATGAGGTTATTGCGCTGAAGTTTTCATCAGTATGAGCAGAGGCTGGGTATGTCAGGGAGGAGCAGATCTGCCAACAACAGCTTGTAGCTATATCATGAGCAATGTTTTAAGAAGTGCTTATAAGTTGGTACACTTGGGAATTTCATGGGCCCACACCTGGTCTAAATCTGGTCTTTAATCATGTCATTGATGCTAGCAAATTCTTGCAATGAGCCTCAATAACTAGGGAAACTGATTCTACTTTACTCTTCTGAAGTCTCACATTAAAGCGCTCTATATAATCCTGCTAAGACATAGAAAAAGAAAATGTTTCAGAATGTAGCATATGGGGCCAAATATTTCTTTTTCTCATGCACATATTTACTGGCTTTAACATTATGACACATAACATAGTTGAAGAATGTAGGAAAATATGGGACTCATTATATTGACATTACCACAAATATGTGAATTAAGTGCATTCCTTCACAGAGCAAACAATGCCAGAAGGACTACAGTCATTCAGGAATAAATTGACCAAGGACTGCGTAAGAGATGCTGTACCAATGCTGTCACTGCACTTGGTCTCCAGTGACCAGACCACTTAGATATCCAATTTCAGGAGGAGGAGAATGAAGTTAAACAATAAAAAAATACACAGTAGGAGTAAAGTAAAGTCATCCTGACTCTAAAAATCAGCCCATACTGAGACTGTAGCCAGCTTTTTCCATCCTCTACCCTATCGGGGGGATGATGTTTTGAAACAGCAGGTGCCTGTAGAATAGAACCGCAAAAATATCTTAAGAAACACAGGCTTACATCTGCCTCGTACAGCTGGCTTATAGTCTAGGCAAAGGGAGTCTGGAGTTTTTGCTTTTTTTAGCCTACTCTGACTATGACCACAAACAAAATCTTTTGAAGGAATGCCCGGAGAAACTCATTCTCTCTTGAGTCTACCCGTGGTCAGTTCACAGGTGACTAATATCGGAAACAGAAACTACTATGAAATGTAACATGTGCAACTGAATCCAAGGATTCAAGATCAGTATTTTTTGTTATTTCCAAAGGCTTCCTCAGATTCCTTTCTCGTAAAAAAATAAAAAGACTTCCCATGGTGATAAACTGAATAGAAGCAACCAGACTAGAAGTATGCCTGACAGAATCGCCAGGATTTAGTCTTTGCAATTGTGAAAGCGGCCAGTCAAACCCCAACCAGTGTAGTGCTTTCTCCTTCAGTCTGGCAACACATAGTAGTGACAATAGCTTTAAGAGTCTAATTTGACTCTTTCCCTTATTTCAGTGGGTTATTGACTCTGAAAGAGGTTGATAAATTCAAAGCTGTTAACTACTTCGCTGCTCAACATTTAAACCATCAGTTAGTGAATGTTGTATGGCTGCCTACCTTTCTAAGACAGGTTACAAACAATTTTAAAAAAAATGAAAAAGCAGACCAAAGAAATGTCCAAACTAGCCACAGAGTCTGATTTTCAGGATTTCCCAGGTAGTCAGCCGGAAGACAACTTAAGGAACTTTGTTTTCTACCCATAACAATGTGAACTATTTGCGATATACTATGCGAGAAAAAGACATGCGATGGTATGGATCCACAAAGAACTCTTACAAAAGAGGTGTTTATAAATTCCCCCAAAAAATGAAAACATAAACCAAATGTATCGAAGCTTATCTTCCATCAAAGTACACAAAATGAATAGCAAGGGAACGGGTTAGTAAGTACCAAGGATTCTTAATTGATTCCTCTATGGATGAGAAAAATTATCTTACAGCCAACCTCCTGTAAATGACAGATATTTATGTTTGGTTTCAAATGTAGTATACCTTTTACAAACAAATTACAGATCTTTAGTCAAAACTGACTCATTGTTAAAGTCAGTGTTTAGAAAGCGACTCTTGCTGAAAATGAGCAGCTACAGAGACATAACAAAACGACCACAAGGACAAAAGCATCATTTCAACTGCACTGCAGAAAATACGGATTTAAATGTCATCAGTTTGCAGACATCTAGACTAATAGTGCATCTGTGTTAAATTCAAACTATCACTTGCATCTTTTTTGGAGCCACTATCACATTCAAGACTTCCATAACGCTTTGCCATTTACCAGCAAAATCTAGTCGAAGAGTGAGTGATGCAGACTGTTATTTGGCCTTCATGTGTTCATTAATAAAACATGATCAAAAATTACACAAATCAAAGAGCATGTATGTTTCTTGTACCACACCTATAGTAAGTCAAGTTACAGAAGTCCTTTCATTCAACTCCTTTTAGCTACTTACTAAAAACTTACTAAAATGTCTTTTCAGTTCAGCATGTGACAAAAAGGAGCATATAGTGATTTGTGTAGTAGAGTTTGGTCCGCCCTTGTCTGTGTACTAAGTAAGAAAGAAGCTGGGCTGGAGGTAGGTCATGTAACCAAATGAAAGATGGTCAAGAGCACGGCTGATCCTTCATATTGGCAGGAGTGCTGTGAGGAAGCAAGGTGAGATTACTAAGGTGGAAGCAATGTCCGTAAAATTATATACGCCAGTGGAATGTGTTATCTGTCCTTAACTCTTGACAATGAAACCAAGAGCTTGGCCTTGAATGAAAAAAAGAAAATTTTATCCAGAAACAAATAATTTTCCTATTGTATGTCCCCCTCTTCTAAACAAAAAAACAATCCCTAAGTAAAAAATTTTGGTCTTCCAGTGTTCCAATCACCCTATTAAGTTTTCCTTTTCTTGGCAGTGTTGAAACACAAATGAGTTTTCAAAAATTCAAAGGGACATTTCAATGTTCAGAATCAGGGGAGCTCTATTTAATCATCCTAGCTCCAACTGCATTTATGTCTACTGACAAGGTCTTAGCTTCTGCCACCTTCGCTGCTTGTCCTTTCACTTTTTTGAAAAACTTTTCTCATTTTAGGAAAGACAGCATTTGCTAGACAAAAGCAAGAAAGGGAGAAAAAAACACTTTGCTACTCTGTTCTGTGAAACTCATTTGCAGAAATTTGCCAGATAACAAGAAAAAGAAGACGTACTCATATTAAATGTGAGCAGTAAATGGGAATTTTTGATATTTCAGAGAATCATCATGCCATGACTCCCTACTGCCATCTCCAGAGCTGGACACTCTGCTCCAGGTGAGGTCTCACCAGAGCAGAGTAGAGTGGCAGAATCATCTCCATCGACCTGCTGGCCACGCTTCTTTTGAGACAGCCTAGGATAAGGTTGGCCTTCTGGGCTGCGAGCGCACGTTGGTGGCTCATGTCCAGCTTTTAATCCACCAGCACCCCCAGGTCATTCTCGGCAGGGCTGCTCTCAATCCCTCCATTCCCCAGCCTGTACTGATACTGGGCCCCAACTCCAGTGCAGGACCTTGCACTTGGCCTTGTTGAACCTCATGAGGTTCAAATGTGCCCACTTCTCGAGCTTGTCCAGGTCCCTCTGGATGGCATCCCATCCCTCAGGCATGTCAACCACACCGCTCAGCTTGGTCATCTGTAAACTTGCTGAAGGTGCACTCAATACCGCTGTCTAGGTCACTGATGAAGATATGAACCTGTACTGGTCCTAACACAGACCCCTGAGGGAAAAACTTGTCACTGATCTCCATCTAGACACTGAGCTATTGACCACTGCCCTCTGGATGTGACCATCTGACCAATTCCTCATCCACTGAACAGGCCATCCATCAAATCCATACCTCTCCAACTTAGAGAGAAGGATATTGTGGGGGACCATGCCAAAGACCTTACAGAAGTCCAAACAGATGACATCCGTAGCTCTTCCCTTGTCCACTGACATAGTTACTCTGCCACAGAAGGGCACTAGGTTGGTCAAACAAGACTTGCCCTTGGTGAAACCATGCTGCCTGTCTCAAATCATCTCCCTGTCCTCCATGTGCCTTAACATAGCTTCTAGGAGGATTAGTGTTGGGCAGAGGGAGAAAGGAAAAAAAAAGCGAAACAGCCATTGCTTTTATTTAGAAGTCATTCATGACCTGGGCACTGTATTCTGCAAAGAATAAATATCTCAGCAGGGTGGTTTTAAACTGGTGTCTGACCACTTGGGACTGTTTATCTCTACCCAACTCTCCAGCTTGAAATCTGCTTATCAATGCAGAACTTCTTTGCCTCGTTGCTGAAATCATCTCCAGTGCACTGCCAAAATAATGACAATGTTGTGACAGCCTGTGACGGTTTGCCTTCATTAGCTCTGCATCACAGTGACACCGTGAACCACCGGACTGCTTTGATATTCAAGGGAAAGGACAACAAGTTACATAAACAGTGTCTTCTAGCAACAAAATAAAAACAAATTCCGCCTCTCAGACCCTCCAAAGTAATGGCCTAGTTCACTTATTACTGCTCCAGAATGAATTACTATTAGGGGGTTTTTTCCTTAAAATTGGTCCCACTCCCCCCCTTCATAAGCAGCCTGCATCCCGAAACAAGCACTTTGAAAATGCACTGTGCATCAGTGCTGGTGTCATATACTACGCTTTCTTTGATTTTTACTCAGTCTTACTGTGGCAACTCCTACATGCAAAGTTACCCCCTTCTTGTATTTTTCAGTTTCCTCAGGGGTATCTTAAAGAAATCATTCCTCAAAACATACGAGCTCTACAGAAGTTTGTATCTGTGACATGCAGATAAAGCTTCAAAATTAAATAACAGTGATTTTACTGGAGCCTTATATTGCCTAATATTTTGGAGTGTAACTCAGTGCCTTATTCATATTGAAATGCTTTTAAATAACTAAAGCATTTCTCCAGTGTATATTCCAAGATCTATTGACTTTTGCTTTAACTATTTTGGCAGTCTGGATGACTAATCAGCTTTGTCTGTTTTAAGGTAAGACTTTCTGTAAGGGTATTTGGATTTGCTACCTCCAGGACAGTGATTCTGCATGAATTTGCAGTGTCCTTAAATAGATCATAGCAACCCTTATCTTCTTAGGTTCTTCTGCAAATTCATCACCTGTTCCTTCAGCAATTTTTAACTGCTGGTTTGTCCAGGTTATTTTAAACATTGTCAGTTTAATGCATCTCACCCTGCTTTACTAATTTGTATGGCTTAATAACAATGCATTAGGACAGAGTCCAAAGACCAAAGACGAAAGTTTTATAGTCCAGATGGGGTTTTACGATAAAATCTGTTCATCTGCAGCAAACAGAATTTTTCATAATGAACTATTAGACAATTTTGTCTTTGACATGCTCTTCCAAACTGCCATGTTACCTAGGATCAGTTTTCCGACTAACTTGACTTTATACAAAACAGAAGCATATATGGACCTCTATTTAAAAGCCAGGTGGAACTATGTCTGCTGGTCAAAAAAATCTAGATGTTAATAAATACTTGAGAAAAAGTAACCTTTCACTGTATGAGGTAACTGACATCATTGTGAAATATAGCCAAATATGAGCAAAACGGAACCCTCAATACAGTAACTACTCCTGGAAAAGGTAATTGCACCATAAGTTCAGTTTTGTACTGAATGCTTCATTTACAGATTGTACCACCTTCCTTGCAGAAGATATTTCTTCCCAAACCTTAAACAGCGATTCTCCTGGTCTTCAGGAAAACATTTTGTTTCAAACAGCATCCATCATCTTGCCAATGAAAATGTCAATAGCACAGAGAGAAGCAGTGCATTTATCTAATTTTTCCACATAAAAGAAGGTATATATGTAATAAATCTAAAATGAAAAAAATCTCATGTTGTTTTTATGACATGTAAACACATTTGATGTATTTTCTCTCCAAATGAAATTATTTAGAACACTGCAGGATATCCCACTTGAAAGGACTCTAGGATTACGTTTTATTTCTCTACAAGCACGGTTCTCAATAATCAAAAAATCTCAAGTTTTCTATTTGTCACTGGCAGAAGATTCATTAAAATCTGGTGAAACAACAACTGCTTCTATTTCTGTCAGCTCTCAGTCAAGCATTCTTTCTTATGATCTTTAATAGTTCTTAGGCTTTTTTTAACTTTATGCAAATACTTGTCTGGTTCAGTATAAATCTTCACTTTCTTTGCTAACGCTATTACTTCACCAGCTTTCAGTTACTACTCAACTATTTTCAGCGTTTCCACCTCAAAGGTATCACCAGTGGGCTACTCTTCAAGCACCAACAGGGACCACCTCTATTTCAAATTCCAGCTTAGCATCCACTGCTGCAGTACAAGTAAACCAACCAGTGATGACTATATTGTGATATAACAGAACACAATTATTCCTTTTTAAATTGAGTTCAGAGATGGAAAGTCATCAACATATCAGTAGACATAGTGGCATAACCTTATTTTTCTTACTCATATTCTCCTGCTGTCGCTTGGAGTCAACCTAGAAGGATGTTGCTGCCTCATTTGAAATAAGCCTACTGACCTAAGTGTCTGGATGTGGAACACGTTTGCTCTATAGAGCCATGAGCCTGACTTCAGTTCTCAAGACTGCGCTTAAACACAAATACTGTGAACCAGTCGCTGCACTAAGTGACATTTACTGGCCTGTTCCTGAGGCACCCGAACATCTTCTCCATCCACAACCGTTAACAGTCAAAGCTCAGCAGGCCTCAGGATCGACTGGCTGCATTTCACACAAATCCTTGGAAGAAGCCACTTTTGCATACATTTTCCTGACTTGCACACACATAGTTACATAGAAGGGTGCGTTAGTGCTTGCACCATCCAACACTGAGCTCCTCAGAGCTCTGCACCCGATTTGCATGCAGACAACCACGTGAATCAGTGCTCTGAGTAGGCAGCAAGGACCAAGAAGCTCTGTCAGAAGGAGGACTGTCTTTTTAAATGTTTTTGCCCTGCACGGGGTTTCTGTGATGCCTCGAGAGAGTCCAACTCTGGAGGACTGGGAGCGCAGGGCACCAGGGCCGGGGGGCCTTGGGGGATGCTCAGAGATGGGACTCAAAGCCAAATCCTGGTCTGCTAATCTCCATTTGAGAAGGGAGGCCAGCTCACGCTCCAGTTACCCTATTTGTCTTTGTTGGGTTAACAGTCACTCAATTAAATAGATACAATTCTAAACATAGATGGGAAAGTGAGGAAAAGCAACTGAGTAAAGAGGTGCTATTTGCATGCAGTCATTTCCAAGAGCAGAAAAGAAACACTAAAGAAGATTAGAAGCAAAACATACGGCAATTACCATTGCATACTATATCTTTCTACAAAATGTTTCTGCAAGGAAGTTTTACCATAGTATGTCTTGTAACAATTGTCAGTCAGACACTGAGCATGTGGGTAAGGCTCTGATTTTACACGGACAAAATCCAAAGTAGCTTCATGGCAAGCATAGTGCTGGGTCCTTGCAATGTGTATTACACCGACTAGCCTAAGCTGGATGCAGAACATAATCAAAAACACAAGAGTATTTTTGCCCCCCAACTTTGCTTGTTTCTCTGACATTATACGTTAAAATTTATCTTAAAGAAACGGGACCCAGATCTCAGAAGCCAGTGTCCATCTGCGGTAACAACTTTCCATGGGTACACTTCTCTTTGCAGTACTAACTGATCTACATCTAAACAAATCAGTTCTGTACATGCAAATTCTAACAGCTCTCCAGCAGATTGCTTCATCAACACGTGCAGGCGATACCACAGGCGGCTAGTACAAAAAAATGCGCACACATCAGTGCAAGTCAGATTCCCTATTAAAAAGACAGCTACACGTCTCCCAGCCATACACTTCTTATCCATCTCCATGTGGAGCTTAACTGCAAAATTTAGCATGAATTAGATAACACTTCCCCAAGAAAATGAGATATTCTGTGTTATTACATCCCTGTGCTATCAATCAAACATAATGAATTTTTGATCCTCTGTAGTATAAAGCACATTAATGCGAGCCATCCAAAGCAAACATTCCCAGACCCCAAAATACAGCTGCAAATACTCTTGCCCAGGGTGCTGATCTTGGTGGCAATTTCTGGCACTGATTCCTCTCTACTTTTCCTAAGTCTGTACCAGTCAAACCTGGGTGAAACAATAGCTTTAAGGATTCTGTCCATTCCTGTGAATTATTAATTCAGCTAGCTGCTTAAGAGACATAAAACTGGCCAGTTCTCTTGAGCTGAAATTTAAACTAATTTCAGCTACTCTCTTGTAGTATTTTTAATTGGATCACTATCATTCAGCCATTTTGAAAACTGTTATGACACACATAAACTAATGCATACACACATGAACATATTTTTTAATACAGGAGAATAAAGATTATGGTACAACTATTTTTTATATATACGTAACGTAACATTAAAGTGTTTATTAGAGGAGCCCAAGAGGGCTGTAGGTTCCCTCATTGTCCTGTAAATGTTTTGCATGGGATGCATGCTCCCTGCAAGGTATCAGCTACACATCTCCCGCACTTTAATCCACACTGTGACTGACGGTGACCCCTCCTCACCGTGCACTGCAATGTTCACTGGTGAGAATGCCCTATGACTGCTCTGAATTTGGCCCCCTGAAGTCATATTACCATAGGGGTTTTTGATTTTGACTGTGGGAGTCTAGGCTAGATAGAATGTGAACTCAGGAAAGTGAGTACATTAAAAGGCTCCTCAAGTCTCAGATCTGATTTTTATTCGTGTTTAAAACCCACAGTAGGGGAAAGAGGAAAGATTTTTTTTTTCCTTGCAGCACTTCAGAGTCAATACATTTACCATGATACGATCTGAATTCCATTCTGATTTGCAGAATGGTTAGCTAATTGGCAAGCACATACAATTTAAGAACTAGATTTTGTAGATTAAACTCATTACTTCCAGCTTTTTATGTTCAACTCCGAGTCCCCACATAACCTCTTCCCCCGCTGATCATCTGCCCTGCTCCCTTTTCACGTTGCATTCCCCCTCTCCGGCACCGTATCCATCTCCTTCTCCAGGAAAGGTGGTCTCACCTGGCCCCGGTGCCTCCTCCTGCCCAGGCTCCCTCTCCCGCGGCCCCAGCTCCTCATGCCGCCACCGAAGGCTCGACCCGAGGGTTACGGCGGTCCTCCCCGAGCCACCAGCTCTGCTGCACAAATTTCGTGTCTCGCCGAACTCTTACATCTCCCGGAACGAAGCCAGTTATTAGGCGGCGGCGGAGCTGGCTGTTGCTGCGCGTTACCCTCCAGCTGACTGCCTTTTTAGCATGCACGATCTTCAGGCCACAGACTACGCCTTTCTTTTGTGTCTGGAAAGCCTGTAGCAGTTGCTGGGCACTAGGAACAAACTAACCTTTGTACTGGGAGCTACAAAAACTCTTCTCACCTAAGAGGACTGCAATCCTCGTCCACCTTGAGAAAACAAAAAGATTAAAAAAGGTCCGCGGTTGTTTTAGGATGGGTAATCTTCCCCAAAGCAAGGCTGGTTTCCTGAGTTAGCTCTATGCTTACTATTCACACTGAAAATAAAGCTCATCAAAAGCTCGAAGTTGCCTTTACTTTGAAAGGAATACGTCATCCTCAAATATGCAAAGCAGGTTTAACGTTGATAACCCAAGAGTTATCGACCTTGTATTTCAGCTGTTCTCAGTGCGCACTTTGGCTTTTCTGTACTAAGATCATCTTACCACCGGATGATTATTGATCACTTACGACAGAAACAAAAAGCCTTGACCAGACTCATCTATTCATTGCGCCCAGTGCAAACCGATATAAAGAAAATGACAACTCCCCCACCCCAAACCGAGCGGCGGTCGAAAACACCATCTAGGGGTGAGACCCAGAGGGCTGGGGAAGCCAGCAAGCACCAGTAAGTTTGAGCAGAGACCTGCCTGGTAAACGGCTACCACCTGGCAATAGCAACGGCACTACCAAGCGAGCATGACGGCAGCTGGAAGGAGTCCTCACCACCTAACCCAAACCTGCCGGGGCCTTCCCCACGCACCCCGCCCGGGCCAGGGAGACGGGGGCATACAGGGGCGTGAGGAGGCTGTGGAGCAGGGCTGGGGGGCAGCTCAGGACCCACGGGGCCACCAGCGCCCTTGCCAACCCAACACCAAGGCAGCGGCAAGAAGACGCGTCCCTCATCCCCAACTTCTCCGGACGGGCCCAGGCGGGCAGGCGAGGAGCGGGTCATGGAGGGAGAAGCTTCTAGACTAACCTGCTGACAGGTTTCCACGATGGGCTTTCCCCCCACCGACCCCGGGGGGGATGTTCCAGACCGCGGCACCCATCCGGGGGATGCTTTGGGCTGCCCTGCCCCTCTCCTCTCCTCTCCCCTCCGACGCGACGGGGAGGGCTGTCCCCTGCCCGCCCCGGCGGGGGCTGCCGGGCGCTCCGAGCGGGGGCACGGCCGGGGCGGGGGGCGCGCCGAGAGGCGGCTGG
>Ga0065711_1033412_pt1 | contig 25557 bp, 13 predicted proteins | sample Hoacrofraction12_FD_59098 | JGI IMG/M metagenome (GOLD analysis project Ga0065711, IMG submission 59098) | Hoatzin crop microbial communities from Cojedes, Venezuela - Epithelial fraction 12 v2 (version 2) | ecosystem: Host-associated > Birds > Digestive system > Esophagus > Crop | place...
CCTCTCCGCAGAGCTGCTCTCCAGCAGGTCCACCCCAAGCCTGTACTGGTGCATGAGGTTGTTCCTCCCCAGGTGCAGGACCCTGCACTTGCCCTTGTTGAACCTCATCAAGTTCCTCTCTGCCCAGCTTTCCAGCCTGTCCAGGTCATGTCTGGGTAATTTCCAGCCTATCCAGGAATGTCTGGGTAATTAATTTTTGTTCCTCATCTGAGCACACAGAAACCAGGCAAGACCAGCTCAAGCCTAATCCCCACCAAAGAGTGCCTAAAAGTTTCCACAGGATGCCCACACTTCAGAGAAGGGGACCAAATCACAACAAAATCTGGGCAGCCACGGTCCACCTCCCTGGGTAGACCTGGACTCCTTAATTGGTGACGAAGGTGTTCTCAGACAGCACTTTCCCCACTCCTCGCAACTGCTGCAGGACTACCTGCAAGCTCAGGGATGACATTCCTCCCGCCCTTAAACGGTAGTCTTGTGAGCACATAGAAATATAACACATTCCTAGCTCTACTTCATGTGTTTACATCCAGGGACAAAAAAACCAGACCCCTCACATTGTGCTACCAAGCCTCCAGCCACAGGGTGGTCTCTGCTCAGTGGGCACCCCACTGCTTTGAACCCCTCTCCTTTCCTCCCTGGGGCTGCACTTACACAGACAGTGTACAGGCTGCAAATCTGGTCCTGGACACAGTCTGCGGTCATCCCTTTAAATGACTGTTTGGCACAGTCGGACAAACTTTTCTTCTCTAGGCACGTCTGAGGAAAGCTATACATTTTTCCAGTGCAAGGTGACATTCTGCTACTAATACATGACTCCGGGAGCCAAGGACCTGCAGGAGCCCCACTGTAAGCATCAATGGCACCCGGTTGCATGGCAGCTGGGAAGCGAGTAGCACTGCTCTCTCATTTACCCAGCTAAAACCCAAATATTTATTCCCAAATTGAGATGAGCTGCAGCTACTCTGTACCAGCTGGTTATCCCATTGAGCAAAGAAAGGAGGGAAATGGATTTCTTCCTGTTTTCCTTACTGGTCAAAAGATTAAAAGCAATATAGCGGTGTTGGTCCCTAGGTATTGTCTGATTAATATCCTGTTAGCCAGCTGGCAAATTGCCAAATTCACTGATTTTTAAATGAGAAAAGGACTGTTCCATGAGCTCAAATTGACTTTATTAGCATAACACTAATAATTCAGCACTTTTAACCCAGAAAAAAGATTATAAGTAAATATAGGCATGCATTGCCTATCAAGGTTCCTTTTCACTTTCCTTCTGGGTAGGCGAGGAACTACAATTCACCAGATATTTCACCACCACATTCAGGTCAGAAGGGTCTAACTTTTACAGAAAAGATGTCACAAAGCAAAAAGGCCAGAAGCCCTGAGAAATTCCTTTCTCCCAGCAGCACCCAGAAACTTGTCCCGACTGATTTTTAATGGTGTTGATCAGGTAAAATGTAATACAGAGGAGTCTTCTTCCCTACCTCCAGGTTTCTCATCTAGTTAGTAAGCTGGGACTTTCCTAGCTGAATGCTGTCTGCTGGCCCATAAATCAGGTCCCTTTCTTGCCTGACTCTTCTAGCACATTTCGCGTTAATAAGCATTCTGAATTCTCCAGCATGTCATTTCCTTTGGTCTTCTTCATAGCAGGGGTTTATAGCCAAGTTCAGTTTAGAAAGCACCAGTACAAGGCTAGAGTCAGCAGCCCATAAGGTACTTGAGATCATACATTCAATGTTCTTCATATGTCTGGGAGTGCAGTTATGACATGCATATCTTTTGCCTACTGTCTGCATCAGCCACTCTGCGTCAACAGGAATTTCAGAGCAGATAACTACTCTCTGTCACCTCTAGCAGTGATTGCTTCCCAAATACTGCTCCCTGAGGGACTGACATACCATAGAAGAAGATAAATGTTCTGAGGACAGTCACTAAAAATACTGTGTGTTAATTCCCCAATTAAAAGTCTCAAGAGGAGAATAATGAGTGATCTGTTAGCAATTCTATAGGTTCGCAGTTGTCTGATGTCCCACATCTGGGAGCTACTGCCCTTGGGTAGAAGCTAATTGGCCCCAGTTACCACAGTGCCTCACAGTCCTTCATGTCTGTATCCTCACTACTGCTCAGCGAAGCAAGTGAGGGCTGATTGCAGTTCGACAGACTGCACAGGGAACTGACTTTACAACATTATAATCCACATATAAATCACAGTGAGGCAAAATCCAGATCCTGACAAGTTACTTTCTGCCCAGGGGAGAAACTGGCCGCAGACAAAGATGTTTCTTTGGGCCAAACTCACTTGTTTACAAGGACTGCAAGAGTGCTGCTTTCCTGTCAAAATCAAACACCCAGCAGCTTCTTTGCCTAGCCCCTCTGTAACCAAGAAAAGCTGTCGCAAGGCCTTCTCTTGAGTGAAGATCCAGCAGCTGCTGTGTCTCCTCGGTTTTGTGTTAGTTTCTGCCCTGTCTCTGCAGAAGTCCTGCCCCTTATCCCACACAGGCAGGCACGGAGAGCTCATTACCTCTGCCTGCAGGGCTTGCTCCTTTATTCTTACAGGCCGGCGTAATTCAGCTTTTGTAGGAGCTTAAGAACTTGCTCCTGTGGTTTTGGAGACGTGGTACAACCAGGGAGCTCTGTTACTTGTAACGTTTATCTTGAACAAAATGCGGCTTTAAGCCCATTCTCTTCCTGCAAATGCACCCAGGCTGTAACAGTGCTGAGATACCTCAAGATTTTTTTTTTTTAAATGCTCCGTCAGCATTGATTTCAATGGGAGCTGGATGCCTAATCTGCTTATGCACTTCTGAAAATCCTATTAAGTGCCTCTTTACTTCTCTAGGTGTCTAAATATACTTTTCTTAATTTGGCTCTAAGTGATTTGCATCCGTCATCAAGATTTTTGAGAGCACGGCTTGAGGGGAGACGCCTCCCTGTCACAGCCCTTCCATGCAGTCTGTCACTTGTTCAGATACCTAAACCGGGAACTGAGCTCTCGCTAAGATGCTGTGACGGTGTGAAATACGTCTATTAAACTGTGAACACTTCATGCTGCTGCCTCCCTGTCTCATGACGCCTCCCATCCAGTGCTGAGCACATGTGTCCTCTCCCTCAAGGAGACTTCACCATGAGGTTATCACAAGTCAAACAGTTTCACCCCCCTTTCCACCGCCACCCCAGACCTACACAACTTTCTGCAGTGGGCCCCAGCTGCAGATGGAGCTGCAGCGAGAGCAGGGAGATGTATTTTGGGAGGGAGCAGGGAGATGTATTTTGGGAGGGAGCAGGGATGGTTTGGGTGCTCATGGGCAGCAGCCAGAACAGGGGCAGTGTCTCTCACCTTGGTCCCCAGGCTAACAAATACAACACTTACAGAGAAGTGCGACCAAACCAGGCAGCATAGATAAACATTTACTTCTTCTAAGGACATTCTGGAGAATTAAATGCCTGTGGCTCAGAAATGTCTTTGCTCAGCTTTTCCTATCTTCCTGGCTTGTGTTACTAAAAGGCAGCCACAGGCAAGAAAAACTGTGAGGGGACATACATCTCAGAGGCTCAAAAGACCTGAAGCTTGGCTGTGGGGTTTGTGGCTACACCCCTCGATTGGGGAACGGGCACTAAAACAGGGTCTGTGCCTTTAGGCCCGCCGCTGGATGCCGTAACTGCTTCCTGCAGCCAACAGATATAGAAGTGGGGCCAAAAAGAAACCTAACTGCCTGTGACCAGGATGGTACCCACCTACGGCCAACTTCTTGGGAAAGATGGGCCCCGTTGGGGTCCTCAGCAGCTCTGCCTCAGCTGCACAGCAAGCCTCAGTCAGAAAGGAGAAGAGAGGAAATTAGCACCTCTGGGAATTAAATTTTAAACAGTCCTCAGAGCCCCTTTACCTGTTCTTAAAATGAAAAGAAACTTTGAAAGGCAGACTAAAGTAAGGACAGTCTGGTTTTGATATGGAAGAAGAGCTATTTAAAAAGAGCAATGAGCAATGGGAACCTATTCAGAGATCTAAGCGTACTTTAAGAGAAATCTAGAAATGTGCAAATGTGGAAATGCTCTGAATCTGGTCAGCTATTTCTCCTCTTACAGACCCCGTGCTGCAGCTCAGAAAGCCTTGATAAGCCAGAGCTTAGAAGTCCACTTGACCTTTGCCACTGCTTTCTCTCCGTATTAATTCTATTTGCTAACTCTCACAGGGCAGCAGCTCAAGTGCACCGGCACTCACAGCAGCCTCATAAAGGACCCAGTGGTGCAGGGTCCGGCCCATGGGCTTCAGCCAGCAACTTCTGCGCTCCCGGGTCTTCCCTGGCAAAGTGTTGGCTTCAGCAAGTCATGCGACACCTCTGTGCTTCAGTCCCCTGTGTGTAATGCAGCAGTAATAACATGACCCTATACAATCCTTATGGATTAATCAGCTACCATTTGCACAGGACACTGAGAGTCACACTGCTGATAAATCACCTTTGTGGAAAGGAGTGAATAAACTCCCATAAAAAAAAAACGAGCCAGTTACAATTTGCTGATACATAACGAACAGGGAGACAGCCCAAACCCAGAAAAAAAGCAGAATAAAACCTCCTGATTTTCCTCATCTTCTCATTGCATCCATTGTGACGAGCAGAGTGAGGAAGGAAGGATTACATTTGTTCCTGGTGGGAAGCAATGAGAATATGCTCACCTCGGATCTGCCAAGCTTTCAAGGAAGATCCCTGAGCTGGATTTCCTCAGGGAGCAAATGTTAACTAACAAACAGAGTTGGGCAGGCTCTCTTTTTTGGGAGAGGAGCAGGGCTTCCCTCAACACCACTTTGGAGAAAACAGTTTGCATGAGGCCTAGAGCCAGGGGCCAGAACATAACCTAATTAGGCCGGAAAGGGTGATTAGCTGTTTATTTGGAAGATGTTCAAGCCATGCACTCACATTATACACTGCCCTGGGAGAAAAAGGATGCTGTTTATACTCCCAGATCTAAGGGATCAGTAGAGTTTATTCTTCCCTACAAATGAAGGCCTGTTCTACTTACATTCTTTCAACTGAGATTGGATCTGTTTATTTTCACTCATCTGCAGCAAATGGGAATATTTCAGTCTATTATTCTGAGTCGAGGGAAGCAGTTTGTATTGCTTAACTGTGAGCAAAGGCAAATTAGTCACAGCCTTCACATGCTACCTCAAAAGATTTGTTGAATAGTAGTACCATTAGTGACAAAAGGATTTACAGAAACCCATAGTGCAAATTCTACTTCTTGAACCTTTTCCAGAAGGCATGAGAAACTTCGTTACACCCCCCTGATGACTGGTACTCCATCATGGGAGATGGAGTTGATCACGTTCTCCCTCTTCCCAGCAGGCACCTCCATCTACTGATGCTGAGCTGAGGGATTTAATGCAATATTTTCAAGCTTGCTGCTTCTTTACTGTATTGAATTAGCTGCTGATTTGTAAGGGTATCTGGAAGCACAGCACTGAAAAAAGAAAATGCTGGTGGGAGAGAAGAGAGGTGCAGTGAGCGTCCCCATGCATGGCTTCTGTTCAGACCAATGGCAAGAGGATAAAGACATCTTCACAATACATATAGCACACTTCGCCAAAAGCTACAGAGGCATTCCCCTTCGGTGTTTCCAAATATTTGTCTGGGTTAGCTTCATATTTAGTTATAAAACAATCCCCTTTTGCTAGAGTTTGTTAACAGGATTTGTTTGCATACTTTGATCTTAATCATCTCTCATGTTCATGAAGCCTTTGGTAAGATTCTCTGCTGATAAAAGTGCTCAAATAACATCAAATGGACTATGAGGTGACAATATATCTTAGAGAAGGTTTTAATTCCTTTGAAGTTAAGTTTTTTGGTGGTCAATTAAATTATTTTAATTGTATCTTACTTGTTTTAAACCTAAGACTGTTTTCCAAGTACTGGAACTTTAAAATTCCAAGTACTGGAACCCAGGCAATTGCAAACACTGTGAATGTAAATTTTATCTGTCGACTACATTCAGCCGAAGAAACAATCAAGAATGCACCGAACATCAAATACTGTGATGAAGACAGAAATTACCAGCAACCAATTATAAAGATGTGGAGCAGCAGAAGGTACAGTGTGTTACATACATTATGGGGCTGCCAGAACAGGCTACTTAGGGATGTACAATAGTAATTTAGATTGTTGATCATAATAATCTCATGCTGGTCATAACTGTCTGGCTGTTATTTTATGCTTCCCCAGCCTGTTTGCTGAATCTGTTTGCTGGTTTTTGTACTTGTTTATAGTTTGCAAATTGTTTGAGCTGAGGTGAATTTTGCTGTTTGTTTGCACAGTACCAGCTCTTGAGAAGGGGATGGGAATGTACGTGAAAAAATAATTCAAAAATCCCTACTGGATGTAGTAAAAATTCTCCTCTAGGAAAAACAAACTCAGCTGAACTCTAGCTAAATTAACCCATATCCCTCATGATCCACCAATTTTCATGACAGATTATGGGGAAGCTTTATGAAGATCAAAAATAGCACCGTGTTCCTCCTTCCTCCTCCTCGTTGCAGGGTCCTGCCGGCTATCAGAAGATTGATCTGCTGCAAGCAGAACTTCCCCACTACAATGAACATAATCCTCCAGTTCACTGGTTTAAGTGAGTCTTGAAGGATTATTTTTCAGAGTAATGAGGGGTCAGATGCTTCCCAAGATAGCTAGACAGCCTTCATGGGTTTTTAAGACAGGCCAGTACAGGAGAAGTTACAAAGCACTGGAGCCTTGTCACTTCGGTATTTTTCCCTTTTCTAGCAAAAAGGCCAGGTGTTCTGAGACATCTACCTCCCTGGGAGCAAGTTTCTCATGCTGATCCCAGAGAAGAAAGTTCTTGAGGTGCAGACATTTCTCTTGATTGTTTGGGGTTTTTTTTCCAAATACCTTCATTTTTTCTCTCTATTACAAAAAAGTAAAATTATTTTCTGTTCCATTTTCAAACACTCCCTGTGATTGCCAGGGCAACACAACACACCAAGGTAAGGCCACTTTATTTGCAGGGTTTTCTTACAGTGCTTAAGTGACAGCCTACAAGCTCGCATGCATGGCATAACGTGCATCCCAGTGGCATGGCACACTGTTGCCAACCCTTGCTGTTTGAACAGTAAGAGGACTTGGTCCCTAGCAGGATTCAGAAGATTTGCCAAAGTCCAAATCACATGCAGGCAAGTCCTACTTTCATGGATCCTTACTTTCATGGACTCCTTGGCCAGTCACTGCCTCCTTGTCTTAGATGCTGATTTAGGTGAAGTGGCTCACGAGTCATGGCAGCAGGAGAGCAACTGTCCAAATGTTCATTAGCTGCATTTTCTGACACGGGAATGCCTCAATCCTGCCCTCTGCAATGCAAGTAGCAGTTACTCGTCCTGGAGAAGCTGAGGACAAGCAGCCACAAAAAGCTGCTCCCCTATCTCCACATACAGTCCCCCAGCAGAAAAGCTCATGGAGGGAAGGGAGATGGCCACAGCTGAACAGCTGCACCATCCTATTCCTCTCTTCAGGCAAAAGAAACAAAGGAAACCAAAGGAAACAGGGATTGGTTAAATAAAGCAATACCTTCCTTGTAGAGTATTGCCTGTTTCTGGTGTCCCCCTTGCATATGACTAAACAGCCCAACACAGATAGTATTTTAACTAGAAGCTTGATGAGAGCTATGCTGGGGTTTTAAGATTTCAGTATTTCAGACTTCTCTATTGTTCGTAGGAAAAAAGTGGTTAATAACTGATTAGCTGGTTTCTTCTCCTGCAAGACATGACCCACAAGGACAAGCATTCCTAATACCTACTTGAGATTATTAAATAATTTCTAGCCTTACTAAAAATTGGACACATTTCTGTGGAATTTACTTGTAGAGTTTTTTAGACATTTGAGAAAATCCAGGGGATTATAGCTGATTTCTCCCAATACACACATAAATCTATGTTAAATTGGTGAACAAAGCTTCTTGGATTGGAAAACAAATTAATCCACCCAGTCATTATGAAATGCCCACAAGAAACAAAAAAATAAAAGCTTTTCTACATTTGACTTCTGTGAAGAGAGAATGAAGTGTTGTCTCCAGAGATCTTCCAGTCCCCACTTCCATCCTTTGAGTTTTTTCTTCCCTCCCCAGACTCAGACTTTGAGGAGCAAAATTAACTATTTTTATGAGAAGAGGTGATAATGGCAAGAGGGGATACTACTGATCAAGGACCAAGTCCTTGGCCATATGAACATCCAGGACAAAATGCCCAGTGCAACCAGAAAGGCTGTCCAGAGGCTGCTGGGGAAGAGCGCTCTGCATGAGGTTCCCCTGCTGCGCTGACACTTCCAGCAGAGCAAGCATCTGAAGGTCCGATAATCGATGGCAATCTAATCAGTACAGTGATGGGGGGTCTACGCTGTTCTTCATCTCAGGCAAAAATAGAAGATTAAAAGCAGATGTTTATCTCCAGTTGCTTGGACCTCTTGCTCTTATGAAAGTATCCACATTTAGGAAAATTAATCCCATCCTTTCTTGATGGGATGCATTGAAATGCCACTTGCATTTCCTAAACTGCTCGGGAGGGAACACTCTTTCCTTTCTCTTGCACTGCAGCTGCCCAAGAGGAGGGTGGGTCCTCAGACTTCATTTTGCAAGAGCAGTCCCCCTAATGATGAGCGCTGGGGGCAGCGCTTGCAGGGATGAAAGGAGGAAGAAGCTGCATGTGTTCAAGTTGAGAGGCTCTAGCAGACCCCAAAAGAGACACAGAAGCTTAAGAAATTCACCTCAGGGGAAATGCTAGACTGTATTTTGTCTGCAAAAAATATCCCAACTGTACCTCACGGATGCGCCCAACAATGGAATCTGACCAGCAAAGTTCATCCACATCTGCTCTCTTTTAAGAAAGTGGCAAAAGTATATTTCATGCGGTGTTCAGATATTTGCACTTTGGAAATCCAGCTCCCAGGGAGTTATTCTCTCATTCTGTTTTATTAGTTTTCACTGTCTTCCAAGATCTATGCAGTTCGGCTCCATGGTAACTCAGGAACTTGCTTAGTCGCCTTACATATTGATGTATACAAGGAAAGCACAGTACTAATACACTGTTTGAGCATCTCTAAGATATATTTAAAATATCTAAGATGTGTGGCAGAGTAGGATTTGTAGAGGATGCAGAATAGTGCTGCCTCGCCTTAAGGTCGTAGCGATTGTTTCTTGGGAAGTTCTGCCAAGTCACTCCTGGTTCTACAACTAAAGTCACACTGAACTTTTGTCCACACTGTTACACAACATTTATTCTCCCTGTCCTACAGAGATTACGATAAAAAAATACGGGGTGCTTAAAAAGGGGAAGAAAAACAGAGGAAAAAGCACTTGTCCTACAGTAATTCGTCATGTCTAGACTTACTAGCTGGGTGCTACTGACATAGCCCAGGACATGAGCCCTATAGTCCTCATTCTTTGCCTGTCCACAGCACACCATGACTCTGCTCAGCCTGCCAGGTCTGGGCTGTTTTACAAATGACAGAAATGCATGAGGGATTGGTGCATGCCCATGTTTTGCTCTGACGTGTGTCCATACTCAGAAGCACTTCAGGCAATAGGAAACATAGAAAAGCTATAACAGCTCCCACAGGCCTGAAGTCAGCTCCCGGGTTCCTACACATTCATCCTGGTGCCCAGTCACCAGCTGCCTAGCCCTGTACATGACATAAACTGTTCAGTTACTTTGAATATCTGTGTGTTGATTTTTATGGTATATGATGGGGTCCAGACAACAAAATGTTTAGCACAAGCTGCAGTTCTGGAAGTGCTGTGGGGATTCATTACTTAATGTCGCAAGGACCTGGCATGAAACATCTAAAGCCTTAGTGGCATTGTGCTCCTTCTCATTGTTGTCAGCTTTGAATATCCTTGGGATTACTTTTTTAAATACCTCAGAGAAGATGACAAGAAAAGTAGAAAAGACTACCAAAAAATATAATGTTTTTCCCACATGTTTTGGGAGAGGAACAAAGCTGCAAGTTACCCTTTTAGTAGTTGCATTGAGCATGCAAATTATCAAAGAGCAGGAGAGGGATCAGCTTCTGCTATTTCAGCTGCAGCAAGTGACCTGCATAGTTCTAGGGCAAGATAAGATACTTGTTCAAACACAATGGCAAGAAGCTAAAAACCTGTAACAACAAGTTCTGAGATCCTCTGGCCCAGCTAATTTTTCAAACAGCTCCATTTTGAAAGGCCCACCTTTGAAAATTGCTAATAAGTAATCAATGACATCAAAACACAGTACCTGTTGTATCGGTGAGCTTTCCACCTGCTGTTTGGATTTTAATGACCTTCTGACATGTATCAGTGCAAAGCAACTCATACCACAAATGATCAGCTTTAAGTGTTGCCGTTTAACTTACAGGATAAACTGTTACAGAAACACATCTCTCCAAGACAGCTGGCAAAACAGATGAGGTGAAGTACCTCGTGTCAAAACAGAGAGAATAAACATTAAGAGCTTCTCAGACCTGTGAAGGCATTTTAATTGAGCATTTTAATCGAATATATCTACATCTGCCTTTGAGTACAAAACCTCTTCCAACAGCGCTAAAAGGTCAGCGATGTGTCGGGGGCGGGGGCAGGGGGCTGTAAAAAAAAAAATGGGCCATTGCATCTAGCTATGCTTTCGAACACGTCAGAGCAAATGCAGGACCCCAACTCCCCCCCCGCTAGCAGAAGTCAGGCAAGCACAGGCTCAGAAACATCAGTCACTGGAGGTGAAGGTCTTCACTTGGTAGTTTCAGAGAGCTCCCAGCTGGTCTACATCATCCTCCTGCCCTGGCAGTCTTTCCATCTGAAGGATGCTGCTGTACAGCATCAGGGTTACTTCAGCTGGTGGTATGCAACTTTCAGCTAATTTCTGAAGTTGAAACAAAGCCCAATGCAGAAAAACTGAAAACGGTTGTCTTCTATCCATGTTTTAAAGTCTGTATGGATGTCTAAGATGAACTTCCTTATTATAATTGCTAATATTATCGTTCTTATATTTTTCTTTTTGAAGAGCCAAAAGATAAGAAAAGAACTAGGAGTTCAAAATTAGTTTGATTAAAAGAAAAGAAACTCACACAAGTATATATCATATAGAATTATACAACATGTTTAACTATACCTACTACCACAGAAAATAAATTTACGTGGTCAGGATCCAGATCCAGCCTATGTAGATGAAACTGCTGAAAGAAAAGTTGCATTGCTTCTGGAGACATCTGTTGTCTGCTACTAAGTAGGGAACTAATTTCTAATTAGACAGATCTTACATAAATGTTTGGCATTATTTGAGGCATCCTGCGTTCTGTATCTTGTTTTAGCTACCTGACTCATCAATATTTTGCTTTTGTAGCTAAGGAGAGCCACACTACGCTAAGGCAAAAATAAACAGTCAAGTGATCTGTAAGTAAATAATGATACAGTAACAGTAGTGACCCATTATTTAAGGTTCCAGAACAATTTTTGCTTTAAATTTCATTTCATTAGAATGCTTCAGCACATTTTTGTCTGCACTGCTCCATGGTTAGTTCCCAGTCAGAGGAAAATATTTGGAAGTTGCTGGGTTTAGGGAGCGCTGCTTTTTTAGACTGCGAAATCAGCGATTTGTAACCTTTTGTACTGATGATTTTGCCCATTTTCGAGTCCAAAATAGACAAAAAAGAACAGAAGTTTCCTCACTGGCCATGCTGACAATGAAGACATGGAACAGTGTTTGCCAAGAGCCCTGGGGAGGACTTGCTACCAAAGTGATCTCTGCACTCAGTATAACCCTGTGAAAAGTTTAGGGAAAGGGTACAAGCACATCATCTGCCCTTTTTCTAATTCTGTCATACTTTGATGACTTGAGATACATTACATATGTCTGGGGAATTCTGTTAATCAAATTTACATAAAAGTCCCCTGTCTCTGCCCTTGTATCTCTCTGATGGAAAGTGAAGTCCTCAGCCTCCAAAGATCATCCCGAAATCCACCTCTAGCCTGTCTCCTTTTATGAATATTCTTGGCAGATGTTGGCAATGAATACACTCAAGCAGTCATTTAAATTCTGCTGCTTTCTCAGGAAGGGAATTTGATATAAATTATATTTGGTATCCTCTACTAATTCATTCATTCTCCTTCAAATGCCACATATAGTGTCCTCCTGTATGTATGTGTGTTCATATGAAAAACTTTCACTTTAAGCATTGAGACTCCAAGACTTGGCAGTGAAAATACTTGAATTGTTGATTTTATTTTCTGAAAAAAAAATGTTTAAAACAGCACATTCCCATGCAACTTTTCCACGTTGATTAAATGATACACTTTCCACTGGGAAAAAATCCATTAGGATATTAGACATTTTCCACACTCTATTTACGGAAGCATCAGTCCATCTTTCTGAGTTTTCTCTGCAGTTCAGACAAGGGCAGTTTGCACTTTGCACCAATCAGCTGTTTACTGCCTTATAAAAATGTGCTTCTGTATAATGAGTCACAGGCATGGGAGATTCAAAGATCAGTTCCTGGGTCCCAGCTAAGGGAGCATTTAAATTATGCCCAACTTAATTGTTAAACTGTATTTAAATGCTTCTCTAGTTTGGAGTTGATATCAGTTCAGACCACAACTTAACATGCAATGGACAGTAAGTTTCAGTGCAAATACCATCATGCAAAAAGCAAATGCACATACTTGGGAGCGACATTTCATGTGACAGCTAGTTAGGAGCTTCAGCTGATGGATGGTGAGCATGTACAGACACGGGGGTAAAACTAAGGATGTTGTAGACTTTGCACTGCCTGCTTTCTGGATTTTTAGTACTTGTTTCACCTTTATTAAACAGCCTCATTGTTTTGAAGAACAGTAAATTCTTGCAATTAAATCTGCTCTGCAGCTATCTTCTTTGGGAAGTTCTTTATGGATCACAGTCTTTTCTGGAATTACACTGTGCAAATATTATTACTTTGAGGTGAAATTATGCTTAGTGAGTAAACCAAATATATGTGCAAATAAATAGATGACCTTCACTGAGCAACTTATTTCTGAATACATTTGGACATATCCATTAATCTGGCCTTCTGCTGGCACTGAACCACAATTTCATCACCTTGATAATACAATGAAGAGTGAACAAGAACATGGTTCCTGGAATTTAATGCAGATTGTACACAGCAGTATTTAACTACGAGGCCATAGCATCAGATCATGCCATGGTCCTGGCAAAGACTGGAAGGTCCTGTTCTTTGAACTTAATGATTGACAATGATGAGACTGTCTTTATTACACCATTTTTCAGAGTTTGTTTCTCCTGTTTCAAGTGGAATACTAAGGAGATACTATTTTCACCAGTATTGGCTCAAAATAATATGAACATTTCCTTCAACTTTCTACCTCTGCATTTTATCCCATATCCATTCCACCTACCTTGAGATACCTAACTGAGATGTCTACCTCAGCTACCTCACCACCCAAGATATATCATCTGTCATTCAAAACTCGATGTAGTCACCAGCTCTCCTCACTGGTCACAGAGATGTACTTTTCAGCCTGCAACGTGCAGGCATAGACACACCTATGAAACTCTGTTTCAAGACAGAGTTTTGAAAGGTAACCAAGATAAACAATCCCATAATCTGTGGGATAAAATTCAGTATAGAAGGGCTCTACTTTACACTGGCAAATTGAAAGGAACTGTAAATCAAAAAGGGACCATGAAGAGTTTGCCTGCTCTTAGCCACTTCAGGGGCTAAGCCTGAGCACTTGGTCCTCGCTTTGCTGTGTAATTAGCCATTTCTGGACACTCTGAGAAGCAAAAGACTTCAGCAGTCTTTAGGCATCTTCATAAAGTTGTCCACATTTTTAAGCAGAACATGAAATATCTTCTAAGCAAACTTCTCACCACAGTTAATTGCATCCAATTGTTCAGAAACATCTTTGTGGTTATCATCTCATAAGCACAGTATAACAGGTAGTAAAAAATATGAAAACTTACATTTTGTCTCTGCTGAATTTCTAAAAATTCCTAATTGCAAAGCTAGTTATAAAATGAAGAGGGAAAAAGCTGAGGACAACTACAATAAACTCTAAAGTCAACACTGGCAGCAACAAGGTGGCAGGTGTCAGATTAGATAAGTTAACTTGTGATTGCATACCACAATGTGGCTTCATTAAAAATACAAACAAATTTAAGCCTCAGATTATGAAATTGACCTTACTTTTTCTTCATATTGACATCTAAAAATTTCAGTAAATGTTGGCAGAAAAAGAAACTAAAATCTACACTGTGAAGAAGTTCTATTTTTTGTACAACATAATCATAACTGAAATAAGCCTTAGGTTGGAAATCAGAAATATGATCTGGCTTCTAATTAATTGGGTAAAATTAGGTAATTAGGTAAAAATTAATTCATGTTACCTTGGGCTTGAAAGAAAACTATAACTAAGTGGAGAAACACACTTTATCTGCTGTGCTCAGCTGAATTCACGTTACTATAGGTTCAAATGTACTTACATTTCTTATGAGAACCATGTCTTTAAAGACAAATCTTTACTTCTAAGTAAAAGCCAGCCAAAGATCCAGTGCAATCACTGTCCTTCTTATTCACACTAGTTAACTCTTAGGTCATTGCCTTGCAAGCTCTGTTTTGGACTGTTTCCATCAGACATTCCCCACACAGATCTGCTAGTAAGGGACTAGCTCTAAGCATTATAAATTCAAGCTATTCCACATATCTCTGCTGCAGTGCCCCCTTGGTTTTCTTTCACCAAGCCATACAGACACAGCCTGGGTAACTTGCTTTTACTATCTCAACCTTGCTGCCCTGCGCTCAGTTTTCTAGTACAGCACACACTATACCCTCGCTATAGTTATCTTTAAAGGACACATCAAAGGGTTTTCTTAAAAAAGTGATCAGAACTTCAGCATGAAGGCTTCGCTAATACAGCCACACCAGTAAAGATCATACAGCATAGGAATGCTGTTGCAGTCTTGGCATGGGTATGAATTTTGAAGGTATGGTTAATTTTGCTTGGGAAAGTAGAGTCACAGGAAAGCTTAAAGTGTTTTTGTTCTGTTTCCTTTTGCTTTGTTTTAATCAAGTTAGGCTAAAATAGCCAGATTCAAGTTTTGCAGCATAAACAGTGGGATTTCTTCAGCTCATTTTCATCAGCTGCACCATGCCACCCGTTTGCTAACATGGCTTTGAGAGCTAAAGCTTTTCTCTCTGACACCTAGAAAGCTGGCTTCTGTCTTCGGCCAATTCCACACATCTGAATACAAAGATCATCCTAATACAGTTTTAGATATGAGACTTCATTATTAAACATTACGAAGGTATTTTATCTCTGTCTGACAAACAAAGAATATTAGAATAGATAGACTGGAGTATCTGAGTCACAGAATTGCCTAAAAGGTTCATTAGGTAAAAAATCAACATGAATTTAACTTCTAACTCCAAAAGATAATAGCAAATTGCCTGTGTTTGCATTTCAGCTGGATTTTTTTTTTCCAGATTTCTCTACAGGTTAAGAAAAAAAAGACTTGGAAACAGTGACTCGTAAAACAAACTGAACAAAGATTTATGTCTATTTGCAGAAATATTAGCTCTCAGTGGGTATGTCCGTATTCAATATTTTCTATATTATTATATGGTTGCACTGTTGCCAGAGTCTGTTCAGCTACACTAAATACTTTTTTTGCTTAGGGGTATATTTTATTTTTGTTGATGGGAAAATCTGAGCCTTTCTGGGCTACAAATTCATAACTGACAGTCAGACAAGAACAGATTTTCTCTCTCTCTTCAGCACGCTCGGAAAACAGAAACATGCAGATGATATCTTAAGTATAAGCTGGGAATACCGATGTTAAAGTGTTATTTCAAAAACTGCCAGGAAGAAACAATGAAATTCACAGGTAGCCAACAAAGAAAACTGAGAAAAAGGAATGAATTAAACTATTTTCAGCCAGCGAATGTGACACACATTAAAAGGCCAGCAAAACCAAGCTCATAAAATAGGATTCCTCTAGATGGAACTCTTGAATTTGAAAGATGACAGTCGTGTAACAAAAGCATCGAGACTTAGGAAATTATTCTCTTCCGCCACTGATTATTTCTCCTACTGAAACACCTCCTTAGATGAAAATGGGCTTATCTCACCTACTCAGTCCATGGCATGATGAGACATAGCTTTCCCGTGCAGAAGACCTGAATTTAAAGGACTTGAATAATGTGGTAAAATAAATAAAATTATGACTACGCTAGAGGTTCTGGCAGGTGCAGAGACCTATCTATCTGTGTAGCTCATTTTAGAGTAGGATTAAAGCTGCTAATCAAGGATTTTAGATTTGACTCAGCTCTTGCCACTGAACTTCCTGCTAACACTTGCAAACCTGCCTGGATTAGAAACAGGATTTTTTTTTAAATATTCCTTTAATTATTCTGTAAGTGAAACAATTAGACAGAAATACTTGGGAAGTTAATGGGCAACAGAAAATCAAATTTACTTCAACAGCACAGATTCTTTGTAAAATATTCTGAAGTACTGACACAGCCATAGAAGAGTATTACACAGCAATTTTGTCAACAGCATCAGAACAGTTCTGCAATAATCTTTAGAACAAGTGTGATATCTTTTAAAACTAGTCATTAAAAAGATACTGGAGGAAAAGAAAAGAAGTATGTCTCTACAGACCTAAGTAGTATCCTTCAGCTTCAGAAAAAAACAAAGATGTTAACAGTAACACCTAGGCACCACAAATATATTCAATGAGAACACAGAAGCAGATGAGGCAGAAGTGCTAAAATGACAAAGAGCTTTACAGGATAATACACCCCTGCTGAAGCACTTGCAAGGTAAAATCTAATAATAAGAGGCAGCTGCTCCTAAATCCTCTGCACTTGCACGGAGGAGCCAGGTATCAGCTGTTTGTCAGGCCCTTGAACCCTCCATCAACACTGCAACAAAAGTAATGGCCACAACCAAGATCGCTGTGCTTCAGCACGGCACATGGTGTGGAAATAATAGCAGCACATTAGAGAGCACAATGTGAGAACAGGTAGCGAATGGTGACTTCTGCCAGCGACGGTACAATTTTTATTCTCTGCATTTTTAGCTTCACATCTTGACTGCTGAAAAACACTTTTCTTGGGGCTATCTTTGAAACATATAGAGAAATCTTGTCTGGCAGAAAACATAATGTGCATGACCTACTGTGGTACACATAAGCACACGCTGTACTCTCTCATCGCTATCTGTTTGCTTCTGGCTGTTATTATAGGTACCAGTTACCCTCCTCAACTTGTACTGCATATGTAACACATTTATCTTCAAAAGATCACTTTTCTCATTGAATCTTTCACAGCGGTAGCAATACTTGGCTTCCCTATTTCTGTGAAGTCCAGGCCTTCTGGAGATTCCAGTAGCCAGATATCCACCACACATGGGCCTCAGTCCCAGAGCTGCCCTTCCCCTCACCAGGCTCCAAAGAGGATCCCAGCTCCTGCAGTCAAGGAAACATACAGCTCAGATGTAACTTGCAGCAAAAATTAAAAACTATAAAAGTAGATGCACAAAATCATTCAGAATTAAGACTGCCTGGACACTGTCCTGTGCAGCCTGCTCTGGGTGAACCTGCTTTAGCAGGGGGGCTGGACTAGATGATCTCCAGAGATCCCTTCCAAGCCCTGCCATTATGTGATTCTGTGAAAAGACACCCCTACACAACACAGGCAGCAACACTAACCCAACACAGAGACAGCCCAAAACACAGTCCCCGAAAGGAGTAAATTCCTATATGTAGGATTATTGCTCCAATGCATAACAAAAAAACTGCACACAGGAGAAAATGATGCAGCAGACCCAAAATATATTAACTGATCTATTTCTATTTCTGACACGAACAGCAGGGAGGACCAAAGCCACCTACATCCCTCTGAGGTGCATCAGAGACCTCCGGTACTGCTGCCAGAGGCAAGGATCCCTGCCCATGGGTCCCGTCTTGCACCCTGGCACAGTAACCGGTCCCAGCTCTGGCATAAGCTGAGCCAGAGCATGGATGCCACTGGTCTGGTCCTGGGTGCTCAGCAGGGGCTCCTGAGCCCGCAGGTGCCAAGCCAGCCAGTACTGTGCAAAGTCTGTAATTGCCTGCCACCCCACCTCGCAGCAGCAGATGACAGGGGTGGTGATACTTTTTCGGAAGACATTTTGTAATTGCAACTGTGTGTTTCATATACAGCAGCCAGATGCCTGGGGGGGAGGGAGGGTGAAGAGCTATAAATCTATAAATAAGTAATGGAGTGTTGGGCTATGAAATTCATAGATTAACATAGAAGAAATTCTCTTAGCGGCTGCATTAACACCAGCACAGTGTTCAGCTGTTTATCGCTTTGAAATGGCTCCGGCCTCTGCCCACAAAGGCTGTGTGGGGCTTGCCTGGCCTCCCATGTGCTTTTCTCACGTTCACCTCTGGCCATAAAGGATTCATTTGTCCCTGAGATCGTACAGTCAGAATGTTGGGCTCCGCTAATTCCCAATTAAATAACACAACTCTGCCTCATGTAACGCCGACCTCTCTGGTCTAGGAGTGTGGCTTGGTCCTCACTGCCTGTCTGAAAAGTTCTGGGGGAAGAAGAGGCACAAGGAGCCACCTCAAACCTATTTCTGCTCTCATACCGTGAGCCCACACTGGACATCAGAGACCTCAAGGTCACAGCAATATTCTGTGTGCTTGAGACAGGTCTGTGAGAGGATTTATCAGTCTCAGAGAATGCCATGAGCCACTCTGGGCTGTCAAGCAAAGACCAGTTCAAACCTGCAGAAGCCCTTCCACGTACTGCTTTTTCAGAGAGGAATTTAAAACTCCTCAAACGCAGCAACACCCAGCTGCACGCTGTGCAAGCTGAGCAGGTGCTGAGGGCTGCCGAGGGCAGACCCCGAGCGCAGCGCAGGGTATGGGCTCTTGCACAGCTTGCAGAGGTTCCTCGTTGCCCAGCTCCTCCAGCCTCAGAGAGCTCCTCTCCATCTGCATTTATCCTGTGCCTCATCTGTTTTATAGTCCTTCTCCAACTGATTATCATCTTCCATCATGGAAATATCATAGACTTTGTAGTCAGTCACTTTATTCTTGTGCCAAGGATGCTCTCAAGCTCCTGTCACTAGAAGCACCCTGTGTTCTCTTCATGCCATAGATCTTTAAATGCAGTAGTTATACATTACTTGAGCTGCACATATTTCTTCCTAAAATAACACAGGCGTCTCTATAGACCTTCACTAGGCCTTTGATGCACTCCAGGCATCTTGCTTTTCAGTCTGTTATTCAGTAGCACAGCCAAAATAATTAGGCCTTAGTACTTTCTAAGTCTTCACAATTTTTTTGACTCCTAACAGGGTGAGTGGTCAGGTGTGATACAGAGCTCAGAGGAAGCTGGAAGAAAAGAGAATAGATGAGTATGCTAGGAATTAAGCTAGTTCTTTTTGTTTGCCTTTGTAGAGGGTTGTAAGGCCTACAGAGGAGATAACCATAGAGAGTAACATTCTGAAAACAAGTGAAGATGGTGAATGAATGGAAGAAATATAAGTCAAAGCCCACACAAAGTGTGGAGCTCCTGAAGCAGCATTTCATTCCCTTCAAAACAGTAAAATCCCTGGAGATTCCCGTCTTGAGCAGGCCAGCAGGACACAGATGCCACAACTGTGGTGTAATCTTTTTCCAGCTGCTTTGCTGGGTGCTGCCTGATCTTGAGCAGGAGCATCCTGGGAGGATGCACGAGGTACCTGGAGACGAGTCACTGAGACCTCTACGCTGTCCAGGTGGAGCACTCCCGATTTTCAACCATGGTCCTGAACTCCCAGTTGCCCAGGGTGCACACATGTTATAATTTGCATCTAGTCTTTGCTATGGAGTGAATTAGTTCTCTAGACAGGGAAATTTGAGTAAATATTGACAAGAGGCTGGAGCTGGTGGGGACTGACCCCTCAGAGTACATGCATGTTCTAAACGTGATGCCTTTGGCCTGCTCCAGTTCTGCAGGAGTACCCCAGCAAGGCTCTCATCTTGCTGCAGTCCCCCACACCCACGCACTGTGCCCCAAAGTACTGTGGCTCAACACAAAAATGTGGTAACAACAGGCTGCAAACCAACCTTCTCATTCACTTCTAGATTTTCTGCCTACACGGCACGCGCACAGTGTTTTAAGATCGAGCAGTGTCTGCAGAGGACAGGGGCCTGCTTCTTTGTGGGTACCACATTTACAGACAGGGATTTGTAGGTGGAAAAAATTGCTCTGAAAAAAACATAGGTATCTGGACTTGTGGTATATGCTTTGCTAGGGCCCAGGAGTATCCTTCACTTGGGCAATAGGGCCCTGGCATATCAGGGAGGAATATATCTTGTGATACACCTGTTGTTACCATTTTAAAGTACCCTTCCTCTGCTACCAGAGCACAGGTGGCTTGGGATTAAATGTTTATTAATCAAATAGAAGAAAATAAATACATATCATTTTAATGCAGTCAACATTTGAAGTATTACAACCTAAAGAGACAAATCAAAACATTGAACACAGAAAATGTGTTAAAAAACACAGGAAAAACACAGAAAATCTGTTAAAATAGACCCAAGGTCTGAAATAGGATGTACTGGTTGTAAACATATTCCATCTTTTAGCTACACCACTGTCTCCAAGGAAGCAGCCATGGAATACACTCCTTACATAATATGATTCAGGGAAACATTTCTGCAGTATCAAGGTGTGCAGGCTAGCAGTAATGCCAGCTGGCCAGATCTGCCCTGGAATCACCTCTTGCATGATCCCACTGAAACTAGTAGGGTTGAACAGGCTGACAACTCCAGAGAGCAGGATGCCCACTTCTAGCTGTCAAAGTTACAAACTAAATATGATGATCAGAGCCATATAAGAGTCTGTTAAAACATTACAGAGAAGTCTAGAGATGGTGTGGCAAATGTTTACGCTGGTTACGCCAGTAATCCCAGGGGACTTCTGCTTAGGTAGATCATTTTTCCCTGGGTTTAAACCTTTGGGACTGCAAGCAGAGTTTGGAACAAGGGATCCAGCTTTGCCCATGGCTGGCAGACAACTGAAGTCAGGAAGTTTTTGCTGAAGTCAGATTAGTTGGGTAAGGAGAGTTGGGCGAGGCCATAGGATGCCTGATTGAGCTAAGTGTGACATCCAGTAACATATGAAGCAGAAAATGCCACATTCTACAAAAAAATAAGAGAGAATGACTCTAGAGGCAGACTTGTTTTATTGGATGTAAATCAGATGTGATATTAAATCCATATGGTAAAGGTTAACATGTAAGAAGTATTGCATATTGATCGCAGCGCTTTAGAGTTGGCCCATTTTTCATTAGCATTTATTGGTTTCACAATAGGCAACAACACCGATACAGAATGCCTAAGAATTAACTGCAACAGTAAACGATAATGCAGGTTTTAAAAAGATAATAATGCCTTCCTTGTGCTTGTGATGATAACAAGCAGCAGAGATCCCTAATAGCATCATCAATTCCACCTCACAAACAAGGAAAAATTAACATGGGAGAAAGAAACTATGCAGATCTACCAATAAAATCATAAAGCTGATAGTAAAATGATCCAGCAGCAGAGGAAAAAGCAAAAGTAATAGCAAAACCATATTAATTAGTACCTTCTCTATTCTGTTGCACATATGCCAGACTCCACTGCCTGCAAAAGCAGGAAAGCTTGTGGTATCAGGGCTCCGGTCTCTGAAACTCGTCTATGACTGAGCAATTGTCCCCAAAGGCCACTAAATTAAATAGAGGGAGACAGAAACAGTAACATATTTTTTCCCAAGAACATGAGTGGATTGTAACATTAGACATCTCCCTGGCACTGCTCTCGATGGAACTGTAACACCCTGCTTCCCCTTATCTCCGCACATTAACATCCCAAACTGCAAAATACCTCCCCGATGGTGAATCGGACCTGGCCGTGACCCTGCACACTGACAGAAGTGGGCTGAGGAAGGCAGGAGGTGGGCTTAGAACCCCTCTCAGCCCCTTCGAGGTCGGTGCCTCTCACTGCAGGGAGCAGTGGTTGATCCCCAGCTCTGGGAATTACCCCACTGCTCGATCCTCAGGCTCATGCAGTGATATCAATGCTGATTTGTGTCTGATTTGCATTTCATGAGCTTGCCCCTTTAAATGCAGGTAATGGGGACTGTGAGCACAAAGCACACACTGCAAGAAAGGTATCAGTCAGTGAAACCACAGCCTAGAGGTCCACCTGAACCCAGACCCATGCACAATCCCCTCGCACACGACCCACATCGGTCCTGGCCACCGGCACGTACCCTGCAACAGCCCAGGGGCTGGGGGCCTCTGGGTCCCACCAGCAGCCGGGCAGCAGAGGCACCTTCTGAGCCAGGGAGAGAACAGCCATGGCTGGCATTCAACAGACAGCTGAGCTGAGGATTTATACTGCAGCACAACAATGAACTTGAATATTTTATTGTTTTGGTTTGGCCTGGATAAATGCCAGGTGCCCACCAAAACTGTTCTATCACTCCCCCTCCTCAACTGGACAGGGGAGAGGGAATACGACAAAAGGCTCGTGGGTTGAGATAAGGACAGGGAGAGATCACTCACCTGTTACCGTCATGGACGAAACAGACTGAATTTAAGGAGAAGGAAGTTTAATTTATCACAAATCAAATCAGAGTAGGATAATGAGAAATTAAACCACATCTTAAAACACCTTCCCCCCCACCCCTCCCTTCTTTCCTGGGCTCAACTTCACTCCCATTTCTATCCCTTCTCCCCCTGAGCAGTGCAGGGGGATGGGCAATGGGGGTTGTGGTCAGTTCATCACACAATGTCTCTGCTGCTCCTTCCTCCTGAGGAGGACTCCTCACACTCTGCCCCTGCTCCAGTGTGAGGTCCCTTTCGTGGGAGACACTTCTCCACAAACTTCTCCAACGTGAGCCCTTCCCATGGGCTGCAGCTCTTCATGAACTGCCCCAGTGTGGGTCCTTCCCATGGGGTGCAGTCCTGGCAGGAACAGGTTACTCCAGCGTGGGTCCCCCATGGGGTCACAAGTCCTGCCAGCAAACCTGCTCCGGCACGGGCTCTTCTCTCCATGGGTCCACAGGTCCTGGCAGGAGCCTGCTCCAGCGTGGGTTTCCCACAGGGTCACAGCCTCCTTCAGGCATACATCTGCTCCGGCATGGGGTCCTCCATGGGCTGCGGGTGGATATCTGCTCCATCGGGGACCTCCATGGGATGAAGGGGGACAGCCTGCCTCACCAGGGTCTTCATCATGGGTTGCAAGGGAAGACTCTCTGCTCCAGTGTCTCGAGCACCTCCTCCTCCTCCTACTTCTTCACTGACTTGGTGTCTGCAGAGTTGTTGCTGTCACATCATCTCACCCCTCTCTCTTGACTGCCATTTTCCCGCAGTTTTTATTTCCCCTTCTTAAATATGTTATCCCAGGGGCACTACCACCCTCGCTGATTGGCTTGGCCTTGGCCAGCGGTGGGTCTGTCTTAGAGCCAGCTGGCACTGGCTCTGTCAGACATGGGGGAAGATTCTGGCAGCTTCTCACAGAAGTCACCCCTATAGCCCCCCTCGCTACCAAAACCTTGCCACACAAACCCATAACATTTATTCTTTGCACCTCTGCCAGCAATCCCAGGCAGACTCTTTTCTTTTTACCTCTTGCCTGCTGCTGAACACTGCTCTTTTCATAAAACTCCCTGTTACATCCCAAGCTCTTTCCCGCGCAGTAATAGCTAGATCAGACCCTGTTGTCGTGCATGTAAAGCTTGGAGAAAGTCTCCATTTGCACTGCTTTCTACCCATCCGCACTGAATTTCACCTGCTGTTTTACTACATTGTCATTCAGTGTCATGAAATCCTTCTGCAACTCTCCAGACAGCTTTCGTTTGCGCTGCCCACAGTAACTAGGTGCCATCAGCTAGAGATGAAGTTATTTTGGCAAGTTGTCCGAAACGTCTTCTTCTCCCCACAAAAAAATCATTCTGTCAAATCAACAATCCCTCTTCTGTGAGCACACCGTTCCAATTAATGGAGGTTAATTGTGTATAACAAACAACCATTCAATGTATTCATTAAACTAATGAGATTTCTTTTTTGGAGGATTTATTAGTTGAAAAATACAGTTTTGTTCACTCAGCTTTTAACTGCAGCAAGGAAACGGGCTTGTATTGGGGAAAAACTTTCATTCCAAGAGAAAATGACAAACTGCTCTTAACAGAAAATGGATATTTATCCACTAGTTGACACTTTAAATCTCCCAGAGCAAAAAATCAAAGCAACTACTTTTAAATGCATTAATTTACTGTGTGTTTTGTAATATATATACTTGTGATGCTGCAGCTGCACCCACTTGTTACATTGATTCTAAGGATTTTTCAAATCATAACTGACTCTAAGAAAGCAATCTGTCTTCCTGTGTCACCACTAGGTTGCCATCATAGATCTAAAACTACCTCGTTTTAACAGCAATGTGCTGGGAAGCCAGTGGTAAGTAACAGTTAAGATAGTTTCAATTATCTTATTTTAAAGTTTTCAGAGTTAAAATTGTTTGGCTGATTAAACATTGTCCATTAAAATTAAAAGGCATGTATCCCTAGAGACAATTACACTGGGCTGGATTTGGCATCGCTACAGCCAGACCACTACGTCTTGCTAATTTACAGTTAGGCTGTGTATTGCTGTTCTGCTCTCCACTCATATCTATGTTTTCAGTGCAGACTATGCCTCAAATAAGAATCTACTGTTTTAACTATTAATAAAATGATATTCAAACTATTCCATAAGAAACACATAGATTTTCATACACAGATATTAGCAAGCCCTTAGAGAAGGAAAGAAAATACAGTGACTGTGATCTTTGTTGCATATTCCTAAGCCCATTCTCAGCATTTTCACATCCTCTGAGTATTTGTGCAACTCTCCTTTTGCTTGTACAAATGTTTGTGCTGATGTCTCTTCATTGGTATGTGCCACATGTTAAGCTGCTACCATAAACAAGGCTCCATTAGGCCAGGTGTTCTGCAACATTTTATCCCAAGAAATTTGAAACTAAGAAGTTTAAAAAGCAATCACAGTGGTAACAACTTTAAGTCTTATGCACACGGCTTCATGGTATTTACCTGGCACTCATTTAGATTGCACTTGCACCCACATCTGGGTCAAACACCACCTTGAAGGTAAGGTCCTCCAGTGAGGTTGTCCATGTACATGTGGACATGTAGTCATCACTTGTTAAAGATATGTAACATCTACATTATGTCTTATGAGGGAAGTGTTCTGCAGTACTTAGAGCAACTTGGATTTGATGACAAAAGAAGGCATATATAGCATGGTGAATATGAAGAGAGAGAAATGGGAAAGCAAAGACAAAGAGAAGCCCCACCAAAAAGACATACTAAAAGGAGTAGTGCATACACTAGCAGGCTGTGCTGCCATTCAGCGTGACCTGGACAGGCTGGAAAGTTGGGCAGAGAGGAACCTGATGAGGTTCAACAAGGGCAAGTGCAGGGTCCTGCACCTGGGGAGGAACAACCCCAT
>Ga0065711_1033413_pt1 | contig 25554 bp, 11 predicted proteins | sample Hoacrofraction12_FD_59098 | JGI IMG/M metagenome (GOLD analysis project Ga0065711, IMG submission 59098) | Hoatzin crop microbial communities from Cojedes, Venezuela - Epithelial fraction 12 v2 (version 2) | ecosystem: Host-associated > Birds > Digestive system > Esophagus > Crop | place...
GGCGGGGTGCCCATGCCAGGCTGCTGTCCCCTGGCGCTAGAGCAGACCTGGGGAGTGCCCCTTCCCTGCCGCCACGCAAACTGGGAGGGGGTCCAGGCTCGGGGCAGGGGGAAAGCAGCCCCTCTGGGGCGGGTTCCCCGAGGCCGGCCATGGCCCTGGGGGTCCCCGGCCCACCGAGCGGGGTGCAGCCAGCACAGCAGGGAGCCACCGGCACCCCACACCCACACGGCCCTAACCGCCGCGCGCGGCTGACGGCGGCTCGCTGCTTAGCGCTGAGCTGCACACGGTGGTTCTCTCTTTAAAAGGCACTGTGCGACTTTCAACATTTTCTTATACAAAACATGTTCCTACACAAAGTAAAAATCAAGAGAGCCACGCATTCCACAAGAATCAGCTCTTTATCAGCAGTGATCCTACCCAAAGGTCCAGGGAAAACGCCCTTAACACACGAATAAATAAAGGCAAGAGAACTAAATTATCGGTAATTAATGCTACCGGGCACATCTCTGGTTTTGTGAGTGCATAAATGCTACGATCTTCAATGGTTTTTACGCATTTGCTTCAGTGACAGAAAAATCTATGTTACACGTTAAATACTCTGTACACTACACACGCTGAAAAATGATGTAGCACCAACATGGCACACCGTTACCCAGCAGACTAAAAACCTGAGTAATAAAGTTCACTTTTCTTGCAGCTGAGATTAAAATAAAGTCATGATTCTTGTTTGCACAAAGAGTTGCTGGCACTGAATAAATTCCCTCTGGTGTAAACAAGAATCACAGAAGGAAAGCTGGTGCAATGCTAGATGTCTCCAGTGAAGGGATTCCAGCACAATCTTCTAAGAAGTCCAGGATTAAAATTAAGGTCAGATACTCTGTTTTCTCTAATCAAAAGAGGCAAGAAGGATATCCAAAGGGGAAGAAAACCCAAATAAGCTTTATATGTCTCAAATCAAATATTTAAATATTTCATTTAATTGTTGAAAGTAGCCACTTCAGTTCTTGCACAACGATACGTATCTTTACTTGCCTTAATGTGTCTCATTAAAATTCTGTTTGAAATTATCTAACATGAAAAATACTGCTAAGTCTATTCATAAAACAGTATTCTATATTTTTATTTTCCAAACAGCAAGTGACCACATTTAAAATGCATCATTTGCAAATATAAATTATCAAACTATTAGTTTAATTAAAAATAAAGCAAAAACATAAACTTCCCTTAGTATCACAATACATAGAAGGGTATTATAAACCCAAAGACTAAGTTAACCATTAAGAAAACAGTAATGTCAAAAATGATGAAATTCATTAAGTCACTGAATGAATAAATCAATCCTAAGAATACAATACCATTCACCATGATTATGTTAAAAAAAAAAGCAATCTCTCATTGTATTATACAGATAAAACAATCCAATCCTTCATGCCACATTTTGTAAACCATGATATAAATTACACTCACAGTCAACTGAACAGGAAGAGTAACTCCTGAAATATTTTAAGTTGCTTTTAGGGCAGAAATAAAGGCAGAAATATAATCATTTAAAATATATCAAGTTTAACCAAAAAAATTCATTTGGTCAAGCCTGCTATCCAAATAGTTTTGTTTCCTGCAAAACTACTTCCGTCTTTTTTGAATTGTGAAATTTAAATGTTTCTTCTACATATTAAATGTAAGTCACATGTTGAACTATGTTAAATCCTTTTATATTTGTATCATTTTTGCCACGAGACCTAAACATCTTTCATGTACACACACACACACACACACACACACACACACTTCTCTCTCTTGTTATCAGGAAATTCCTCTTTCCAAAGGAATAAAGAAAGACTCACATACTGATTTGTCAGAAACATAAGGAATATACAAATCCATACTTTTCAGGATCCTACAAAACCATCTCTCACCTACATCCGTACTTGTACTGATGGAATTCAGGTGATGGTCTTTTGTCGGACAATAAAGGGATGTAATAAATGTTGTAGGATAAAGAAATACTGTATAATCATTGAAATAAAGCTATTATCCTAAATTTATCTATATGGATTAGGGTCTTTTTTATTAATTGAAATACAAAGAAGGCATATGGACTTCAGGAAAATAACACTATATCAGAAAATGCACTGTAACAGTATTTCACTATATATATCATCAGGTTTTTCATAACACAATTTCTTCTGTACACTAGATTTTGTACTAATTTCTCTGTCTTCAGATTCATCATATTTCCAGATCCAATTCAGCACTACATAGTATGCCTTCAAAATAAAAGGAGGTCACTTGCTTTATTGAATACCAAGTTCCCTTCCAGACAGCATTAAAAGAAAGACAAGACTACACAGACAAAGTCCAGTATAATTCATTTCCGACAATGAAAATTTCAACCCCTTGTACTGTTGCAAAATTCCTCCTACTGAAATGCTTTACTACAATAATAATAATAATATTAATAATAAAAAGCATACATTACATATAAAAGATACCAGTGTACTAAAAGTGACAGAAGTGGACTAGCAAATCCTTCAAAGCACATATTATAGAAATGACTAGCATTTAAAAACATTTTTTTCTATAAAATGTAGGTCATATACATTTATAAATTGGAGGGGGGTTCTAAAGCAGTGATGACTGTTCAAATAGTTCTGCTGCTCTGTACAGTCTAATACCTGTTCAATTCAAACTACAAGTTTGACGCTTAGTTTATCAGAATAAACCCATCTCACCACCTCACAGCTCGCAATCTGAAAAATCGCAACTCAAACGAAGGCGTGACTTCTACGTTCACTGTTCATCTGCATATGAAATGAGAACTACTCCTTTCTAATGGAGGCCAAGTCTCATCAGTTCAGTATCAGGACTTAAAGACTCCCAATTTAAGTAGAGGAATTGTCAGGAATCAGCACAGAAGCAGAATAGTATCTCTCCTCCTTTAGAGACACAGCTATTCAACTTTTGCAGTCTTCCTCGTCTTGCAGAAGTGCAGCCAAGCCATTCCTTGCTTACTCAAAGTGTGTACGGATGAAGCCACAGATCTAAAAACTGTCCCCTCTGAGACTGAAATTGTGCTGTGTAAACAATGTTATATACTCCAGCAGGAGGACATTTGAATTTATTTATAAAAAAATGATTAAGGATACTTATTAACTCAAACAAGGCTATTAACTCCCAAAGGTATTTTTTGAGCTTATCCTTATGCTACTTGGAAAGTTAGCACTGCCATGTATTATTGCTTACAAACAGTACATCATCATACGCCTTCTAACAGAGCCGTACTGTGATCAGTTCGTATGTATTTACAGGCTTTTTTCTTTGTGTTTTAAACAAGCTATAAAAACATTACATACTTTACAGACAATACAAATACCCAAGTCAAACAAATGGAATGCATAACAATAAGAAACGTCATAAAGGAAGACTGACATAAGTCCTTGATTGTCAAGACACATTTATATTTATATATAAACTCTAGCTGTGCAGAATCAAAGATTCAATCGTAGTACATCCTTATCTGATAAATTGTATTTACAGCATGTTATTGCATAAAAAAATAAAATAATGTTGTTTACACAATATTACCTTTCCATCCATTGGATTAAGGAAAGCAAGAAACAACTCTCAGAAATGTTTGCTTGCCTCAGTTTGTTTCCTACCAAAAGACGTAATTTTAAAAAGGAAACGTAAGGTTTTATATGCGGAGTAGAGCAAAAGCGACTATGAATTTATTTCCCTGACACAAAGCAATTTAAAACTGAACAGAAGTTTAAATTTTAACTTCAAGACATACCTTTTCATTAGCAGTAATTCTTAGTCCTTTGCAAAGTGAGCTTTAGCTAAATGCGTTACATGCCTAACGTAAACATGCATTACCCTAAGTTGAATGAACTTTCAAAGTTACAAGGCTTCATGTTAGTAAAACATTGAACACCAGGAAACTGTAACATTACTCAATTTGCTTCAGTACCAACCATGTAATTTGAAAGTTCACATGTGTACTGGTACTGACTACATAAGCATATTTCTGCCTGTTGAAATTTCCAAACGGATTCCCAGGAGTATTAGGATTTTCCCTGCAATTTGTAATGGTATTAAAACAAGCAAACCAAGAATAAAAAAAAAATCAAAGCTCTCAAACCCAAGAAAATTTAGTTAGCAAATATACATACATCAAGTAATTCAATGCTGCAAAATTCAGAGTGGATTCATCCAAAGATTCCGGTTCATTTCAAATAGTTACTACATATGATACAAACATTATAAAAACATTCTGAACAAGCATGGAATATAACTTATATGTCCAAGTGGAAAGTTTTCATAGGAGAACATGAATACTTTAGAATAAACTCCAAAAGTTACAGTAGAACCCAAATAATTCGCAGCAATGCCTTAGAAACCCTTTACAAGTGACAATTTTGAAAATAGTGAAGAAGCAGGCAATAAAAGCAAGGATGTCACATCACAAAAATGGACTTTGTTCATTTATTATGACAACTGTAATTTAGTTTTCAATATTTCTTGTACCTCCCAGTATACTCATATAGATTCTGTAGTATACTTGGGTGAAGCAGTACAGTATTACTGGTATCAGACCTCGCTACAGTACTTTTAGACCATTGCAGAGAGGTGGGGAAGAGACCATCAGGGATGTATAAACCTATTGGATGCTCTGATTAGCAGTCAGCGAATTAGCAAGATTTTACTGTACTTCTCAATTAACAACAAAAAGCTCCCATCATCCAAAAAACTGACAAGTACAATATAAAAATAATACGAGTGTTATTTCACATGAATACTTTCTTGCCCTATTTTCTTCTTGAAACACAATTTTCCTAAAGACAACACTAGGAGACACAAGATCATAAACATCGTTCTTTTATCATCCAATTTAAATTGTTTCTGTTATTTGTAAACCAACATACAGTAATAAACATCGTTAATCCTTCTCTCCAGACCTTGTAATTTATTCATTCTCAAATCAAATGAAGAAAATGTAAATGCCTATTAGTATACCATTACAAGCCAATTCTTTCATTATCTGTTATATTAATGGTAAAACATATCAAAGGATTCATGCTAAAAGGGACACTGTCAAGTAATTTAGGACCAAAATACGACCTATTAATATGTGCGCGTATACATATACACATGTATTGTGTATACATATATACAGTTTTGTAATAAATGTCATCAATTTCCTCTTTTTTAAAATCATCATTGCTCTCTCACTAGGAGATATCCCCCAAAAATTCCACCTTACACACACACACACACACACACACACACACACTCAGTGCTTGCATGACCTTTAAGTAACAATGTCTGTTGTCAGCTCTGCGGAATATAAATGCTCACCCCAGCCTTACGCTGACCAACTGAAATGAATAGAAAACCAAAGTCACTTTTTTCCCAGACACACACAGAAAACTAACAAAAATGAACACTGACCAGATCAAAATGAAGAGTATGCATCTGTAGCAGATTAAAAGCAGCAACACATGAGCAGTGGAGAATGTTATTAAATAAGTATCCCAGAAGTACGTACACACTTCTTCCAGAATAAAAGGGCACGTACTCAGGAAATCATAGCAGTATATTTGGTTAACTCCTCTAGTGCAGAAAGCTTCAAGCATCAGCGGACCAACTCCTCACACCACTGCTTTAACTGCACATGCGGAAGAACCCTGCGAGCTAGTGCCCGTGGCCTAGCCGGGGACTTCACCGCCTGTCCTCAGGCCCAGCGCAGAGCTGTAGCAGCTCAGCAGCAGGCCAGGGAACCAGCTGCGACCTAAAGGAGCAGCGGTTCCTCAGAGGATTCCCACTTTGCTCCAGGGAAGAGCAAGCTCCTTCATTGTAAAATAGCTCGCTCGCTCACACACCCAAGCAGCGATTCCCAAGTGTGAGTGAGAGCTACTCCCTCCTACTCCTCAATCACCTTCTCACAGCAGAGCATCAATGCAATAAACTTTTTACAATAAAGCTGAGTCAATCTCCTTAGGGAGAAGCAGGCTTTACTCCTCTCGCCTCCTTACGGGGACAGAGAAGTGCAGTAATAAACTAGCCTTCTCTTGTTTTTTGGATTTTGCTGCTTGTTGTGTTTAACAAATAGTGCTACTAACGGCCATCAACTTGCAACAACAGGACATCAGAGCAAAGATGCTGACACAGTATTGTTCAGGCAGCATAAGCTAGGATGTCATGGAAATGGAACACTGAAAATGCAACACGCGTTACAAGAGGCGACTTCCTGGGATACAGGGGCCATATGTATTCCATCTGCACAAACCCCAAAGGGTCCTCTACAGGGACCTCTAAAGGTCCCTTCCAACCCAAAGCCTTCTATGATTCTATGACGATTCTAAAACTGAATGAAAGTCAAAAAACCAAACTGACTATAAAGGAAGAAAACCAGAGACACGAATCAGTTTTAAAATATTTTTTCAAAGAAATCTGTGTACATGTATCATTAATAATCCATGAGGAATTTACTATTCTCCCTTGACGGTCATTCTTCTTAACTCAGGGCCCAACATTCAGACAAAATTACTGGTAAGTCATAGCATGCTGAAACACCTTCCTATGTTACGCACAGGGTCAACGAAACAAAACAGAACCCGTTCCCTTATACAAAAGTACTACAGAAGAAGTTTACGTAAATTGTATTTCTTGCCAACATAAGCAGCAACCTATGGGTAACAAATGCACTTTCTCCCTCAACTGTACCAAGTGAAGGTAGTGCTGCAATAGCAATACCATAAGGGAAGAGAGACAGAGTGGGATCAGTTACCTAGTAATGAAAATTAAGAATAGTATTGCTACTGCCGCTACTGCTTTGGGAAGAGGTGGGAACTGTTGAATGTCCTGCTCAAGTCCTGTCTTTTAAGACAGGATATATTTTAGCCCATTGAGATGCAGCCTTTTCTCCTACCTGATGGCTTCATCTGAGAGATACCAGCTAGCAATAGTGCGGTAAAAGGATGTATGTAATCCTACTAAAAAAACCCAAACATACATACCTATATATACACACAGGCGTGCGCGTGTGTGTGTGTGTGTGTATGTGTGTGTGGTTTTCCCTGGTTAGTCAGCCTACATTAGGCTTAAACTGCCTTAAACTACCAGACAGTGTCCCTTTAGGGAAGGTGCAATAGAATGAACATACAGTTCAAAAAGCTGTAACTTGTTAACTTAAACTACACAATAGTTATGCTACTCAAATCTTACCACCTTAAAAATGCACACAGAACTACTTATCGTACCATACTTCAAGACAAAGTACTGTTCAAAAAAACATATTCATGGTACAGGGATAAACTTTGTAGTTTATTTATACTGTGAAATGCAACGAAAACTTCTGATCACTTGCCTATGCTGGAAAAAGAAATCCTGTTCACTAGCATTATTCAGCGGTTTTGGTTGGTAAAATTGTAATGACTTTCACTAAGCAAACACTAAAAAGATAGGGAAGTTGAATGCCCACTTCTTCACCTTTCAGGGATACTTCAACAAATTTAATGATCTGAATTGCCAAAATTCTAGACAGAGAATTAAAACCATTTTTACAGAAGCTAAGAATACCCAATCTCAATGTGCACTGAAAAGAATAATCGGAGCTGTATGAGATGAAAATGATGCAACCGTATCAAACCTAAAAATCTAAAAATTGTTTTATTTTTTGAGAAGTCAAAAACTCAAGTTGACTAAGTGTGCCATATTAATCATTATGAGTATGTTGGGTAAGGTACAATTAAGCTTTTAAATCTTGGAATACACAGTTTGTGTAAGCATTATGCAATTGGGAATGTCATCTACAGAGTCTATTAACTAAAATTTCAAAATCTTGATATCTGTGTATGAAAAAGTCATTAAAAAGTTACATCTAGATTCAGCTGTACAAAGAAATACACATTACTTCAGGAATGAAGTAAAGGCTTTAGCAGTTAGGCGTTTTACTTAAAAGTGTTTAAAGTATTTTAAATTAATTAGACTTTTAAATAGTAGAGTTAGTCTATCAGAATTCATTTTTTCCTCCAAACACAACTCAAGGTAATGCAAAGCAGAAATAAAGGGCACATAGTCTAAAAATGTTTTTGAGAGATGGAAAAGATTTTTTTTCCTAGAAAATGCCATCTTTTAAAGCCATATTTGCTTGACCGTGAAACTTACTGTTTATTCTGTGTGTTTAGTACATGTGGATTCCCTGCTGAAGAGCAATGACTATGCTGACAAGCTTAGAAATGACAATATGAATAGTATCAGACAACAAACTGTCCTCCCAAAGCATACAAGGAAACCAGTCAGGAAACAATCATGGGGGAAAGTCTTACCTGGGGATTTTGTTTATTTTAAATTTCATAGAAGGTAAAATATTTTCTAGATTCAAACAAGGGAATAAACTGCCTTTGATACGGGCACCAACATCAGGCAGTTGAATGACTGGCGACTAACCCAAAAAAAACCCCCCAAAAAACAAAAAAGCAGTTATTGGTCTTGCTAGTATCAGCTTACTTTTGTTTTAACATAGCGCTCTTACAAGCTGTACAGAACTCCATCTTATACAGAGCAACCCCCTTTTGACAAATGTGTTCTAAAGTGCCAGTATTATTTACAAAGATTTCTTAGCCAAAAGTCTGGCCCGCTGTGGCGTCAGGTGAAGAAGTCATCCCAGCTCTGCTATCATTTACATTCACCAAGGGAAATTCTGGGAAATCAGCACTTGTCCCTGGTCCCCGAAGGTTCACCTGTCCATTGGCAGTGCTAAACTGAGATGATATTCCAGCTCTTGCCCCATGGTACTGAGCTCTAAAGGGCTGCTCAAAGGAGCTAATTTGATATGCTTGATGAACAGGCTGTGCCTCCGCTTTCTTCTGAGAAGTTACTTGATCCAAGAAGTCCTGTGTAGAGGAAGAAGAAGAATGATTTGCCTCATCACCTGAAAAGGGAAAAGGGTGCTGTGAATCACCAACCATTAGTCCAAAATGAGACTTGTCTGGAGTTGTTCTTAATGGAGAGTTCATTCCCGATCGAAAGCTATTGACGGGTATAGACGTGTAGACCTTCTCAATGGAAGGAAATGCTGGCTGGGTTGTAAGAGTCTGGTTATCAGTCACAAAATTAAGGCTCGGGTTGTTCAAATAGGCATCATTTTGGCTAGTTCTGTCCAAAGCTTGTTGTAAAAACTTTGAATATTCTTGTAACATACTAGCTTTATCTGATGAGGAAGCTTGAGAGCTTGTTCCAACTGACTCGGATTGGGTGACCTCAGATACTTCAGAAGAATTGATCGATATACTGGAGGTCACCTCAGTGTCAGCCACGCTGAAAGATATCTCATGTTGTCCATTAGCCTTGTGTGAATAATGATCTAACAGAGTTTGCAGTACCTCATCCGGAATGACGTTTTTGTCATGGTTACCTTTAATTTCAACATTCAGTGTCTGTGTGTCCAGTATTGAGGCTGTAGCAGTTTCATCAATGACGCTGGCCACAGCTGCCTGTGTTACTGAAGGTTGAGATGCTATGGTACTTACATTCAAGGCATATTCTCTACTGTTATTACTAGCTGCTTGTAGATACCTCTTTTTCTTTAAAAACTGCATTGCATCATCATAATTCGTGCTGCTGTGTACAGGTTTACTGGGCCCTTCCTGTAATGTGTCAACTTGATCAATGTCAGCATTACCTTCAGAGTCCAGTAAACTTTGCTTATCCACAAGATCAAAGGCATACTTCGAAACCTTGTTGTCTTCATACGTGGATAAAGGTGAAATGGTTTGACTTTGCTCAAGTGGCTGTTTCAGACTCCTTTTGCTGTTAACTTTTTTGAGAACGAGCTTAGGCGGGTGTATTTCTCCAGAATTTGCGTCTTCTAAGTGCGTCCCACTGACCGAAGAATGTGGCATCTCAACAGCATATTCTGCTACCATATATTCATCTTTTACTTTAGTACTAGAAGAGTATAAAGGCAAATAGTCATTTTTATCCTTCTTCTGTTCCAATTTATCGGTACTTTCCTTATCCCCAGATTTTGTTTTCTCTGTTTTCTGCCTCTTCTTCTTTGGCAAGGAGCTGTCTTTCATAGGCGTAGAGAAACTGGAATCTTCCTCTGATGGCAAAAAGCCAATTTTGGTGGCACTTCTGTTCGGTCTCTTCTCGCGGCTCTCATGGCACATACGTTTATGTTTCAGCACACGATCAGTCCTGGAGAAATACTGAAAGAGATTTTTATTATTACGATTATAGAAAAATAAATTTATTAGCAGAAAGAAAAGAAACCTTTCATTCCAATGAATTGACTTGACAGCTCATCCACTTTACCAGCTTCTAATGGACTGTCACACAACAGTACATAATCAACAAAATCAAGCGCAGACAGTTGCGAGACTGCTCCACCTGTGCACGAAGACCGCTCACCTGACCAGAAAAAACATTCTTTATACATGTATTCGTATGCACGTGACTACAACACCTGGAAAAAGTCCTATCTGTACTATGTGGGAATTCACTGTTGTTTTGTTTTTTACTTGCAGAAGATTTTGCTAAGTCATCTTACCTGCAAACAATATTCACACTGGTAAGGCTTCTCTCCACTGTGAGTTCTTTTGTGTCTTTGCATGTGATACTTCTGAATAAACCTCATTCCACATTCATCACAATGAAATGGCTTCTCACCTGATAAAAAACATGTAGCAATATTAGTCTAAAAAAATAAATCAATGTTCTTCCATACAATTACCAGGTCAAATACTACATTCTCTATTAGAAGTAATTAAGAAGAGGACTTAATCTGTTGCTATTGAAAAATAACATAGGGCTTGCTCACATCACTATGTCCCCAGGACTCCGTAGCTGATGCTTCAAAATTATTTTTAAGTTTTTATACTGAAAACCTTAAAACTGGATTCTCTCCCTCTCTTTCTAATGTAGGTGGAGATATCTGTCTTAAACCTAACAACAAAGAACTACAAAGACAGCCTTCCTAAACTGATGCTACGTGATTTTTCTTAGGGCAGAAGATTGTATAAAATTACCTCAATTCTCTCACCAACTCATTCAACTCAAACCCATCCCGTCTAGAAGAGAATTATGCATTTCCAAGTTTTTAACTCAAAGTTTTTGTAGGGTACTCTGTATTTTCCTTTTTTTTTTTTCTCTCCTTATCTGTATCTAGAATTGAAATAACTGCTCTGAAAAAAATCCTAAAATTTTGGTTGGAACCCAAGTGTATTTTATTTTCATTTTTTTATTTTATTTTCATTTTTAAAAACAATTAATTAATTTAAAAATACTGTAAAATTAAGCTGAAAACAAGAAAACTCTGTAGCTGAACTGATGTTGGCAAACTCACAGGTTTTTCTCTTTGGCTGTTTTGTTTGTTTGATTTGTTTTTTACTTTCATGAAATATTTGTTCAGGCAATATTCATCACCCTGAATTCATCTTCAGTTCTCCCCTTATTATTCCTCACAAAGAAGCCCTGCAATGATCCTTTCAGAACATGTAGTAGCTCTGTATTTCTCTTAACTTTTGCCTTACATCTTCCCTCTAATATTTTTATTTCCTAGGTTTCTCTGACAAAACCTAAAAAATCCAAGTGCACTGAAAATTTAGGTTTGCTTTTGGCAAGAGTTCACTATCATTTAACAGAACTCACCCTGAACAACAACAATCTTTCCCCTTAATACTTACTATGAAATCTTTTGAATTGACATAGAAATCGGGGATTGTCTTGTCAGCATCTGTCAACATCCTCTTTGTCCTGGATACTGTACTGCACCGATTTTGGCAATATAAAACATCTATCTTCTGTTTCCAGAAGTATGCAGCCTATTTGTATTATTCTGAAGTAGTTTTATTCTTTAAAATTATTTTATTAACTAATTTTATTAAATTACTACTATTAATTAAAATGTCAATAATTTTATTTTGTTATTTAAAATGTTGTTAGAGTGCATATTTTCCATTTAGAACAGAGACATTTAGCCACATCCTTCTATAAATGGAAATACCTTAAAATAAGATGCCAGCATTCACTGAAACTAGACTGGAAAATAGCTATGTCACCCACACACTTGCTCCTAGTCAGATCATTAACACCCAGAGTTTCAACCTTCTTAATTCCAAGCAATTTCCAAATCTCTCTTTCTAAGCCTACACCCTATTTCCAATTATTAATTCTTGCCTCTCCATGTGGCTTCTCAGCCAACCTCTTTCTTGGATGAAATTATTCCGATTTATTCTCTCCTAAACCAAATTATGTCCTCTCATAAGATCTCTCAGCTTCCATCAGTTCTTTTTCTACAAGCTCACAGCCTCAGCATTCTAGCACTACTTTCACATTTAGTCAGAGACTAACTAACTTTTCCCTTTTCTGGCTTATCAATACTCACCATAAAACTTTTCTTTTTTCAGCATCCTTTATAAATTGTAACACCTATCATATAATCCCCTCTAGCACTGTCTATAAGCAAATCCTCCTCTCTGGTCCATTTCTTAACTTTCAAACTCCAGTTTCATTCTTCATGTTCTCTTTAATCGCTTGGTACCCTTACTACTATGGTGTTTTACTTGCACCAAGCCTGTTGAGACTTTCTGAATCAAATTCCAACCCCTGCCTTCACTTCTAAAGAAGATGAGGCAAGAGTTTTAGTCTCGTTGTTCTAGTTTAATACACAGGAACCCTTTCATTCCTAAAGACGATGATTTAATCCCTGTTACTTACTGTTTTCTTTCTCTTTCCTTCACTATTCTGCTTTGTGTTTCTTTTAAGTTGCCCCCTTTGAACAACTCTTCTTACGTTGTCTGGAAGTTTGCTTTCACATCTTAAACACTTTTTGAGCAAGGAGCAGCTGTTTGAGATGAAAACTATCCTGAGCCTTACACAAGCCAAATCAAGCCAAGGAAGCAAGAGTGCTCAGTCCTGTTCTGGCTTCGAAGAGCCCTCGAAGGAGCTATCCCAGGAAGGCTCCACTGCAGAACACTTCATCGATGCACTTACCTGCAGCCTTCTACCCATTCCTGTAAATGAATGGTCACAGAGTTCCTTAACACTGTCCACTCGAGCTGGCTATTTACTGGCAGCAGACTCTCTCAGCTATCTGTTTCCTTTTCAAGGCTTAAACAGGGCCAAAAAGGGCTTCCGAGGTTTTTCGTTGTAGAGTACCACCACCACCAGCTAGCGTGGAGACTTTGAGAGTGCATACGAAAGCACTGCTGGCCATGCCTCAACAGGGAGAGAAGTCTGGGGATGCTGCCCTTGAACTACTCAGTACAACACAGAAAATAGTATTTTTTCAGCAGAATTCCAGAACCTTCTGGAAGTAAGATTAAGAAACACTTTGTGAAACCGATACCATACTTAATTCTTGCTTTAATCTTCATACGGAAGATAATATTAGAAAAAGATTAAAAATTAACATGAAGACATGCTTCCTATAATAATTTCTTCCTCGCAGAAGCCTGAAACTGAAAGCCTAAAGCCTGAAATTTTGTTGCAGTTTTCAAACAGGAGTTATCGCAAATGGAGATCATTAATAATAACTTTTTGCTAATGTAGGGAGAATCCAGGACATGCTTTGCTGAAATGTCTTGGTGAGTGGGAAAGAATCAGATGTAGAAAAAAAGTCAAAATTTAAAAACACAATACAGCAATCATAAGCATTATTTATGAAAACAGCCTATGTTTTGTGTCTACGTTGGAAATCTATTAAAACTGAGCAACAGAAGTTTTTATAAAGTGTAGTACAAATACTATGTGTATGAAGGCTGTAACAATTATAAACCTCCAGGCATTTTAAAATCTAAACAGACAAAATACAAATTATAAAATACCCAATCAGGCAATAAAAAGCAGCATGGCTGAATAATAAGGCACTTGAATTGTTAGCCCCAATGTTGCTTTATTTTTTAAAAATATAATCTCATTTTTTCTGTTAAAAATGGAAAGTAGGGTGGGTTACAGAATTAGGACACAGGAATGCATGAGTGGGTAAGGTGTATAGAAACATGTTTAAGAAAAACAAAGCAGACATTTGAAAAAAAAAAATTCAGCATCTTTGTGAGCCTACAAAACTCAAAATATGAAAATATTTGTGAACCAATGACTCTTCCCTCTCTTACACGCAAAGCGGCAATTTTCTGTATCATCAGTGATAAGTTTAGCAGCAGGGTTCTAGCACTGCTGCCCTCCTCTACAAACAATTATTTCTAGGAAGTGAATTTTGTATTAATGCAATGTCTGCTTTTAGATGCAACTATTTAATTATTTACACAGAATAAGGCTGCTCAGTGACTGCTTCCTAACTCGCTCATAACATTTCATTTGAAGGAGCGGTTCAGAGAACTCAATTCAAATCACAGTGCAAACAGCTAGAGCACCTGGAAATTCGGGGCTTGTAACAGGCATAAAATGGGGCTCCTAAGTGTTACCACTGTCTTCAATCAGGTTGAAAGAAACCGGAAAATTTGATAAATGTCTTTAAAGGAGTTAAGAAATATCCTGTTCTTCATCATTTTTTTTGAACACTGTACAAAAGCTGGTGCTAAAAGTGGTCATTTAGAGATACAAAAATGCAAAATGAAAAAATACAGTAGTGAATTTATAAGGACTATTTCCTAAAAGAGCATGAATAATACAAAAAGAGCTTTCCTTTACTTCCATCAAAGTGAAAAACAGACCCACTGCTCACCTTCTGGAGAGAGAAGGAAGCTGAAAATTCAGCTTTTCTGGATGGGTTTAATTATGCCGTCCTGAACAACAGTGTGACGCTACACAGACAGCTAAGGCCCAGCAGTGAATATTGTCATACAGAAGGGAAAGCAAGGACAGGTATGTAGAATGCCAGTTAGCTACACCAGAACCGGGCCAAGTCAAAAATTCAGAAGTGGTGAAATACTTGCTAACTAAATGGGACTTCAAAAATGCTTCTTCTGCTCCTGGAAGCTGGGTCTTACATGTTTTTCCCTAACAACCTACTAGTTGTCACTTAGGAAAACATCCATAATTTAACAATTTCAACACAATCACCATCTTCAATTTTCTGAGAAACAACCAAACTATACCTCAGGAAGCTGAGGAAAGGAGGAGAACATAGTTTTCTTAAAATGTCAGATAACAGCACGGTTAATTTGTTAAATGGCAGCTTTTTTCCTGCTAAACAAAGACTAGTATACACAAGAGCTAGCAAAAAAACCTGCAACCCCACCACCACCACACCCTCCCTCCAAAGCTTACAATCAACACAGAATTCTCATTAGAGCTAGAAGCTGAATTTTAAAAGATAATTAAATCCATTTATAAAATATTTGCAGTCAAGTGTTAATTAACTATCTTGCCCAGACTCTCATTTTCAAAGCCACGTACAGGGAATAATCCTCATTTAAAAAAAAAAAATATCTATCTTTGGAAAAATGTGAAGACTGCGCTTAAATTTTTGCCTTTGGGGGGGAGCGGGGGGCAGAGTGAGCAGATAGACGGAAGAGAGTGAATGAGAATTCTTTTCAAGAATAATATCTACACAAAATGAAGGCAGCATGGTTCACCAATTCAGAGCCAGAGGAAAGCCTAGGAGCAGAACAAAGACACTGGACAGAAGAATGGAGGACTCTTCTGTGGCTGACTGGCTGAAGGAAAACTACTTAGTCCGGACTCATGGCAACCCAGGACAGAAAAATCCCATAAACAACAGGGCATTTGTGCATGTAACTCCCTGTACACTGCTCTGAAAATTCATTTTGCAGAGTTTTTTCTTCCTCTCAACTCTTCCACATGCACACACTGCACTGCGTGTTAGTAGCTTGCATATCCATTTAAATGCTACAGCCAAGAAACACTGTGCACATTCACCAGCTCTGCTTTTCTAAAAAAGAGGCTGAGAAATTGGCATCTAGTCCAAAGGGACCATATTACAAAATATTTAAAGAGGGATTGAAAGGCCATGCACCAAAATGCCAAAAACCCAATGAAGCCAAACCTGTTAAAGAATGTGGTTTTCTGTGGTGCAAGAAGATAAAAAAACAAACATGCATAAATTTTAACCTCTTTGGCTTAAAACTTTGGTCCTTATTTGACCTATATTGTATATTTTTAAAGTAAAGCTCTTATTTTTAGAACAGTTCTGAATTAAACCTTTTTGAAAAAAAAAGTGAAAAGTAAAGCTCAACCTAGTACCTTTGGGGTTAGGCATTTTGGCCATTTTAGTCCTGGCACTTTTCCATTAAATTCCAAAATAAATAAATAAAACAATAGTAATTAAATAAATAACTGTCCTGAAATGCATTTTGGAAGTCCCCGTTGTCTGAATTCACTTGATACAACACAAGACAGAACTGCTTAGCAAACTTGACTTCTACGAATGCACAAACTTCAGGATTCGCTACTCTGGGTTTACTTATAAATGCTGATTTCAAATTTGCTTCCTAGACTTTATACTCACTTTACAGCCAAAGAAAAGTGGAGAGAGTTGAAAGCACAAAACTAATTTATTCTTTAAAGTTTTATAACATCTGTTAAGTTAAAACAAACTGCAACAGGGTTTTAGGCTGCATACTTCTTATCAGAAACCTTGCCTGAGTGGGGAAACAGTTTTTATGCACGCCAGTAAAGATACTCAAGGCACCATACTCACCAGTATGAATCTTCTCATGCCTCTGTAGCAGGTACTTCTGTATGAAACGCATGTCGCACTGACTGCACTGAAATGGTTTTTCACCTTGAACAATATAATTCCACATCCATAAGTTAATAACTACACACTGTTGTCTCCGATAACTACTTTTGAGGAATATTAAAATTTCTATTAAAAAACCAGCATCTGAGCGAATTCCAAACTCTAATACCAAAAAACATTAGCCTTGCTAAGTATATGAACTGCAGAATTCTTTCCATGATCCTAAGAGTCACATTAAGACTAGCACAGAAGAGTGATCTGAAATGGCTGTAATTTCCTCACGAACAAGATCAATCACGATGCTGGCATAAGACTGCATTCAGGATACTGGCAAGCTATTATAATAGTAAGTACCTTTTTCACTTCTCCGAACCAGAGAGATACCTCATCAGGCAAATAAGCAGCCGGAGCACATTTTACAAAGGGGTCAATTTTGGCACTTAGGCTACAAGTCAACCCATTACTTTCTGATAAAGAAAGAAAAGAAACCTTGTAAACAGTTAGGTCTTCAGTTTATTAAACATATGCTGATTTTTTTTTTCTGGTATTCTTTTGACACTTTGGTGCATGGAATCTCTAAGCTTAGATGCCAAGTTAGCTACGCTCTTAAAACTGAAATTCGCATAGAGCTGAAAACATTTTTAACATAAGTAAACAACTCTTTATAGCGCAGAAAAGACAAATTTGAAGTCAAGCAGTACCTGTATGAATGAAGACATGTCTCTGTAAATGGTAGTTGGTTCTAAAGGCAGCATTGCAATGCTCACAAACATGAGATTTGTGGGTTTTCAGACCAAGTGATCCATCGTCATTTATTGTAAGGATCTATTTTAAAAAGAGTAAAATTTGTTCTCACACTACCCTCTAAAGATGTCTTATTAACTACAAAAAAAAAAACATTAATTTTTTCGATGCAGCAAATGTAAATATTTCAGGTACAACAATGCTAATTTCTACAAAGCTATGTGTTAGGCTTTTAATATACATTTCCAGTTGCAGTCCAATCCAACTTGTGTCTCATTGTGTATTAAGAGATATTTCAACAGGCCAGAGACAAAAGCAGCTCATGGAAAATCAGCTTAGGGCTTCCCTATTCACAGCTCAGTCACTTTATATGCTACTGTTTACTTTGTCCGTCTGTTGGAAAGGATGCAAAGTAACCAAACCACCTCTGGGCACCAAACCACAGATGATCACATTTTAAAGCAAAAGTGAAAAGTTATATTCTTTTTTCAAATCACTACTGTAAATGTTTGCTAAAAGGCATTAAAACTTATCCAGGATAGTCATACAAATTATCTACATCTACATAATACCAACTGTCGCAGAGGCAAAAGTATATTTTAAAAACCAAAACCCCAAAGCCAAGCAACCAAGAAAATCGTATTATTCTTCTCCCCTTTCAAGTTTTTTACTCAATAAAATATTGCTCACTCAATATACATATTAGAGCATCTCCTTGACAAATTCAACTTGCCACACTCAACTGCTTTGCTGCCAAAGCCGCTATTTTCATATGAAGCTGAAAAAACTTCAATGAAAAAATGGCACCATATCTACCTTATTCAATAAAGCTCATCACAGGTTTTCTCTAATTTGTCAAAAAGAAAAAAAAAAAAAAAACAAACACCAAACTCTCTGGCAAGACAAATAAGAAAACCAGTAAAGAAATTACATTTCCAAAAGTCTTACTTAACTGGAAGCAGAACTATAAAGCAGAGCTTAAGTAACCTCAAGTAAAGCAGTTTAGTCCCTTGTTATTAACAAAAAAAAAAGTCTGCTGGGGAAACACATCTGCAATTTGATTAGCTATGATCTTTTAGGTTTTATGATAATGACAGTGATGAGAAAGAGAGTCAATAACTGAAATAGTATCTCTGCAATAGTAGCAAATACTGTAGGACCTACTTAAACAATTTTTAATTCTGCTGCCTCAAATCTCAGCAAGAGTGAAAGTCTCAAGCTAACAAATTCTTGTGCATTCACTCTGAAGGACAAGCACATTCATACGTTTGCAAGATTGGTATGTTACAGCTCCAGTAAGTCACAGATACAGACAATTATAAAAACTCTGTTCTGTAACAACATACAGCTGATGAAACACTGACTGGTCATTTAAAATAAATTTAAATACATGTTATGGATGTTTTTCATATAGTATATTCAAATTCTGAAATACTTGTGAAGAAAACACACTTATCCTAAAGCTGGGCTCTTCTACTGCATCCATTCATTGTACTAACTCTTAAATGAAGAAAGTTAACTTTGTCAGTGCAGTTTTCCTAATGAAAGCAACAAAAAAGCTTGTGCTTGTGTTTGTGTGTGTGTGTGTGTGTGTGCGCGCACGCATATGTGTTTGTGTGCATGGAAGAGGGAAAAGTAGACAGGATTCATAAAAGCTACTGACTTTTTATCTATATGATGACTATGTTAACATAAAATAAAATTTTAAATGTTAACATGTTCAATGTTAATTGACTTCCATTTGCAAAAGTCCCAGCTGCCATTTGGATGGAGAATCAATCCCATTACTCTGGGAATACTAACTTAAACTGCAGTAGGCTCTCACCCATGTCAGTCCTTCAGCTTCTTTCTGCCTTTCTACCCTGAGAAGCTTGAAAAAAGGGGGAGAGAGACTGAAAAAGAATCTGATTAACTATTTTCCTGATCATTTTTCAATCTTTTGTCATCTCAAAAGACTAACACTGACAGATTGAAAGATAAAAAGGAAGCATGCAAGTACGTGTCTGTAGCAAGAGGGACACATGCCTCTCCTACCTTGCCGTGTTTCCTTCACATGGAAGTGATCTGTGGAGCTACTCAACCTAGGACTCCTTTTTCTATCAAAGGGAGAAGTATCTTGATGTATAGGATTTGGAACTTGCTTCCACACCCAATCTGACATAACTTCTCAACTTTCCAAGAATACTACAGGTCCAACCTAATTTGACAGAGCTTTGAGGGGGACTGAGGGGTCCCACTCCCAGGCCAACAAAAAGGAGGTTTTGGAGTTTTTCTTGGTGTTAGGGTGACTCTTCCTTCAATGCATACACAGTCTGGGTTGGTTTCAGAGTAGGCTCATTTAATGCTGCTGTGTGATCATATATAACTGATTTTTGCCAATCAGAGCAGCCTGCATAGGTTCTGTTTAAATTCTGAAGATTGATACTCATTTGGGGAATCACTGCTACCTCATGAGGTGACATGATTCTGGTTTTATCTGAAGTGTGTCTCAACAGAAGAAAAATGTTTTCAGACATATAGAGATACATACTCTTCAGTAATGGATTTACAAAACAAGTTTTGGAGTAACAAACCAGCAGCTATGGTAAGAATCTTTTGATATAAATAAAGACATATATGAAGATGATTATGACCACAGGAATATTCCCTACCGGTAAATTATTTTATATATATTAGTAAACTTTTTAGAATTTTCAAAACTACCATTTTAGATTTCTTTTTAAAAACTTTCACTACTATGCATGAAGCATATAAAATTATCAGGCTCACAGAAAAGCACAACTGTTATTAGATAGACACAGAGTAATGATTTATAAATTGTCTACAAAGCTACTGACTCACAATTTAAAAAAAAAAAATATTTGGAGAGAGAACTGCCTGGAGAGACAGATGTTAAAATATGTCAAGGGTTCATGTTGCTAAAAAGAGTTCAAAGAAAAACACTGTTATATCAGGTTTTGTTTGGGTCTCTGGTGAACTTCAGAACTGCATCTTTACTGAGCAAACAAACAATTTCCAGCCTAACTACTTCCAATGCTAATGAAATTAGTCATAGTCAACCAAATCTTCAGGTTCTTTTAATCCTGGTTTTGCCAAATCAATGTCTTACTTTTGCTGGTGAACGCTGTTTTCTTTTCTTCTTTTTCTGCAAATCTACTGGCTCTCGTATTTGTTTTTTGTCTCGTTTCTGTTGTTCAGATGCATCAGTAAAGGTAATTTCTTGCTTTACACTGATCTGTTAAGATACCAAGTGCCAGTTTCAGGTAAGGTTCTCACTACAGAAAAGCAATTTTTCAATTTTAGAAGATGACAAACTGCTGAAACAGAAAACCTTTTCCTAAGGGAATTATCTTGTGGCTTCATTCTTTCAGAAATTTAAGTGAAAAGAATACTAAGAATCTTAAATAAAAAGGGCATAGTTAATTTCTACAGTGACATTTTGATGTGTCCTTTCATTCATCTCCCAAAGACTTTTTTCCTTCTGACCTGCAGTGATTTTGAGATCAGTTCTTACACTAAAATCACTTTCATCTGTAAAACCATTCAGTTTTTCATACCTATTTTACTTTAGTCCGTGTGTTGTCAATGCAAGATTTAACAGAATAGTTTATTATATATTTAAGACAGAAGTATTTTTTAAGAAAACAAGAATAGTTCTAATGAAGTTTTTTCCAAAAAATAATCTAATGTAAACTTTAATAAAGAGCATGAAACTCTTACATTTTTCTAAGGCCTGAGTCACCTGATCTTCCTTTCTAAAGATTATTCTTTGTATGTAAGGCTATCTACTTTTAAAGTCCTGGTAATTTTCCTTTATGTTTGAAGGGTAACAGTGACGACAGACAGATGCTCTGTTTTCAAAAAGGAAGTCATCTCTAATCCCTCTGGGAAAGCTGAGGTACACCTTCTATGAGATATCGAGGAGGGGCGTATTTATGGTCATGTATGAAGTGTCACAGTCCAGCCTGCAGTGTGAATGCAATTGCTAAGCGTCCACGTACTTTGAAAACATACAAGATGCTTCCTGTAGCAAAAGAAACTAAACAGTACTATGAACAGCATAAACAGTATGCACCTTTTAATAACGCTATTTATTCTGGTTTGTAGTTACCCTTGAACATTAAATATATTTAAAAGAGCACATTTTAACGCATTAATTCTATGGTAACAGCCTGCTTATATAATATTTATAAAACAGATACTTAAAGATTATACTTAATTGGCAAAATTTATCCACAGCCAGAGGCAAACGACATTTTCATAAATAGCATCCATTCATAAATATTTTGATAATCAAAATCCAAACAAGCAATTACTAGATTCTTGCCAGAGTAGGATTAGACTACTAGATCAAGCTTCCTAGTAATTTCTCCAATATTTCACAAAGAAATTGCTTACAGGGACATTAACAGCATACTGCAGCCCTTGAGGAAGTCTATCTTGCGCATCCATCTCATCATCATTTTTTACCGTTTCCTCATGGACCATGAGTTCATCATGTGAAATCATCTCCTGCTGTCGAAGTTCACTTTCCCGTAACACTTCGTCTGTTGCAAGCATTTCTTGGTGCGCCATAGTCCGATCTTGAAGCACTGCCTCTTGACGTTCTCCCGATACTCCAGACTGGTCAGACACTGCACCCATCCCTACCATAGCCCTGGATGACTGCATTTGGTCTATGCCACCACATTTCAGAAATAATCCTCCCAGCTTGTCTTCAATGTTCATTCTCAAGTGCAATAACCTACAAAGAAAGTTTTAATAGTAAATATCTACAAGTAGTGCTGCAGCTTAAGATTGTTTTACTTAATAACATTTTATAGAAACTCAGTCAGTACTCAACATACACACATGCATTTCTAAAACTGGTATCCAAATAAAAGTGAAAAAACAAAGAGATTCGCCTTTCACACACATGCATTTGTACACAATTGAACACTTTCAAATAAAAAGTTTCAAATCAAAGTAACTTCTGACTACTGGCAAAATTTTGGTAATTAAATAACAGCTAATTCCTCCTCCTCATTCCTTAGAAAACTTTTTTTTTTTTCCTGTGTGCCCTTTTCACTCTGTTCCCTTTTTCTATTTGGACTGTGTTTTACAAATGCCTCTTTCATATGGATCCTGTTCTCCCTACTTCCTTGTCCTTTAAGTGCCCTCTCACTGCTGCTACCCCAGGGCATACTGTAGCTGCTGGAACATCTTGATATCCACAAGTGGGAGAAAATTGGGCTGCATCCAAAGCAGCATGGCCAGAGGGTGAGGGAGGTGATCCTGCCCCTCTGCTCCGCTCTGATGAGACCCCACCAAGAGTCCTGAGTCCAGCTCTGGAGCCCTCAGCACAGGACAGACGTGGAGCTGTTGGAGTGGGGCCAAAAGGAGGCCACAGTAATGATCCAAGGGCTGGAGCACCTCTGCTGTGAGGAAAGGCTGGGAGAGTTGGGACTGTTCAGCCTGGAGAAGAGAAGGCTGCGGGGAGACCTTATTGCGGCCTTCCAGTACCTGAAAGGGGACTTACAGGAAACACAGGGACAAACTTCTAAGCAGGGCCTGTTGTGGTAGGACAAGGGGTAATGGTTTTAAACTGAAAGAGGGTGGATTGAGACTGGATATAAGGAGGAAATTCTTTACAACGAGGGTGCTGAAACCCTGGCACAAGTTGCCCAGAGAGGTGGTCGATGCCCATCCCTGGAAATGCTGAAGGTCAGGTTGGACGGGGCTCTGACTAGTTGAAGATGTCCCTGCTCACTGCAGGGGAGTTGGACTAGATGACTTTTAAAGGTCCCTTCCAAACCAAAGCATTCTATGATTTTATGATTCTATGAAAACGCAACTTCCTGGCTAAAGGTATACGTCAAACAAAAACTATAGAGAGGTCAAATCTGTTTATAAAATAGGCATTCACTTTCACACCCACGAAGCAGCAGCATTAGTCAGGAAACATGAATCCCAGTCATGAATAGCCATACCACTGCATTGATTTAAGGTACACAGATAGACATAAAACCATAATATTCCAACAAGTGTCAGGACGTTATTAATTGGCTTTTAACATAGGGCAGCAGGCTTTTGTGAAGCTGGAAGTGACAGCATCTTCTTATTCTACTTATTATTGTATATGCAAGAGAATCCTAAGACAACTCTTCTCCTTGGTGTACTGGATGTCTAGTCTCAGCCTCCGTCACCCTATTCCCCAAGCCCGTAACTCCTACCCATTCCACAGTGCTCTGGTCTAATGCTTCAGACAGACAGACATCCTTCCTCCATCCCTTTATCTTCCCACAGCTGGGGGGCAAAGGCTATACAAAGGCTACAGCAGACACAGGGATGGGAGCTAAGGCGCAGCGGAGCCCGACAACACAGAGCAGGCCCTGGCAAAGCACAGGACGGGTACCTTGGGGAGTACTGCGACAGCACCCGCACCTCTGATTTTGCTGCATTCAGAATTACAATATAAATGTGATGTTGGTACACTGCTAGCCATCAGCTTCAAATTCTGTCCCCCTCAGAGTGCAGGGTGGTGAAATGCTCTACCACCATCCAAGTTTTAAGCCAGAGGCTGTGCTTCTTTCCCTGCAGCTCTCGATCACAACCCATAACCACAGAAATCAAGTGGCTCTGCCTAGCATTGGCAGGGCCATCACCCTGCAGAACTGCACCGCTGTAACCCCCTGCCAGCTTCACAGCCTGCCGACACACAAAAAGACCGGATCAAACAAATGTACATGAAATGTTTAAATTTCAATTTCCAGTTTGATCCATTTGATCACTTTCCGAATCCTTTTCTTCACCAGGAAAAGCTTTTGAAAATTCTTCATGTATCTTAAACATTTGTTAAGATTTGTTTACACCAAACTACACTGAGTGTACAAAACAAATAGTGGTCTTTCTTCAGGTGAGATCCTAGAGTACCTGGTAGGAATACAAGCCACCAGCAGAAACAGCTGAAAAAGATCTCCAAGTTTTGCTACACTATACTTTGTTTCAAATACTACCTTAGCTCTTCACCTTCTGAACTTAAAATTCACTCAATTTCTTAAGAGCACAAAGAAAGAAAGAAACAAACCAACCTACCACACACCCTAAGAAATAAAAAAAAAGCCTATTATCACCTTCTGGTAGCAACTCACGTCATATAACTGGAAAGTGAAAGAACATTTGTCCCTATTCTCTACCGTAAGAGGTTCCAAATTTCTGAACATATCATAGAAAGGCTGACAGACAGGATCTTCTGACTTCTCTAGGTTTCAAGTATTTAAGAGGCACACCAAAGAAATAAGCGTTTCAGTCAATTAGATTTCTTTTTTGGTAAGCTTTCCTCTGCTGGAAGTCAGGAGGACAGAGCCACCAAGCTAAATCTGGTTATATATGACAATGTCATCAGAATTTTTAATATTCTTCCTTCCTACATAAAAACCATATTCTAGGGACCTAAAAAAGCCTGTGACAGCAGAAGAACATGGGGAAAATTTCTGTTGAGAACATTTATGCTTGCAGTTTGTCCATTTTTGTTCTTCTGCAATTCTAACGTAACAAAGTTTGAAATCGTACTCTTGATTTTCACAGCATCTGTCTTCAAATACAGACAACAATTCCTTAATGCCTTAAGTAAAGCCAGGTAGTGCTAGGTGACAAGCTGACTCCCAAGTTAATTCACTTTATAGTAAGAGAATGAGATTTCACATGTCTTCAAGGGAAAATGCACACCCGGTATGCCACACAGCCACCTGCAGACATTATACAATCCACGAAGTATTTTTTGGAGGTTACTGGGAAACCATACTGATAGTTTCTCGGTAGTAACAGAAATAAACAAACAAAAAGCAAGCCTGGCACAGCACTAAGGCTGTATTTTTTCCACCAATGCGGATCTCCCAGAGAGCTTGCAACACCAGACTCTAGTGCTCCTAAAGGAAGAAAATGAGGATGAATTTATCAGCTTATCTGCACAGATTATTCTGTGCCAAGTAAGAAATGTGAGAAGAAACTGAAGTTCTTAAGAGTCTGTCTCCCATGGAGCCATTATTTGATGAGAGATGACGCAACAGATCTAAGGTTGAGACGGGTTTCTTAGGTAGGGTGTTTTAAATATGAAGGATAAAAGACAGACTCCAAGGAAAACAAGCAGATATACTTACTCA
>Ga0065711_1033414_pt1 | contig 25552 bp, 11 predicted proteins | sample Hoacrofraction12_FD_59098 | JGI IMG/M metagenome (GOLD analysis project Ga0065711, IMG submission 59098) | Hoatzin crop microbial communities from Cojedes, Venezuela - Epithelial fraction 12 v2 (version 2) | ecosystem: Host-associated > Birds > Digestive system > Esophagus > Crop | place...
GTCTCCGCGGCCGATCCCGCCTCAGCCTGCGCTTTCTCCCCCGTGCAGCCTTTGCTGGAGGAGGGTGAGCCGTGGAGGGAGTGTCAGCTCGTCCGGCAAGTGAGCGGCGAGGTGAGCAGAAAGCCCTCCGCGGCTGCCGCGTCCCCCCTCGCCGCTGCTGCCGCCCTTCCCTGGCAGACCTCCTCGTCAGGTTTTCCACCTGGAGACCCCCTTCCCCATCCCCGCCACGCTTTGGCTTTGAAAAAAGTGGTGGCTTGCGTGTTAGCAATAAAAATACGCGTATGGGGGCAGAATAAAAAAGCACCCCAATGTTACTACTTTATTAAATAATAACAGCCCCACCGTCTAAATTTGGCGCTGGTAGTCTGGAACGGCATTCGAGTGGGTGGCTGGAAATAAATTTCTCCTTTGAAATAGAAGGTGTAAAGGGATAAAGCACCGAGATTTTCCCCAGGATTTGTGCACACTGCAATGAGAACTCCCCATTTGGCGACCTGGTCTGGCATCACACACCTTCTTTGTGCGCAAGACCCTCAAACTGGAAGCTCCGAGGTGAACACCACCACCTCACTCTTTAGCCAGGCACGAGTAACTAGCCAGATTAACTAAGACCGTGTCATTCTAGACGGGAAGACTGCTTTTCCTCTTTCCAGGGAAGTGGTGGAAAAAAATTGTCTTTAGTCTGTTTATAGCTTCTTACTAATGCTGAATAGCGGCACTCGGGTCGCATCTTCTTCCTTAAAAAAGCATTATGGTTTTGAACTCCAGGTCACAAAATGGATTCAGACAAACCAGAGGATCAGAAAAAGTGGCAAAAAGAAAAGAAAGCAGGATGAAGTCGTTTTCCAGAAGGTAAGGGCTCCTGATGTGCGGTTGTGTGATGGGACAAAGGGCAGCACATCCAAAAGGCGTTCTTATGATGCCCTCTTAAACTCTGTAGAGACGTTCTTTAGCTTCTTTGACTAGGTGATAGTGAAAGGGTATTACTGATAAAGTTTCAGTGTGTCACTATGTAATTACGATGGAAAGAAATTAATCTTTTCAGATGTCTATAATTTAGGAGACAAACTTTCTGTGTATTTGTATTTAACTGGAACATTCTGAGGAAGAAAGAAAAGAGTGCTTTCATCGGAGAAATCAATAGCACTTGAGAGATTTGAGGGGACCTGCTCCACTGTTTGCAAATTTTCAGATACATGTAGCTGAGAAACAGTTTTCATGGTGGATACTGGGACAATAATAGATATGATACGTACGTTGAAACAAATGTTCTGACCATGCTGTTGGCTCTTCATTCAGAGGGTGTTTGAAAATCATGTATTTTCCATATGGATTTCAATTACTGAAAATGTGTCTGGGTGGTTATTTTAAAAATTACTATAGAGGATTTAAAAAACTGAATACAACATAAACTATTTTTAAAATGATGATTTTTGATTTAGCTATTGTGAAACATTTGTCCTAGAATGTTGAATTGACCATTTGAATCATCATGTAGAGAGGTAAGTATTTAGCTGACACTCTATACTAAATAGCTGTTTTCTGTCCTCTGAAATAAAAAGAGGTGAATAAAGATGCACTTCAAAATGCAGTATTAGAAGTAAGATTTTTTTTTTTGCTGGCTTTTGTTCTACAAGTAAGTTTGCAATTATTTTTTAGACCCTGGTTAGCTTTAAAGGATTAAAATAGCAGTGTGTTGTTGTGCAGTTTCGACAGTGCTTCTAGAATGCGTGATGAATCATTGCTGTTTCTGTAGCCAAATTCTTGCCGATAGCATGGCTGCCAGCTCCTGGGATGTGTTGCCTTAGTATGGGTATTGCAGTATATGACAAATGTCTACAAAGTGCATTGTTGTGTGTGGGTGAATTACCAGCTCTGTGGTGAGTTTAAAAATCGCCAAATAGCATCCTTTAATTCACTTCTACTTTTATTTTGTAACTAGACTATATCATTTAGGACGGATGTTCTGTGTTGGGTTGCTTTAGGATGACATGATCTGAACAGAGACAGCATAAACTGTTGCACCAAGTGATTTCATTTCTGTTTGTATTTACATACATGAATGTTTGTTTATATGTATGTGTAGCATTTGTAGTCATTTCATGTTGAGATGAAGAAGAACTTTCTCAGTTAAAAAAACATCATCCTGTGAATGTGAGCAAAATGCATGGACGGTACAAATAGCCCTAGTACAAGCTACAGTCTGCATACATTTTGAAGTAATTTTTAAAAGGTGCAAAGTAGGTCCCCTGCTACATCTTAACAGTAGGCTTAAAGGTACCTTAGGCTGTTATACCCCTCCTCGTCTCTCTTTACAGGACAAAGCTTCCTCAGTGCAAGACCCCTTTGTACTGATAAAATTCGATTTCTGTTGGGGGGGGATGTTCTCCTGCTGCTGCTCCAAGGTTTGTGAGAAACAACTTCATCATGTAGGCTTGCTGTTAGAAAAGCAAAACCGAATGTGTAAACCTAAGATACACTTACTGTTTTTTTTGAACACGAATTCTTGAGTAAGGTCCGTGAGCAGAAACGTGAATTAAAATTGAGGGCAAGAATATACGTTGTCTTCTAATATCCGTAAGCATTTAATAATTCTTGGAGATTCAGTGCAGATCACAGCACTACACTGGCAGGGTACTTAAGCCTATGGGAAGGAAAAGGCGTAACAATAACCTTACATTTGGTAGTGAAACGATTGACTAGGCACCGAGGGTGGGATTCTCCAAAGTTCCTGAGAAGTTTGATCATTGCAATGGTGACTTTTCCAATACAGTTACGGACAAGAGAAGAGGAAAAGAGCGAGGGACCTCCCTTGTGATAGCAGGGCTTTACTGTAGTGTTTGGTTTCAGCGTTGGTTACAACTAGGTTTCCAGCATGGACTTCACCAGTCAGTGTGCTGCCCAGACAGTGTGGATGGTGCTAACGTCTGTTCCACTAGAATTCTTGGTTTTTAGCTGTGTCCATATTGGCTTGTAGCAGAAGTGGCTGCATACAGCAGTTTAAGTACTTCTTCGTGGATAAACAAGAGAACAAGAAAGAAAAAAAAAACCAGGTAATGGAAAATTAAGGCACTTTTGAAGAAAGTAGCAGAGGTAGGAATAAAACCATGGAGTGAGAAGCAGAGCAGTAAGTAAACAGAGAAGTCGGAAAGCTGGTACCAGCTCATATCACAAGTGTAATTAAAAGAAGAATACTAACATATTTTGTTACATCTAGAAAACTGAGCTTTGCGTTGATCTTGCTTATCCTTTCAAAACAAGCACTAACTTATTTAATATAACTTCTAAACTTTCATGTGCCTGTGCTGTCCGATTTTCCTCTATCATTTTTTTTCTTTGTGATAGGAAGTCCTATTTCTAATACGAGATGGATGACTTTGCTATACTGAGACACCGCCAAATCAAAACAACTGCTTCTGCATCCAAGTACAAAATCTAAGACAGAGACATAACTCTGTATGGAATAAGTGAAACAGAATTGTGGAGGAAAGGTTGCTGACAACTGCCGGGGAATTGCTTCTTGACAAAAGTTGCCTTCTAAACAGTTAAGTTTGTAGGAGCTGACTTTGCATACGTGCATATGTATTTAAAGAACACTTGAAGATACCATGTGCTGGATAAGAACTGTGTAACTGGTAGCATTAACTGCACTCAAGGGGTGCAGGAACCAGTGGGGAAGCTCGTATAGAAAGGTGTGGTGCTGCTCTCCACTGTGGACCCACACACGATGGATTACAGCAGTGTCACAAATTCCATGGCTGAGAAGGACTTTCTAGTCAAGTAATGAAGGGTTCTTGTTGTTTTGCTCTTCTCTCTTTTCTTTTTTTTTGAGCTTTGTTTTCCTTTCAAACCTTTTTGCTGCTCTGTCTCTGTAGTATTTTTTTTTTCTTAGCAGGCTTTGTTGCAATCTTTTGCTTTCCTTCTTCTTTCTCACACCTCTTTTCTTTGTTTTCCCTTATCTCTTTCGGTCACCTTCAGTACTGTTTATTACTTTCTATATACTTTCAGTTGCTTTTTCTGTTTCATAAGTTATCTTTTGCTCACCTTGTTTTCTGTTTATAGTACCCTGTAGATACTCTTGTTATGATGTGCGTGTGCACATAACACAAGTTTAAACCTGCTCACCCCTTGTATTTCTGCTTTTGTCATCCTTCCTATCCTCGTGCATTCTTTACTCCTTGTTTAATCTTACGCTGTCTCTTGATCTTGTCATTTAGCTGGTCAGAACACCTACCAGTCAGTATGTGTATTGATACAGAATGTTATTTATGTGAGAAAATTAGAGAAGGTAGAACAGAGCTTGGAAGGAATTGGTTCATTAAAATTAGTGTTGTTTTATTATGAAAAGTGCGATAGAAATGCTATGTGTTACTATTTTTGTTACTATATTAGAGTGTGCCTGCTTGAAAAAAGATTCTGTTATCCATGCCAGTGCTGAGCATTAGGCAGAAGAAAGTGGTCTTTCAATCAGATGAGTGGAATTGTAAGCATGCAATCTGTATCCACTTGTGGAATTTGAGGGGAAACATAACTTTTTATTGGGAGACTAATTCACATTTATGTGAAGTTCAGTGTTAAAGCATAAAAGCTGCTTTGAAAGTATTCCAGTGGTAGAAAAAGTGTAATAGGTTGAGAAACCAAGGGTACACAGTAGTTAGGGAGAGCACCTAAATAGGGGGGTGTGTGTGTATATGTATATACAATCTAAGGAAGGTGATTGATACAAATTATCAAATTTGCATTTGTCTGAGATTTAGTTTGATTCTATACTGAAACTTAAATGAATAATTCAACTTTTTCAGAAGAATTTCTGCTGGTTTCTCAGAAATGCTGTTTTCATGTCCGCTAGTTTACTAAAAATGTGATTGTCTTTGATTTTTTTTTCCTATTCTTTGTTACTGTTGATCGCTCTTATCACTCCAGAGATTTACAATTGTCAATATTTAAGCTCTGTTAATAACCTGAGCAAAATTGACTTTGTTGAAATAGCTGTTAAGTTTCTAATAAAAAAATTAAAAACCAAAACAGTTGTGATATGTATGACTAATGCTAAATGCTATAACTCTTTTGTCCTTTAACAACGAATTCACCAGTGTAACTGAAACACAAGAAACAAATCTTGTAATTCATTGGAAGTGACTTGTGGTGTTATAATTCAAGTAGAGAGTGTTTTGAAGTCTTAAAAAATCGGTAGGGAGAAGAAAACATAATGTGTTAAAAGAGAGCTTTTATTTAACTAGGGAATTTATTCAGGAGGATGTGCTTCTGCTAATTCAGGTGAAGAAATATTAACATACAATGCATTAAAATTACTTCAAAGCTTTAATTACCATGTATTTTTTGTTTCTCAAAATGAATGTTTTTACTTGAATCCACCATGCTGGTAATCAAAGCAAGGATCAAATCTGAAATATGTCTCTTGAGCTTGTACACTGTATAGTGCTTAACAGCCGAAAGAAACACGGCAACCAGTTCTAAAGCATTCCTCAAAGTATGGAGTCATTTCGTGTACTTTACCTTTCTAAATTCTGTAATCTCACAGAACTTTTTAGGAACCCTGTAAAATGTATTTGCTGGCCTTCACTGATTACAGGCAACATTTAATTCCTTTGGCAAGCAGAAATTCGGATGGAAAATTTTATACCCACCTCATGTACAAGACCTTAATTGCAGTAAATGTTGTTAAGGTATCCAAGAAATAGAGCCTGTAATTTTAAAAACTTTTCACCTGAATACATAGAAATACGATTTTAGGTCATTAAAACTAAACATTTTCAGTATTTAGTTTTCCATCCCTGTAAAAATATCTGTCTTTATGGATTGTTTGGGAAATGTAATTGTACACCTCAAAAAAAAAATATTTTTTTAGGATAGTGCTGCTTCAAAGTTCGCTTAAGAAACATTGAATATGACAAGAAGATACTATGTCTATGTGTACAAAAGAGAAAATTTGAGTGGAATTTTTGGTTTAGCCATAATGGTGATTTTTTTAAAATTAGTCCAGTTCTGACCTCAGTATCAGCTGTATCTTATTTGCAGTAGTGTTGTGTCAGGATCTTAATTTCCTTTTTAATAGCACGCATCTCTATTAGCAAGGAAGTGTTGTTGCATACTGTATTTCACATGGAATCTCCCGAATGGATATTATTATTACGTTGTCAGAGAGTGAATGTTCCTATTGGGCCACATTCAGGCCACATTTTTAGATAAATGAAGCAACTTGTCACCACGCATATGATAGTGCACCCCCTCCCTTTGAGGCTCTGAGATGACCACTTCTAAATTAGGAGAACTCAGGCTAGCATGGCCATGTGTTGAAATAGTTTACAGATAATTACATCACTGTTAATCATAGCGGTCCAAGCCAGGAGCCGTCCTGTGCGGTGAAAGATTAAGGTTACTTTAATGTAAAACACAACATTTGTGCAGGAAAGAAAAAGGTAGCTTTAGTAGAGGGTTTTTCCTTTTGGTTTGTAGGAAGAATTAGTTATACACCTGTGATGGCACGCTGTTTGGCAGTCAGTCTCATTGGAGGCATTTTAATGAGGCAATGTTTGTGCATGCTATCATCTGATACTAACAAGATGAATTACGTTTCTGGGATCTAGTAATGCTACTAACTTTAAAGTCTGCCGTTGTTTCTAGTTAAAACGCCCTATTTTGGATGCTCCTTTGTACCTTAGCATGCAAATACCTTTTGTATTTAATAGGAAGTGGGAAATGTGAGAACAGTTTTGTTCTTTCCAAAATAACAGAAAAACAAAAAGCATTTGATCATTTTTAATACTTCTCAAAGGTCTGCCCCCACCAGTATTTATGGAGCAAATTCTGAGCGGTGATGTAGTGAGTTCTGGGAGCAGAAATAAGGCTGTCCCTTTCTGGGTATTTGCAACAGGAGTGACTTGCTGCATTTGGAAAAGAAGTGGTACGCTGTATTCAAACACTCCGTAAGTTTTCTTCTAGAGAATTTCCTATGGGTTATTTTATTAGTTGAGAATATACACTTGTGCATGGCAGCTGAATAATTCACTGGATTTAAGTGTCCCCAAGTTCTTCTTGATGTCATTGACTTTATGACTTTGAAGGAGGTTTAATGGTCTGCTGGCTCAAATGTGTGCTTTATTTCAGTCTTACATGTGTTTTACTTCAGTCTTACATTTATGATGCATTGTCAGAAATAGGCTTAAGAATTTTTCGATGGGCGGTCTCAACTATTGTCCTCATTCTGTGTCTTTTTTGAGTTTAGATTATGTTCACATACCGTATAGTAAAAGCACACGTATAGGAGTCTGTAAGTGTGGACATTGTCATTTAAAGAAATATATGAGCACAGAAGGTGAACACTAGACCTTTTACAAAACCAGTTAAAAAGGTTTTGATAGTTCTTAATACGCTTACTAAAAGTAGTCGTGGGTACAACTTACAATACTGTCATCCTCTCCTACCCTTGCAGCTGCCCGAGAAGCTGTTTTAGACCAGGAAGGTAGCCCACTGTTAAAAGCAAATACATTCTTTGTTGCTTTAATTAAACAGGATTGAATTCTTAAAGGTGTGTAAATTGTACTATGCTCATTTGGTCTGTGCTGCATATATTTTCTTGTGTTACTTTTCTGGTGAGCACTAATTGCGTGACTACTCAGAATTGTGTAGTTCCCCTTACCAGACACTTCACTTACAGGTTTTGTGAAACCTATACCAACATTTGAAACTAGACTACAGCATGTCAACATCAGCATGGATATTTATGCTGTATAAATATGTATCTCTATATATGCTATATAAATACAGAAAATATTTTTGATCGGATGATGTAAGACACAAGCTGTCTAATATCTCTCATTTTATTGAGACTGCAGTCTCACCATGGATAAGTGAAAAGAAAATATTTTCCTTTTCTCTTTGTACTGTTAAACTAAGTTCTTACCCTAGATTGTGCTCCACTCTGGCGTTCTCCATGTGTGAACAGCATTCTTGAAGCACAGGCTACTGATACTTAAATTTTCCATGGTTCTGATTCACAGATGATTGCCAGTGACAGTTTGCTTAATAGAGAACACGTAGAACTGTGTTCTAGTTAGCAATCATTTTTCAAGAAAATCTTTTAGTTTTATCAAAAAAAATGGCTGATGGAAAAGAAGCTTAAGAAATTATGTTGTTCTGTATGTGTCTTTCTGCATTTTCTGGCATTAATTTAGGCGTCCATTGGGCATTTCCAGTTACAATGGTTAGTGCTTTAAATCTGCCATGTTCCTGTATTAGGCGCTGTGGGGAAAGCCCACTTGAAGTCAAGGTAGAAGTGTGAGCTCCATCATTTCTGGTAGTCGTAACAGACACATGATTGGGAAAATGTTACGGCTGTCCCAACCACAGGAAGCATTTTTGTTGACAGTTTGAGCCTATGAGACAGTTTGGTCATGAGACACAGGTTCCTAAGAAATTACAGAATCACAGAATGTTCAGGGTTGGAAGGGACCTCTGTGGGTCATCTAGTCCAATCCCCCTGCCAAAGCAGGGTGACCTACAGCAGGCTGCACAGGACCTTGTCCAGGCGGGTCTTGAATATCTCCAGAGAAGGAGACTCCACAAAGTCCCTGGGCAGCCTGTTCCAGGGCTCCGTCCCCCTCAGAGGGAAGAAGTTCTTCCTCATGTTCAGACGGAACTTCCTATGCTTCGGTTTGTGCCCATTGCCCCTTGTCCTGTTGCTGGGCACTACTATTACATTTCATTACTTTTGCTTCTCACAGAATTTAATGTTTTGGTTTTACAAACTATATCCTACATACTGTTCAGGTTGTGTGGTCCAAATGTGGTGAACACCTATGTAGTGAATTTGCCTTACACTTGATTTCTTTCTTCACTCCTTTACGCAAATACCTGAGAAAAAAGGGCTTAGAAGAGCTTGGAAGACCGATGAGTGTCTTGCTTATGTCTCCTCACTGTATTGCAAAAGGAAATGAAATAAAGCTAGAGAATATTAAATGTTTCCATGCTCAAGATCCTGTTTATTTCAAAGAAAAGATGACCAGCCTCATGCCAGTACTGTAGTAACTATGGTTGTCCTGTTTTTGTTTAAATTTGAGAGATTTCTCTGTGTTTTGGCTGTAGTTCTGACAATTTCAGTGAAGATACTCATGTATTTAAATACTTTGCTGAACCAGGCCTTAGTCATTCATCCTCAAGATCTTTCCAAGTGACCACTTTTCTGATTGAAGAGGAGATTTGACATCTCCTAATTGCCTGGAGTGGAGTGCTTTTTACTGGGACGTGTGGTGTGATTTTTTTTTTTTTTATAACTTACAGTATAGCTGAAACCATTGTCGGGGGGAGATAATATTTGATGGAGGATAGTTGTAGAATTCATTTCTTAGGCTCAGTTTCCTTCTATGTCCTGCAATTTCCGCTCACATCTTTTGCTTGTTAAGGCAAAATTAGGTGCCCTACTGAGCATATGCCGATTTATAGTGTGAGAAACCAGTAAGATGGAATTCTAAGTTTATCACGCAAATTTACCTTCATTGTGGCTAGATAAATATGGCCTGTTTTTTGAGAACAGGTGTTACCCTGAGTAAGCCTCCTAGGTTTTCAAATGCTTATTAAGAAATAGAAGGCATTAAAAAAAATGAATTTTTGTCTATAGTGGAGCACAAGCAACACAAGCATTCATATTTAGGAGAAGTGATTGCTTGAAGAGACTAGGAAGCCAGGGAAAGTGATTTCATCTTACCTGGTTTTATAGATGCAGATATGTGAACAGAAGGTGCATTTTAAAACTTTTTTCCAGTCTAAGTACTTAATATACCATACTTTTGTTCTGATACTCTGGTAACCTTTTACTTTACAATATCTGTAATATTTTTAAAGGAATTAAACAGTTACTCTTCTCTGAAAAACTACCATGCTTGTTTATCAGCACAGGAGAGGAAACACACATGACAAGAAGATGCTCTTCTCTATTACATGCATTGCTCCTAATCTTACAGCAGCTCGAAGCTGCAGGCTTGAGTTGCATAAAAGTAGCTGAGAGATTAGTCTAGACATCTCAGAACATGCTACTGAGTAGTGTGAAGATAGTTTTAATGCAACTGTGTGTTTACAAAGTGTCTTCTGCTAAAAGATTGCAAAGTGCTTTTTTTCTGTAAGGATCTTACTACCGTGGCATGAGATTCCTCAAAAACATGTAATGTCTCTTTTAAAATTCTCTGTCCTTCAGAAATGAAATTAGAATGTTTATCTAGATTTTTACAGGTGGTAAGCCAAGGCGTGGAGATGCTAGGTAGCTTGTCCAAAGATACCTAAGAAAGTTGAGCAGGGCAAGGAAATGGACCGCAGTCTTCGTAGTGTGGTGTCCTAACACAAACCTTCACCTGAGGGCTGTCTGTGTTATAGATACCAAAAAATTAAGCCACACAGTTTTCTATGAAGCACTTAGTTCTCTATGCGCCAAAATATGGACATTTTGGTGATATTTTAACCTGTAGCAGAGATGGGAACAGAAGCTAGTGCTGTGACTTCATCTCCCCAGCAATACCATGGAAGGTGTAGTGTAACTGGAAAGATGAACTTGAGCATGGGAGTATTCGTTTTATTGGTATTTATATTGTAATAGAACATACTTTCTAGTAATGAATTAAATCTATGGTTAGTGGTTTGTGATTAGAAGTACAAAATGTTTTGACTTTGACTGTATTTTAAGGGATAATAATTTAATGGACAGCTGTTTACCCTTTTGGCTTTGTCTAAATGAGTCTATGCAGTCGTGTACCTTTTAACGCAAAGGGAGAGTAGAATAATTAATAAAAGCTTGCGAATTCATGTTTTTTCAGTGCAAAGTTTTGAATGTAAAACTTTCAGGCATGGTATGATAGGATGTTGGGGGCATGATACTTTGTTTAGAAGCCAGAAATGCGCCTGTGTTGTGTCTGCACAGCATAGAAAGAGGTAGGATGGACAAGCCTGCTCCTGTCTTATTAAGCTAGAAGTAATGAAGAGCTGGAACCTATGATAAATAACAGTTGCATACATAATTCTTTACTACAGAGGTACACTTAATGGTGTGAGTTTCTTTGCAAGTATGGAAGACAGAAATGTAGAGTTAAGTATCTTGTGTGAATGTCCTGTGTAGTGATCTAGCCTTCTGGTGTAAAGTGGCATGTTAGTAAATATTTAACAAGTTATATTTAATTAAATGTATCTGGTCTAACTATCAGATTCTCTTATGATTTGTCAGGGACACAGGGACTTTTTCTGAAAATAAGCGATTTTGTACTTCCTGGGTGTATTTCATATCTTGCACTTGTTTTCAATCAGTTTAAGCCTCTGAATGTCCTGTATAGGAATTTGTTTGAAGTGTTTTTAAAAAGGGAGGTTGTGTAATACCAATGACCTAGATGGCGTGTAGACACTAAGTCTTTTCATTTGTTTTCTCTCGTCCAGAGCATTGAGACAGGAAGCATTCTTAGAATTATTTTTAGATTTTTAAAAGTCAACCTTGATTTCCTCATATAAGAGTAATCCCTTGGCTAGGCCTGAAAGCAATATTGTTTACTCTTCCATGGTGCCATATGCTTGCAATTTTTTGCTTTCTTTTGGGTGCCTGTGTTTTTTTTAAAGAAAGTACTTGTAAACTTCCATTTATATTGGATTGTGGTACTTGAACTGCTTGGGTGTAGAAGACACTGCTCCCCAGTGTATCCATGATTCTTCTCATTGTGAGTCTAAATCAAACACAGTAAGTAGTTTGATTTATTGCAGTCTAGTGAGATGGTCATGTCTAAAAGATCGCTTTCTTGCTCCGTGATTGTGTTGTCTTTATGACATCACATTTGTTGTGGTAGAAAGATGGCTGAGCAATCAGGAGTCAAGAATTCTGGTTTCCTTCTTAGCTTATATCCTGCTTATTTTCCGTCTGAGCAGTCAGCTGAGAAGTGAGCTGTAGATCCCAATGCATGTTTACACCTAGGTCATGGCACTGCTGCTGCTTTTCAAACTAAGGAGAAATTGGGTGCATCAGTGTGTTTCTGTAACCCCTACCGTTGCTCCTCATTCCATTTCCAGCATTAAAATCTGAGAAGCTTCTACAGAGATCTTAAATGTGCACAGGCTGCAGAATTACTGCAACTTAGTATCCTTTCTTCTGCCACACAAATGAGCTGTGCTGTGTAGAGAGGGTAAGTGGTATGAAGTTCTGCATCTTTGTAATGTAAAAATATACTTAGCTAAGTGCTTTGTTACTTGTCATGCCAAGTTAATATTTGTAAAACATCATGAGATTGGTAGCTGTAGTGACAGAGTTCAGGGAGTTCTGTTTGTTGTTGCTGGTGTCAGAGAAATGACTAATGGTTTGGAGTAAGGGAACTGCCATGTTAGTTGTTCTTTCTGCTAGGCATCAGCTTTTCAGTATCTTACACATATTAGTCTTGCAATACAACTTGATATTTCCAAATCATATGCTAGCTAGTGTTTCACTGTATTCCTTTCATCAATATAAAGCTAGTGTTTTCCAGCTTACCTTTTCCTGAGGTAGCATCTTCGTCTGAATGTTTTTATTAATCTCAAACCTTAGAATAAGCCAAATGATTAAAATGTTTTAAAAATGTCTTTTCATGAGAGAATAAAAATCCCTTGTGACTCAACAGTTCTGCTATGGAAAAAAGTTACTTTTAAAGACTATTATGTGAGTTTTACTTGGCCATAACATTGTGAGTATGTGTTAAAGTTTATGAAAACCTGGTTATGGACACAGAAACATGAACTCTGGATTACTCGCCTCACAGATTTTTTTAAAAAAACAAAATAGCTCAATATTAATTACACAGTGGAAAAACTGGAAAGTGAGAGAAGTTGGAGCACTATACCATCACTTTCATTACTGTGATTCTAATTATATTTACAATTTATATAAAAATTGTAAGTCATAAAATGGAAAGTGACCAAGCCATGAAATGTTATCTACACATATAATATCCCTGAGATTTTGTAATACTCATTGCTACTCACGCATTGGCTGAGGAGATCTAGGTAGGCATAGGAAAGGAACTGTAGAAGGAAAGTCGAAGCTCGAGGTTTTTTTCTTTGTGCTCCTAGAATCATAGAATGCTTTGGGTTGGAAGGGACCTTTAGAAGTCATCTACTCCAACCTCCCTGCAGTGAGCAGGGACATCTTCAACTAGACCAGGTTGCTCAGAGCTCCGTCCAACCTGACCTTGAATGTTTCCAGGGGTGGGACACTCTACCACCTCTCTGGGCAACCTGTTCCAGTGTTTCATCACTCTCATCCTAAAAAATTTTTTCCTTATAACTAGTCTAAATCTACCCTCCCTGGCCAGTACCTGCATTTTCTGCTGAGGAGGCTTCTGTTCTCCTGTGGGAATATTACAGATAGCCCTGCTGTTGGCCTGTAAAACACTCCAAAACTGGACATCAAAGTAAAGTTGCTTTAAGTTACAGGTAAGGAGAATTTGGCTACTTAGTTACCTTGAATTTGCTGTTAATATAAGGAGATAGAGGATGGCAACGAAAAGATACATGGAGGGAATGCCAAGTTAAAGATGCCCTTACAAGGATATCCTTCATATTCTGGAAGCTAGCACATAGTGCAAGAGGCTTTTTTTCCAGTTTATTGAATTTATTGCCATCTTGGCTTAGTTAAGAGTGGACTGGTGGGTGTTTTGCAATGCGGAATCTTTCCAAAGCACTGGCAAAGATTTGACAGTAAATACAGCAGAGTTCCCCTGAGGGTCTGAGCTGAATTTCTGACTTTCATATTAAATTAGGCATGCTTACAAGACAAGAATTATTTGAAGTTTTTATGAAGCATGTGACTGACAGAACAGGCAACTGGGATGCAAATCTTTTTCATGTATGTTTTCTTTGTTGAGTCAAAAATATATTAAGGATACAAAAGGTTCTTATTTATGGGACTTGAAGGGACATGGATAAAAAGATAGTTTTTAAATCTTAAAAATGAAAAACAACCTCCTCGGACTTCTTTGTCCAAGTTTCCTTGGTTTGAGCATCCCCCCTCAAAAAAGGTCTTCCCACTCTTTTCTAAACACTATCCCATGTACTTCAACCAGACAGTGTTTTGGGGTTTGTTTTTTTTTTTCTGTTTAGACTTCAGTTGTATTTTTGAAATACTTTAGCAGATCTGTTCTGTGATGTGGCAATGGCCAAATGCACTTCCCATTATTTTCCGTGGCCTGCTTTATATTTGCTATATTGCTGTGATTCTTTATGGCAGGGTGCTTCAGCTATTACTGCCAGTATTTTGTGTTATATTATGAATGAGAATCATGAAATAAATGTTGTCCCATGCCACTTCAGGAAGAAATTTCTATTCAACTTTGAAAGACTCATCACCACACCACAACTCTTTTTTTCAACTTAGAATTGTGCTATGCTTTGGAAATAACCATATATTTGACAAGTTTAGATTGATGTGTGGTTGGAGAAAACAATGTGAAAAATTCTGGCAGTCAGTCACTTGTCTACACTGGAGTCTTCTCCATGGTTTCTGCTGGATTAGTCCCTTGCTGGTGTCAGGGTTAGCAGTGCCGGGTGCTTAGAGTGAAATGAAGCCAGAGCGACACAATCTTCAAGTCAGTCTTTCCACAGTACTGCATGGTAAATGCAGTCCTTTTGTTTTCATTCCCTGTTTTGCATGGTATCCTGTCTGCCTGCGTTTTCGCATTGGATTTTACCATGCTCCCTACCCTCATTTTCCTCATTACTTTGTAGGGAAGACTTCACTCTTTTCCTAGTCCATTTCTAACCAGAGAACGTGTATAGAGACACTACTGTAAAAAATACCTGTACTTCGCCTGATTTAAACCTCTATTACACTATTTTTTTCTGGTTTGCCTATGAAAAAAGAGGGAGAAGATAAAAGGTTAATGTCTGCTTGTTTTGCTCTTTTTAGCTGAATCAATGAGAAGCAAGTACATCTCTGGAGCAAATCTGTGCTATTACCGACACATTTGTCCTTCCTTCTTTTCCTTGTGTATCATTGTTCATCTGTTCTTGTGGAAGATAATGTTGTCATATAGTATAAACTGTGGAGGACTGATTCTGCATAAATGTGCCTGTGTTAATTTTATGAAGGAATTTAGGCATTTTTGGAGGCACAGACAACACTCAAGCGTAAAAACTGAAATTACGTTAAGAATGTCATGGCTTCCTTTTGGTTAAAATATGAATGACACCTCATGAAGTTATCTTCACTTAATCTGCAATAAAAACAGGATCATAATTTAGAAGTGGGGATTACGTGTGGCCAAAAACCTAATACATACTTTGGCTCCATTCAGTAGCTGTCCCAGTCATTTTTAGATGTTAAAGGAAGGTGAAGTCATCTTCTGAGGACTAGTACTTTTGAAGTAGGCCTTTCTGTTAAGAAGTAGGCTGTTCCAGAATAGAGTTGTTTTCTTTTTACCCAAATGGCAGTAGAGCAACGCTTAAATGTTCACTCAGAGCAAATGTTTTTAGAGTAAGCTGACAGTTTTGCTAACTGGACTGGGTTTCTGGGGAGAACAGTGGCTATATAGAGCCTTTTGTTTCTTGATTTAAGTATGGACAAGATTGGCAATAGCTAAAAATTAGCTGTACCTAACAGCTGCTGAGTGTTTTGGGTGAGGTAAGCCATTCCTTATTCCTTCTCAGTAGGAATGGCTCCTAAAACAGCCATCGGGAGACTTGGTATTGCTTAAAACCCTTTTTTGATGGTTTCGGCAAAAGCCAAGGATAGGATAGATTTGACGATACATATCAACATCTGAGGCCCTGAGTTGCTACTAGTTCTCTGAGCCTTTATGCTTTAAAGGCATTCCCCCTGGAAAGAAAAAATTCAAGTTTTCCACTGTTTCTTCTGAGGGGTTTGTTTTAGTTACTTATTTCATTTGTTTTAACGTGTAGTATTTCTTTCTGGGAATCTGCAGTCCGTACAGGGAGAGAAGATATGCTTGAACTGAGCGAGATCTAAGGACTGAATATGTTGTGTGTGAGCCAGTCAATGCAAATACTCAGTCAAAAAGTACCTTTAAAATTAAAACCATTGCTAGGTCGATTAGCATGATGGTTGCTAAACAGGGGGAGGGCAAGAGACAGGTGATTGCCTTTCAGCAGGAGCTGCTGAGCTTGAAGTGTAAGAGAGAGCATCCACTATGAAGTAGTGAATGAATATTTACAGTCACACCAGAAATAATTGGGAGAGGGCTGAGAGAGATGCCTCATTATTACCTCAAAGAGAACGAAGAAGTCGTTGAAGAAAAGCCAGTATGGAGGTGAACCCAAGTTTAGATGGGATCCACGGTGTAAGTTTTCAGGGAAGGAGTGCCTGTCCTTGTTAAGAAAGACTTTGTCCCAAATGAGAGTATCCGTCTCCCAGTGGGCGTCAAGAGTGCGCAGCAATTCCCAACCTCCATGGCCTCCTGGCTAGTTCACTACCAGGAAATTTCTGCATAAGACGTTTTGAGTTTTGTATTCGTTCTAATGTCTTGGCTCCCTTACAGAAGCCAAATGTTGCAATCTTTTTTGACTACACTGCTTTAAGATTAGGTAACAGGGGGACCCTTTTGAAGTCTTTATGAAAACCTCTGTCTCTGCTTCTCCAGAAAGCTTCTGAAATGCAGGAGAGGGGAGCTTGTGGGGGGAAAGACATCTTAAAACTGACAGTGGGAAGAAGAATCTGTACACACTGGGATCTCTGATAAAGTGGTTTTGGATTAACTGACTGCAGGATAAATTACAACAAAAAGCAAACTGGTTAAACCGGGAGTCCCCGTTATTAATATCATAAAAGTATTAAAAATAGAATTCACAGCAAACAGGATGTCTGGTCATAACTGTGCAGTTTCGGTTGCCCGGTATTTATGCAGCTGACCTTCTTTGCTCAGATCAGAGAGCAGTGAGGAGCCTTGTGACTGTGAATAAAATTCCTGTTTAATCTGATCACACCAACATGGCAGCTCTTGGAAGGAGTGGGCTAGCATTTAAGAGTGATGGGGAGAAATTAATTACTACTTCCAGGAAATAGCAAATACGCTGCTCCCGCTCGGGGGGTGACACTTGCCTTCTGAAAATCTGTAGTTTTACTTGGAGTTGTGGCCAGTGGAACTACGTGTTTTCTTTTGAATAGTAGTGTTAAAATTCTTTTTTTTTTCTTCTCTGATATTAAATTTAGAAGTAGACTGTCAGGAGTATGGAGACTTTATTGCAGATTCCTGAACTTGTGCCAAATGAATTAACGAGCTGATAGTTTTGGGAGATGGGCTGCACTGCCCAGCCAAAAGGACGTAGCAAGCACTCAGAGCATCATGGGCAGCGTTCCCCATTCACCGTTTGAAGCAGAACCATTAAGAAAATTCTTTCTTCCACCTGGTTGACAAACAGGCATGCCTGCAGCTTGAAGTCTGGACCAGACAGCACTGACATTTTAGCATGGAAGGCGACTTGGGTTCACAGTCCCTGCCTGTTGTGTGATGGCAGATGAGGGAGTTCGGCGGGCTCTGAAGAGCTGGAGCACGCAGGGCTGTTCTTACTGCCGCATGCAAATACCTTTTTTCGTATTCATATTGTTGTGAAATGCCGTCAGCTGTGCCAACAGCACAGAGCTGAAATTAACCGTCTCTATTGTGTGCTTTTCTGCTGTTCTGAGAATTTCCATCTCTTTCAACTGAAAAGCAGACTGCCTGAAGTTTGAAGGAGGAAATCCATGAATGTAACAAAAGACGAGGTAGAAAGTATCCAAGATACTACTTTTAAGGGTTGATAGCAAATGCTGAAATTTGTTGAAAATAGTGGTAGCGTGGTTGCATAAAAAGGAGGCTTAAGAATCAGTATTAAAAGCCCTAAAAATAAGGCTGTCCTTTTTCAGTGTTTGGAAGAAATAGGCTATTTCAAAGTCAGTATATCTCAGTATATAAACATTTTTTCTTAACATTCAGCTGCCTTCTGGTGAGTAATCCATTTGGTATTATTTTAAGAACTCCTGAAAGTGTGTTTAGTGTCTCTGAATGTGTGTGCAGTTTCTATGAATCAATATTACATGAGTTTTATTTTCCAGGTAAGTATACCTTGATAAATAAATGAAATAAGAATAGTATTGACAGAGGCTCAGAAATTTCCCCAAACCTGTGCTGTGGAACAGTTGCATGTCTATAGTAGACAAGACATGTCTTGGAGAATGAATGTGGTTGCCACAAATGGGTCTTCTGGAGAGAAGAAGAAAAGGGGTGGCAAGGGAAGGAATTTCTGTTGGACTGTATTGATCTGGGTCTCAATATTGTGATGATTCACGGAGGTTAGTAAAGCTGTGCATATGGATCTTCATTCTGGCTCACTGCCAAGTTCTTAGTTTTTGGTAGTGCCCTACTTTCTGATTTTTCTGCCTCATTTAAAGGAGGACGTTGGCTTACAGTGTCAGAAATTCTGTTGCGTATCAACATATATATTAATGGCATACTTGAAATAAAAATTATTTGAAATAGGTATTCTTGGCGTATTTCAGAATGACTTTTTGCCAAGCCATTTGTTTACTGAACCTTTGAAAAGAGAGAGATAATTTTCAATTAACTGAAGGAATGTACAACATTCAAATACCACACCCAGCCTGCTTAGGAGGACAATATTTTTTTTTGTGCCTACATGCCCTTGAATATTTAAGGGGCAGGTTTTGGGCTGATGTCAGTTTAAAGTGGAAAAATACAAGTCTGAAGCTATTGTTTGTGAAGGCAAAATGTGTAGGTGAAAGCAGAATGCTGGAAGAACATACAGTACAAGTAGTATAGCCTTCTAAAAGAAATACCACCATGTGAGTAGAATGGGATTGGCAAAGAGCTTTAGTCAGGTTCTGATTTCCTCTCAGACTGAGGGAAGCTTTCTTTAAGATCTTATTGATCTTCTTAGAGAAGGCATAGCGTGTGTGTGTGTATATATATATACATATATATGATTTGGCTTTCCCCCCTTCTCCCCCAAAACCAAATAGAAATGCTGTGTTTTAAGAAATGTGATTGTCAATTTTTAATTGGTTTCCTTGTAATTTTTTTAGTTTAAAAAAGGTGGGTTTTAAATGAAGTTTAATAATACTGCTTATTTTGACCTTGTTGGGAAAGTGTGACTAATCCATTTTAAGTCCTCGCTTGGTCCTCTGCAAGAACCATGCCTTTTCCTGTGCCATCTATGTTTCAGCAAAGTAACTAGGCTTGAGTAAGACCACATGCACTTTTGGGTCTGTGACAGCAGAGGATGTGGACTTAATTCTGACAAGGTGCGTTGGTCTGCAGCAAATGTGCTCACCACCCGCAGAAGGCTTCCGTCCTCACTACCCGATGTCCTTGCCAGCAGTCCCCGCTCCTTGCCTGAGGAGGTTCACATGAGGGCTGAGCTCCACCTACAACCTGGCTGCTCTTTCTCAAGAGGCATGCTAGAGGGGCAGCAAACTTGTCCCCAAGAGCGCAGGGAGACATCCAGGATGATCCCACAGCTCGGAGGGCTTGGAGGTTAACCATGAAGAGTGGAAGGCCGGGTCCTTAGGTGCATGGGGCTATGTGGAGGGTGTGGGTGTTTCTCCCTGCTGATTCTGAAGGCACACAAGAGCCAGCCGGTGGTAACCTTCTCGCCTGGCCCCTTCTGCTGTGAAGGAGCCATAGGAGTTCTCCAGAGGGATGCTCTGCCAGGACCGTGCAAGCATGGAGTATGTTGCAGCTCCTCACTGCGACTAACGCTTAAAGACTGGAGCTGGAAGCTTTTAAGTATTTTTTTGAGTCCCTGTGTTACAAATTTATATGCTCTGAAGTGATCAGGTCGATAAATTTCATGAGTTCAGGGAGGAAACTTTAAGATAAATACCAGAAAAAATGCCAAGTGTGCTTTTCCTTGGTTCTAGTCCTAAAGTGTCATTGTTTTCCCTTTCCTCTTCCCCCTTATCTCTTGAAAGACACAAAAATGAAGCTTTTTGTATTTTGTGCATGTATCCACAGGACAATGAAAATCCGCAAATACTGCGTTGCCAATCAGCAATATGCATTATTGACGGTAGGTTTTCATAGAATAGATCATTAGCAGGCACTCCTCCATCCTGGATTGATAGTAACTTGGTTATATTTTAATGGTCCACTTAGCCTGATTTAAACTCCTTGTGCTTAAAAGTCAGCAGATACTTATTTTTGTTTTTAAATTACGACCTTTATGAAAAGGAGAAAAAGAGGGTAAATAAGATCATGAAACTTAATCTCATTCAAGATTCAACAAATTCTGGGTTTTGAGTCAGAAACTCAATCTTCACTTTTCGTTTTTGTTTCTACCAGGGGCCTATATATAGGAGCACAAAGCAGAGGCTGTTGCATGCTGTTCTGTGAAGCAGAGTGCATAAAACAGTAAAAGCACCTTTTTTAGTCCAAACCTTATTTTGTCTGTCGTTTGTCAGTCAGCCATTTTAATACTGAGCCAATCTGAAATCTAAGTGATGTAGTTCTGTAGGAATGTACTACTCATAGGGTATCAGTCCTCAAGCAAGCTCTTTGCAGGCGTGTGATGCCCGAAGCCTGTGTCCGCAGTAGTCCCCATTTAGTATATCCCAATGGAAGGACTGGCAGTTTTCCAAGTGGGGTGAAAGACAAAAGGATTGAAGAGCTCAGATTTAGCTGAAATTAGTGCAAGTTTTTACAAAAGTGGTATGCGCACATTTAATGTTTCGGGAATGCAACCCCTGGATTAATCGGTGCAGATCTGATCTTTTAAATCATTTTCTGTGGTTTTAAGTTTACTTTTGAGTTTGGAGTTTAAATGTGAGGACTTGAGTAAAGCATGTCTCTCCATCAGCTGTGACGGAGAAGTGCTATCTATTTTGAATGAAGTGGTTTTGTTTAGTCCCATGTCACATTTAGCTTCTGTGATTCCATGCTTTATAATCCATGTAATGGAGTTACTTTGTGTAAGTTATAATACAGTATTCCATGAAGCAAAAAAGCCACTTGTACTCTTGGAATAAACCTGTAGTAGTTTAAAGCAAATGTCACTATGTACATTTTCTCTTACAAAACTGTGAACTGGCACAAACTTCATGTAGTCTAAAGAGTGCAATGGCACTATACTGGGTGTAAAACTATATAGAACTTGGTGCTCTACATCAGCTTGCAGAGAAGCTCGACTGTTTTGCGATTGTTTTAGTTCACCTACATAAATGTTTATACTGCCATATTTTGGCAGCGTCATGACAAATAATTTTCTGTTTTAAAAGGTCATGGCAGAATAATTTAAATGTCTAAGTACATTAGCTATTGTTTTATTGTTTAATTCTCCCCCTTCTTGAAAATATTGAGAAATTCCATTACATAAACGACCTAGCTCCTCCAGTAATCCACTATAGGTTCAATGTTTGCACCTTTCAAATTGCAGTGGCTAGACATAAGCAATATGAATCATTCGGAGTCCCATACAGCGTGTATGGATAGAATGGCTGCACCCACCAGTTTCTGGATCTTCTTCCACAGTGCAGAAATACCATGTCATTTAGCAATATTGGAAAGATCAGTTTAGAGAGATTAGTGCAGGGCAACAGAGGATGGTCTGTCCAGCTACATTGCAATAGTGTGGCTGTAGAAATAGGTATGTCTAGTGACTTGTGCTGCTTTTCATAGTTGCTTACAGATGCGGTCAGTACTTTGCTTTCATAGAAAAAACACTTAGTGTTTCACATCTGTAACAGTGGAGACAAAATGATGTTAACTGCAAAGGTTTGGGCCAGTATGTACCAGATCAGACATCTTTGTGCCAGATATGCATGCTTCTGGCAGAGTGTTTCTCCTCAGTGGTCTGTACAAGATGCTGTTCTTTATTTAAACCAGTTTTAGATGGGTGTCTATGGAAGATGGAGATTATGGTTTAGACAATTTTTCCTTCTTAACAATTCCTCCATGTCATCTGCCTTTCCTGTTGTTTAGCAAGTTTTATCCTGCTGACTGTTGCTGAGACAGTGGCTCTGAATTCTTCTGCCATCATTTTTGTCTTGCGATGGTGGTTGTTACAGTGAAGGAACTTTCCTGGCTGTCCTGGAGGTTACCCTGGACTTCACCTTTTCCAGGTGAAACAAAACAGCTCTGTGTAAGCTCTGGAGGGACAGCTATGGAGCTTCCACAACCTTAGCTGGACGATGGTCCTCAGTGAAGTAGGTGGCTCTGTGTAGAGTCCCGTGAGGCTTCCCTTCCCCTGAGTGGGAGAGTTGTGTGTATGGCCACACAGATCCCCTCTGCAAATATCTCTGTTCGCTGATGGTTCCCCACTGGCTATCAGCCGAGATATTTTACCCAGCTCTTACAGAATGAAATTGGATTCGTCTAAAAAAAACTACTTCCCCTAAAACTGTAATGCACACTGGCATTAGTAATATTTTTGTTCTGAACTGGTAGAATCCAATCCAGTGGGTGGGTCAGTTGGGCATTTTTGGTTTTTGTTTTTACTTAGTTTTAGAAAAGTTTGCATTATTTTAGTAGGATTCTTGTATTTCTGCCTGGCGTAGACCAGTTATTTTCCTGTGAGCTGCTGAATACCAACTGCCAAATAATTTTCCACATTCCCTATTCCTCTTTTTTCAGGGAGGATCGCATTGCGTGCACAGTACAGGAAGTCAAGGCATGATCTTACAGCCCCTGGAGCTGCTGGCTGAGTTCAGGCTAGGCCTGGATTCTTCAGCCTTAAGATCATCTGAGGTGTACAGCTGTGAATAGCTGGTAGCTTATGCCTCAGTTTACTTGAGAAGTCACTCCAGTGCCACACAGGTTTTTCTCTCCTCTCTGCTAAAGTCCAGGCACTGGACTACCTCATGCTTCTCCAGTACTGCTACCAGAGAAGAGGTTAGATCTGAAAACTGAGTCCTCTGCCACTACATGTCTTTGAATGGCAACCACAAGCTCGCTTACACCAAGTGTTTTATCTATATTACATAAGTCGTTCTTTCGTCCCCTTTGCCCTTTTCCTTCATTGTTTCCTACAACGATATAGTTGCTTTGAGGACATTCCCATCTGATTTCAGAGGAGAGAAAGAAAGCTGATCAGCTCCCATGAAATTCCTTTGGTAACTGCAGAGGCTGGGCTTGTGATATTGTGGTATTAATAGCTGCTGTTCAGAAATTTTATGGATGCTGTCTTTCACCTCCTAGAAGGATGGAAGATTATTTTTGTCTCATTTTCTACCACATATGCTCACTCACATAAAGCTAATTTCCATATATATATGTGTTTATCCGTTTGTTTTCTCTAGTAACCAGGCTTATTTAAATCAAGTATGACAAAAAGACAGATGTCAAAGACAACTAATACAATAAACATGAGCCAGTTAGAGGAAGGAGAGTCAGTAAATAGTGCCACTGAAAGAGAGCTTGTGATTGGTTAGACACAGGGGATCTCTCTGTAGAAAGGCCCTAGAAGTACCTGAATAAACTTCAGGTGAGTTTACAGTCAGCCACAGGACACACATCCAGGGGAAGCCTGGACTTCATGGATTCTTATGCTTCTGGAACAACACAAGTTTACTTCATTGTGATGAAGCGAAGCTCTTGTTTGTGCAATCTTACCCTTCTTGTACAGCAGTGTCAAAGGGACAGATAGGATGTTGGGTGCACCCGCAACTAGGAATGAGGATGTGCAAGTCTGTTTCTCCTTTTGATGCTGATGAACTGAAAGCCTTTAGGCAAACTAATTCACCTTAGTTTTTCTACAAATGACTCAATGTAGTGATTGTGTTCAGTGCAGATGTCTGCAGGATCTGTTTCAATGGGTATCACAAACAATGCACAGTGTGGTGATTCCCAGCGTATGATCTGTAGACCTCTGCTCCTGAATGGGCTGGTTGGCCGTTCATTGCTGGCTTTGTCTTCCAGCTTCCAAGACTCACTATCCATCCTTTCCTCTACTTTGTGGTACTTTTTCAGGAATGGTACACATAAGAACAAAAATTAAAGAACTTTGTAAACAAAGAGGAGTATTAGAGATCGTTCAAAACTGCTTGGTGGTGTTGCTGCTGTTTGTACTGCACCAGCGCCTTACGTAGTATGTGGCTACTGCATGTAAAACCATGTAAGGGGAAAATACAGTTTTATTTGTTGTGATGTTAGCAACTTGGTACTCCTGTTTCACTGCAGAGTGTTTCATGAACAAGACTTCCTGACCATATATTTTGCTTTTTCATACCCTCAAAAAAGATATCATAATGTCATCAGGCAAAGCCATGTACGACAGGACAACTGCAAAGGTAGTGATTACATTCTGGTGAGGTCCTTAGATTAATTTAGGATCTAGGGCTTACTGTTGAACTGGCTTGCAAGGGGATTGAAGGGAATGCAAAATCTGCTAGCAATATATTTCCTTGTTTCTATTTGTGAACAAAATTTTAAGAAAAGTCAGGTCAAGTAGTGTGAGGAGTGTTCTTTGAGCATTGTGAAAAGGGTAATTGAGTCTGGGGGTTTTGTCTTTTGTTTTCCCTAAAGTTAAGCTATACTGAATGTGGATTCAGTTAGACAGAATCAGTGTTGAGCTCCACCCAGGCTGTCCCGTCATTGTACATCTCGTGCCATCTCCAAAGCTGGAGCAAGACTCCTGAGCCAATTTCGAAGCACACTGCTTGGCCTCTCCCACGGAGTGCATGTGAATAGTATTAATAGGTAGACAGAAGTGTTTTTCAGACTGTCTGACACACTAATTTAAAACACAGATGGAAACTCCTGCCAGCATGTTGAGGTACATTACTTGTCTCACAGTCTAGTAGTTTACAGTGGGCAATTAAATGTGCTGTGTGTGCATCACTAGTTAAGATGAATTATACTTTGGTAATGAAAAAGAACCTATTTCTTTAACTTACATAAAAATAACATAAATAATTTAATTTTTAATTTGTTCTTGATTCATCTGCTTTGCTGCTGTGTAGCTAAAAATGCTGCAACAAGTGTAGCTTGTTTTATGTAATTTTCAGAGAAAGCCTGATCAGGCAGGGCTTTTACTACATTAATCCTATTACATTTTAGCAGTCATCTGTTTCCCTGGCTTGAACTCTGGCATATGGTGGAAAAGAGGAAGAGACAGAGACAAGCTAACATTCTTGGTGTCTTTGGGTGAAACAGCTGGCAGGCTATCATAGCGGGAACCTAGACGTCTTAGATCGTCTGTGTGGACGGAGCAAGTGTGCTGATCTCTCTTGTTCCACCTGAAAAGACAGCAGCCTGCGAAGCAGGTTGTGTTTGATGTTGTGTGCAACCTTAAAGCACAGAAAGGATCTTCGTTCTCATGCTTGGTAATTCCATGGACTCACTTCTGGGATTTTTGGTGTGCTGATTCACATCTTCTTCTGGCATCATATGTATGAGGAAGAAAATACTATTTCTTTCTTAAGTATTTTGTTGTAATATGTATATGGGTGGTATGTGCTTACATGCATCACAGCTGTGAAAGTTTTTACTGTGGCTTTTCAAGAGGCCCGTCGCTGGCTGTCATGGGCTGTTGCAGCTGTGAGGAAGAGTAGGTCAATGACCACTTAAGTTAGTTAACATCCACACCCCCCCCCCCC
>Ga0065711_1033415_pt1 | contig 25551 bp, 14 predicted proteins | sample Hoacrofraction12_FD_59098 | JGI IMG/M metagenome (GOLD analysis project Ga0065711, IMG submission 59098) | Hoatzin crop microbial communities from Cojedes, Venezuela - Epithelial fraction 12 v2 (version 2) | ecosystem: Host-associated > Birds > Digestive system > Esophagus > Crop | place...
TGTTTAACTTCTTCATCAACGACCTGGATGAAGAGTTAGAATGTACCCTCAGCAAGTTTGCTGATGACACCAAACTGGGAGGAGTGATAGATACACCAGAAGGCTGTGCTGCCATTCAGCGTGACCTGGACAGGCCTGAAAGTTGGGCAGAGAGGAACCTGATGAGGTTCAACAAGAGCAAATGCAGGGTCCTGCACCTGGGGAGGAACAACCCCATGCACCACTATAGGCTTGGGGTGGACCTGCTGGAAAGCAGCTCTGCGGAGAGGGACCTTGGTGTCCTTGTGGACGACAGGTTAACCATGAGCCAGCAGTGTGCCCTGGATGCCAAGAAGGCCAATGGGATCTTGGGATGCATCAATAGGAGTGTGGCCAGCAGGTCGAGGGAGGTTCTCCTTCCCCTCTACACTGCCCTAGTGGTGCCTCATCTGGAGTTATGTGTCCAGTTCTGTGCTCCCCACTTCAAGAATGATGAGGAGCTGCTGGAAAGTGTTCAGCGGAGGGCTACGAGGATGGTGAGGGGACTGGAACATCACCCCTACGAGGAGAGGCTGAGGGAGCTGGTCTTGTTTAGCCTGAAGAAGGTAAGGCAGCAAGGGGACCTAATATATGCTTATAAATATCTTCAGGGTGGGTGTAAGGAGGATGGGGCCAAGCTCTTTTCCTTGGTGCACAGCGACAGGACAAGGGGCAATGTGCACAAACTGAATCATAGGAAGTCCCGTCTGAACATGAGGAAGAACTTCTTCCCTCTGAGGGTGATGGAGCCCTGGAACAGGCTGCCCAGGGACGTTGTGGAGTCTCCTACTCTGGAGATATTCAAGACCTGCCTGGACAAGGTCCTGTGTAGCCTGCTATAGGTGAACCTGCTTCAACAGGAGAGTTGAACTAGATGACCCACAGAGGTCCCTTCCAACCCCTACCATTCTGTGATTCTGTGAATGTGGTCGGTTGAGCCTGGCTGGATACCAGGTACCCACCAAACTCACTCCATAACTCCCCCTCCTCAGATGGACAGAGGAGAGAAAATGCAACAAAGGTCTTGTGGATTCAGATAAGGACAAGGATAGATCACTCTATAATTAACATCATATGCAAAACAGACTCAGCTCAGTAAAATTTTTTTAATTTATTACCAAAGAAATCAGAGCAGGATAATGAGAAATAAAACCAAGTCATAAAATCCTTCCCCCCACCACTCTGTTTTTCACAGGCTCAACTTTACTCCTGATTTTCTCTACCACCTCCCAATGAGCATCACAGGGGGATGTGGAATGGGGATTGCAATCAGCTCATCACACATTGTCTCTGCTACTCCTTCCTCCTCAGACAAAGGACTCCTTACACTCTTCGCCTGCTCCAGCGTGGGGTCTGTCCCGTGGGAGAGTCTTCCATGAATTTCACCAACATAAGTCCTTCCCATGGGTTACAGTAAGAACTACTCCAACATGGCTCTCTCCCATACAGTGTGATCCTTCAGGAACAGACTAATCCAACGTCGGTCCCTCACAGGGACACAAGTCCTGCCAGCAAACCTGCTCTGCTGTGGTCTCCTCTCTCCGCAGGACCACAGGTCCTGCCAGGAGCCTGCTTCTGTGTGGACTTCCCATGGGGTCACAGCTTCCTTTGGATGTATTTACCTGCTCCTGCGCAAGGGCCTCCATGTGCTGCAGGTGGATATCTGCCCCACTGTGGACCTCCATGGACTGCAGGGGGACAGCCTGCCTCACTATGGTCTTCACCGCAGGCTGCAGGAGAATCTTTGTTCCAGTGCCCAGAACGCTTCCTCTCTCTGGATGCAGGTGCTGTTGTACAACTTTCCTCCCTTCTTAAATATGTTATCACAGAGGCACTACCACCATCACTGATTGGCTTGACCTTGGCTAGCTGTGGGTCCATCTTGGAGCTGGCTGGCATTGGCTCTGCCAGACCCGGGGGAAGCTTCCAGCAGCTGCTCACAGAAGCCATCCCTGCAGCCTCCCTGCTACCAAAACTTTGCCATGGAAACTCAGTAAAGGCTGGGGGGTGGGGGGGGGGAAGTGGAAGTAAATCTTACAAACTGAACTCTTGAGGGGACTTTTGAATAAAAATTTCTATTTGGGATTTCCAAAATCATCCGGACAGGAAAGAGTGGAAAAAAGATTGCTGGCGAAGAAATAAACAAACAAAGAAACAAAAAATGCCTCTTGAATGTGAACTAGATGGATAGAAGATGGATAGAGGAATATCCTCTCAGTGACTCTATCCCTCTCCACCATCCACTTTTGCTATCTTCTCCAAAGACAGTCTCACTAACTCTAGGAGGGAGAAATAAGGTAGAAAAGGTCCTTGTTCCTGAAATTTGTTAAACTGTCTCACGTATTTGTAGATGTTATGAGGAAGAATATAATACATTTAGAGTGCTTAATGTAGTATGCAATCAAGATACTTAAAATCTTTCATACAGCAAACTGTACCTAATCAAGTAAAGTTGCATAAATTATTTTCATGACTTGGTTCTATGGAAACAATGGAAATTATTTCATTGCAATTGATTGACATTGTCCTAAAGTGTCACAAAGAACAGGTCTTCATTTCTAGTCCACATGTGAAGCACATTCTCATGAAAAATCAAGAAAGCAAAAGAAAATAGTGAAAAGAGAAGGCAGCAGAAGATTACTGGAGTATAATGATACTTGAGAAATTTAAACATTAAGTATGCATAAACAAATAACAAGGATCAAGTATCACAGCGCATTTTCAATAAAAATAGCGGTGCATACAAATTTGGAAGGAAAAAAGATGGTTCCGTTAAGAGCAGATGGCAACTGTATGTCAAAAGACAGGAGAGCAGCATATTCCAATCACTGTTCATTTAGTCTAACAAAATCAGAATTGCACTTCTTTAATTCAGCGTTCCTTTTTTGTAAGAATAGAATGAAAATACATGCATATCACTGCATAATTTTCATGATTTTGCATGAGGATAAGAATAATCTTAATATTTGACTTGCATTGGGAAAAATGACTCAACATTTAAACATTAACACAAACAGTATGAAAATAATCAGTAATACTTTGTTTGAAAAGATACATCTGGAAGAAACAGGATGTTTTACTTCTGATAACAACCACTGTATTGCCTGAAATCACACTTTCCTAATCTTATTGAGTAGTTTTTGAGACAACACTGCATATTTAGGGTAACTTCTATGTTTAGACAATTAGATGTCTCGCTCCCTGATTCTGCTAGAGTTTTATTTCAGTGGTGCTCCTCAAGAGAGTCTGTTATTCAGTACTCTTTGCAAAACTGAGGCTATGAAATTACAAAATTTCCAGGTGGCTTTCCAGACTTTGCTTTCCTAACTGATATGATTTGAACTTTGGGAAAGGTTCGATATTATTTGAAAAGAAAGATAAATTAGTTAGAATGCCGTAGTCCAGCTTCCACCTGGTACATCAGTGGAAAGTACAAGGAAAATGGTGATCCAGCAACAGAATGAGTTTACAAATACCAATGTATGAATTTCTGATGACACAAATAATTTCAGTCACTATAGTGATGAACTCCAGGCTTTTAAATTTTTTTCAGAAATGTATACCAAGAAAAAAAACCTGGGATATTAACAGAAGTGTAATTTAAATTCAGAAACAAAAATGTCTGACACATTTAGACAATGAGACTTAATAAGCAAAACATATGCTTAATACTTGTACAGAAATTAATTTCACCATATTGGTCCAAACTAGCTAATTGATTGAAATAGTCTAAATCATCACTATAAAAGTACAGCCATCATTTTTCTAGAAAATCCAAAGTGAAGCTGAAAATAAAGGTTGATGATACGGCTCATCTTTCTTGTCAAAATATTGAAATAATTTGTGATGTAAAGATAACATACTGCCTTTTTTACCTAAATAAATGAAAGTTCTTACAAGTATAGACTCTGAGAGAAAGTTTATTGAATCTATTTACACAGATAATGCAATAGTTTTCCAATAAATGCGACAACACCTTTTGATTCTTTCCGTTAAGATTACAGATCGAGATTGTCAGTTAAAAACAGATTTCAGTCATACAGTCTATACCAATAAATGCTGGTTGCAATTGTTTTTTTTTTTCCTATTACATTGGCTTTATTTCCCTTCCTATGTTTTCCTTTTGGAATAGAGGTAAATTTGCTGGAGTTTTTTTTTTTGCACTCTTATTTTATTAACTCTCTTTTATAATGATGCAATTTCTTTTCAGTCATTTGAAAATCTGCAGAAATTTCATGGACTCTTTTTCCATCTTCATGGACTGAAGATAAAAATGTTAACCATTAGGTATGTACTGTTAAGTACAGTTTGAGAGATTAATGGTCATAGAATCACAGAAACATAGAATGATTTGGGTTGGAAGGGACTGTCAGAAGTCATCTAGCCCAGTCCCCCTGCAGTGAGCTGGGATATATTCAACTAGACCAGGATGTTCAGAGCCCCATTCAAACTGGCCTTGAATGTTTCCAGGGATGTGAGAAGTCAAACAGTAAAGAATAAATCAGTAAGTGGGAAAATTTATGGCATATTAATATAGGTAAAACTTGAGTTTTCTTACTGAAAAATATCTATGAGCATCTGTAACCAGTAGGAAGGTTACAGTGAACAAGATGAAGATGATGGACTGTGTCGTTAAAGAAATAGTATATAAATCCAATAAGGTGGTATAACTATGGCTGTTTTCTACAGTATTTATATGTCTCATTAAGTATTGTTGTGTAATTATTAGTAAAATTAAGGTTTTACGTCTGAAAATTAAGGTTTATATGAGAAACATAGCAGTGTTCACCCACTGAGGAAAAGCATAAAATCAAAAGAAGCTCTGAGGATGGGACACAGCTGCAGCAGGCATGCGAGGAGTCCACTAACACAGCAACTCCCTGCAACACACCTTAGAGGATGGAGCGGAGTGGGGACTCTGTGGCCCTGCTCCATGATGATAAAGCGGGAAGAAATGGTCCTCTAGAATTGATAAGCAGCTCGTGTGGCCCCCTGAGCCAACAGGTTTTCGAACCCTTGCCAAAGTGCTATCCTCTCGTGAACTTTGCTCGTTTTACTATCATTTTAATACCAAAACACACCTCCATCCCGAAGGCTACCCGCCTCCAAGGTGCGACCACCCCTCTTCGAGTCTATGCTCTCAATTTTTCATAAACTATACCTTTAAACGCGAGGCAAGAAAATTTTAGACCAATCATGATAAAAGGTATGTATGACTACAGTCACTCAAACTCCACCTTAAAGGTAGAAAGAATATAAAGATAGCCAGGGAAGTAGGGGATTTTTGGAGAAGAAGATAACACCATAGATTTTCGGAGTAAAAGAAGATAACACCGTGAGCAAGTCAAGGGAAACTCCACCTCAGACTGCCTCCGACAGCCGGGATTGGCTGACCGGCTGAGCCTTGCTTCTCCCCCCACTTGGGACGCCTTGGGTGAGACTTAAACTAAACGCTTTTCTCGGGAATAGTTACTCCCTAATATTTATATTTATAACCCTTTCATGCGTTTTATATTTGCACGTGCTTTCTTGCAGACAGTCACTATCACCGGCAATTCAAAAAACCAATATACCTGTTGCACAAATAAAACGGCACTGTTTAAGTAGCCAGTTGTCACAGTTTCTCACTGAACGCAACCAAATGCGGCCGTGCTAGTTCATGAACACGACTGGACTGAAGGTGCAGACTGCTGTTAGTGTATCCAGAATCGTGGTAGTTTAATATACATATTAAACGCAACTGGACTGGTAGTGGCGAAGTGGACATCACTCAGAATTTAAACCTAGCCGCACCTAGCCTCTCACTTCGGTGAAGAGAGTTAGAACGCAAAGGGGTTTATTTTCTGCCAAATTAATGTGACAATTGTATATAATGAAATTTTTCATACCAAAGAAAGAAATACAGTAACTATGCTTGAAAATGTCAGGTATTAAAGATTTATAAGAGGCTGAAGTAACTGATTCTGTTTTGATAGACAAAATATCCTAAATGGAGTTATTAAGATTATGAAATGCAATGATAAAAAAGATCCCAGTAACTTATGAGTGACATTGACAATGCATCTGTATATAAATATATACACTCATATATATGACTCTGACTTCAATGATATTACTATCTACCAACTCCAGAGAACTTCATGTCTGCTGCTATACACTGTTTCAATCTCAGTTCACCCTTAAAAACTTTGCTCAACTATTGATCCTCATTGATCCAAAATAAGAGCTAATAAATATAGCTGTCTTGTCTTTTAGAATAGAAGCCTTGTGTTTGGACACATTTAATTTGATGCTTTTCTTTTTCCTTGCCTCTATCAATGTATTTGCCACATAGCGGTACCTTACATGAAGCCAGAAAAGAAATATATGGAATTATTAATTCCTTTAACGTTGTCAAAGTAGAATTTAGGAACTTTACTGTAACTGTATTTGTATAGTAATAAAAATGATGGTATCAGATTAATACAGAGCATATAATTAACATACAATAGATCATAGCTTATAAATAATATTTTTTTAGATCATAGTTCCAGAATGACATTAGCAATATGTATATATACACACACACAAGTACTACAAAATGTTTTATTAACGTTAAAAATATCATACTCTTCATGGGAGAATCTGAGATAAAATATTGTATTTCAGAAGTTTTATTTAGGTATGTGAGTGAAATTCTTTGTTTTCATGGTAAATCAGTTCATGGAGTGAAAATTGAGGGGTTCAAAATTTTTTACTTCTGTATACCTGGTTTAGACAGTTATTAGAGCACACACTAAGCTAGTGCTTGTCTAATGAGTAGCTGCATAAGTTTCAGTTTCTGAGATCTTTTATTTTAAGCTCCCTTTTTAGACTTTTTAGACTTCAGGATTTCTGATTTAATATGAGCATTCTAAAACTTTCTTAGAACAGCATGCATAGTTATAGTGCTATATAACTAAATTACAAATGGCATTATTTTATACTAAATAAAAGAACATGAAATCCCTATTTTAGAAAGTTACAAGTATTTTTAACTATAAAATGGTAAATCCAGCAAATAAAAGGTGAAAAATGTAATATAGCCTTTCTCCCGTAACAGGAAAAGAGAATAGATCCTTGCCCTTCTCATTATTTTTCACTGTTGTGGCAGTAAAAGGCTTAGCCAATATCTTTAGGGGTAATACAAGGCAGAAGGAATCCTTGAATAGACAGCCGTTGAATCAAGCAAAGCCTCACCCCCCATCACTAATGAGATTATTGTCTAGAATTAAATATTTTTTCTCTCCTTTTTAAAGGGAAGTAGCGTGTTTCATTGCAGACACCTTGCTCTTGTTTTCTTCTCTCTTAGCATGATCAAAGAGGTACCTGGGTGAGGTCAAGGGTTGACATGGACAAGTTCCTTTGGTGAGTCCTATCTGGTAATTTGGTAGCAGTGGAAATGACAGTTTTCTATCCCATAAAGAGCTTCTGCCTTTCTGAAGGAACAAAGTGTTAATGAAATGAGAGCATGTTCTTGTCTCATACCACCTTCAACCTATTCTAGGAACAGAAGAGTTACAGAATCACAGCATGCTCGAGTTTGGAAGCATACCTCTGGAGGTCACCTCGTCCAACCTCCCTGCTGAAGCAGAGCCACCTAGAGCCAGGTGCACAGGACTATGTCTAAATAGGCTTTGAACACCTCCAAGGTGGGAGATTCTAAATCGTCTCTGGATAATCTGTGCCCGTGAGCAGGCACCCTCACTGTAAAAAAGTGTTTCCTGACATTCAGACGGAGTCTCCTGTGCTTCAGTTTGTGTCCATTGCCTCTGATCCTGTCACTGGGCACCACTGAAAAGAGCCTGTCTCCGTCTCTTTTACACTATCGCTTCAGGTATTCATATACATTGATAAGATCCCTCCTGAGCCTTCTCTTCTCTAGGCTAAACTGTCCCAGCCACCTCAGCCTTTCCTCATATGTGAGCTGCTCTAGTCCCTTCACCGTCTTTGTGGCCCTTCATTGGACTCTCTCCAGTATGTCCGTGTCCCTCTTGAACTGCGGAGTTCAGGACTGCACACAGTACTGCAGGTGTGGCCTCACCAGCCCTGAGTAGAGAGGCAGGATCACTGTCTACTTATTTGTTGGGATTGACCACTCTTGAGCTTGGAGGAGGTGATCCTTGAATATTAAGCAGCTTTCTTGGGCCCCTCTTCCTTCCAGGGTCTTATCCTCTGGGACTCTTCCAAGCAGACCCTCGACCATGTCAAAGTCTGCTCTCTTGAATTCCAGGGTTGTGAGATTGCCCTTCACCCTTCTCCCTGCCCTCAGGATCCTGGTCTCTACCATCTCATCGTCACTGCAACCTAGGCTGCTTTCAACTTTGACTTCTCCAATAAGTCTTTCTATGTTAGTGAATATGAGGTCCTGCAGGACACCTCTTCTTCTTGGCTCCTCCATCATTTGGATTATGGTCAATGATCTCCAGGAACCTCCTGGACTGCTTATGCCCTGCTGTGCTGTACTTCCATCAGATAGTGGGGTGATTTAATGCCCCCATGAGGACCAGGGCCTGTGAACATGAGGCTATTCCTATCTGTCTGTATAGGGTCTCATCCATTTGTTCTTCCTGCTCAGGTGTCCTACAGAAGACACCCACTTCAATGTCCTACGTATGGGTCTGCTCTTTTCTACTATCATATTTGGAACCTTATATCTGGATGCAGCTTGACCCACATCTGTCTTTGGGAACACTACCAGGAAACTAATCTAGAAGAGTTGTGGGAATAGTCCATTTTTTAGTAAAATTAGTGTACTGGGTGAGGGAAAATAAGAGTGGCCTAAAACCTATTGAGAAGTATTGTGAGAGACTGAAAGGATTAATGCCTCAAACATTGTGGTAAAATAGTTGCCTCAGCCCCAGGGCTGTCCTTCAAACGTTTGTCCTGGAAAGGCATGACAGCTCCCACCCACAGTGGGGGCTCTGCCCAGCCACAACAGACTGCAAAGAAGCAGCAAGGTAACAAAGAAGACAGGAGGGGGGATCGGATGATGTGCAGTTTCGCATCTCTGATGTGCCTTACCCCAACATGGGCAGAAGTCATACAAAGTTCATTTGAGGAAGGGGCTTAAGACCACCTAAGTGACCCCTTGTGATGTCATACTCCCACAGGTGCCTGCACAGAAGCTCTCGAACTTGCGAGAAGAATTGCCATATAAGTCACCAAGAGGTGTGACTAAGGGTGGAGACTGGGTGATAAAAGACACATGTACAAAGAGCCTGTCTCACGTCCACTACCAGCAGATGCTATGCCTGTCGTCATCATCGCTGGATCCTAGGGTGATGATACCTTTTTGGTTGTCCCTTTTCTTCTCTTGTCATTCCCTCTTGTAGATATTTTTTATAAGAGCTCATGTTGACAATCATTTCTATGTTTTCCAAGTTACCTCTCTTATAAATAAAATGCTTAGATTGATCATTTGGTGTAGTATCACCTGAATTTAGCCTGAGGGGATTCACAGAACTTGAGTTGCTTCCCCCCTCCCCCCCCAATAGGTGGGACACGACAAGTATTTAAAACAAAATAGACAACTGTTAGGGTATTATTTACTTCTTATCAAATGAGAGTTTTCAAATTATTTTGTTATTTGGCTGGATTTAAACAATTTTCAGAAACAGAAAAATTATTGCTTTTAACTCCTGGCCACCACAAAGTTACAAGTTTCCAAAATATATAAACTAAATATGAATTTTCTAAGTCCTAATTAGAATGATCACATGGGTTTCTTAGGTACAAACATCCATCTTTAAACTCTTTTTTTTCTTATCTGTTACTTTGGAGTAAATGGCAAGTAACCCTACTATAAGTCAATGAATATACATGAGGGGTCTCTACTGTCATCTTTTCAATAAAAGGCAGTAAAAGGTATTTGTTGGTGCACAGTGGTAGGTGTTTGTAATCGTGCTGGCTAACCCTCTGCTATACTGGAATGTAGCAAATGATAATTTTTTTGTTTAAAATGTCCTGTAATAGACTTATGAAGTACTTAACTTTTGTTTTTTCACTTTAATAAATTCTTTTATAGTGAGAAAATACTTTCCACTCATGTAGCACCTTTCTCCTAGATCCATACATTTACCCACTTACAGACTGCTGTCAGCAGAGTCACTGCTACAGAGTGAGAGGCTTTTCCCCTTTATTGCCTAACATAGAAAGAGATTTCAGATTTGGAAAACACTTTCCATAGAAAGAAGACACTGCCAGAAGGTATATCAGGAGACACTACTGTAATATGTTACTTTAAGACTTATTATTGCAATAAATTTCTCCTCAGCTTCCCAAGTGAGTGCTTTATTCTTGAATATTCCTTCCAGTTCTCTTGTATTCAGAGAACAAGAGAAGTGAATGAGGAAGTCAACCGAAGATCCTAAATTGACGGGCTTTGTCACTGATGATAACCTTTATGAACCCTATAGACTCCTGTTTAAATAACAGCTCCTGAAGGAGACATAAGCCAAAGTTATGATCCCTTTTAGAAGGGACTGTTTACTACAGACATTGGAACAGAAGACTATTCTCTTCAGTGTTTGGGAATGTCTCACGCAATATTATTAGCTTAGACCAATAGAAAAAAAGAACATATTCATAAAATTTATTATCATATGTGTCAACCTGGGTTGCTAAAGACAAGCTTTAAAATTTGTGTATAGAAAGGAAATCAATTGCTGCATTTCCCTTTGGCTTTGGAGGGGGGGGAGAGGGTTGTTGATTTGGTTTGGCTTATGTTCATTTATCATAGTCTTTTCTACACACAGGATATTTAGACTGGTGTGCCCATGTATAGAGATCAGTTGACTAGCTTTCAGACACTTATGTTCAAAAGTCTTGCTCATCAGTCCATTACAAATGGAGTCCCTTCATGTTTGCTCATAGATCTGCAGCTTTTTGCACTTCTGCATTTTTCTTGTCAAGTACGGTTGCAAGAACCAATGTTTTATAAAAATATCACATAGATGCCTATAAACACATCCGAAGTTCATGCTTAAAATTTTAAACTATGTTTAAATGTATCAAGCAAAAATTAATCTTTAAAGTCAACAAAAGGAATTTAATTCCATTTCTAATGAGGCAAATTACAGTTATTTCTCCATAGTTCATTGGAGGGATTTTTTTTTTCTCAGTGTGAAACTGAGTTCCTCCACAGAGAAGCTTTCAAATTTTCCATTAATTTGGGTTTTAATAGGACTGTCAAAGTTAGTTTATGCAACTTTATTCATGAGTTATAAGCATAAACATCTGAAACTACATTTTAAGCTAAAAGTCTTTTCCCTGGAAAATCTAAAGTAACCCATAACTGGTGTTCTTCCTTCTACACAAATCAACTAAACTCCCACTTAAAATTCCTCGTCAGCTATTACAGATTTTTTATTTAACAACATCTTAATTTGAGTCAATCGCTATTTTCATCCTAGGCCCTCCTTTAAAAGTAGAGGAAGAGATGACATCCCTCATTCCTCAGTCAGGAAAATATGACAATGCTCTAGGACTTCATTGTCTTTCCGTGAATACTTGCAGATACCGCCTGAGGTGATCTAAATGTTCTTAAACTCACCCTTTTTCCGCACAGACTTTTTCAGACTGTCCCATGATCTTTTATTCTTTCTTTCTATATAGATCCCTCAGTGGAGTAGTTAGATAAGTTGAGAAAGCTTCCTGAATCTTTGCAGTGAGCTTGAACCTAAGAAATAACTTCTGCCATATACACATGATGAGTAAAACAACATATTTACAGTCCTCCACATTTATGCAACACTTTACCAATACAAAATTTGTGTCTTAGTAAGCACTGTCTTAAATGCTTCTTTTAAAGCATTTTTTCCTATGGTAATAAGAAGTTATTACAGAAGGCAAAAAAAACATGGCATTAAAATAACATCATGTATTTCAATAAATCATTTACACCAGTCATTGGCTAAATTTGGAAACATGCTATGTAGACTGGTTTTGGTGTAATTTGTATAAGACAACCCTGCTAACTTCAGCAGGAGTTATTTCAGGTTTATATTAGAGAAGAAAATTAATAAACTTCAGTAATTATTATATTTTCTAGAACAGGAATAGGAATAATGAAGAAATGAATTGGTGACAATTATGTAAACACATATTTGATGAGGTAACTTGGTCCATTATTAGCAAAAAGAGAGAATAGGATTAAGGCACACTGCAAGAAGAAAAAATGTATAAGTATAAATTATATTTATTGATTTTAAAGTTAATAAACAAATTATTGCAGACTATGTAAAACATTTGAACTGATTTTCTGCAGTACAGCATACTAAGAAAACTGGTTAATGAATTTAAGACTCAATTTTATAAATTTCCAAGTACATATTGTTACACATATCCTAAAATCAATTACAATCAACAAATGACTTGGACAAACTCACTATAAATTTTCCAATTTAGTTTCGTTCAAAATCTAGCCATAACAGTGGATAATAAATGTATTTTGAGCTCTTGAGAGACATTCCCTAAAGACTATTGCAAGCTGTTTGGATAATACTGAAACACTACGATGATCTAATTTTTTACAGAAATTTTAGAAAAAAAAATGGAGAGGAAGAAGAATTGCGTATTGTTGTCTTCTGTTCTCTGAACACACTGCCTCATATAGAATGTGGTTCTGTGGGGGCAACTTTCTCTTACTTGTGGCAGACTAAAATGATTCTGTAATTTTTTAGCCACAGTCCATTATGAGGGAAAAAAGAAATTGATTCTTCTTCCCAACCACACCTATCTATTGTCTTTTAATTTTCTATTGTCCATGGAAACTAGACTTAAAGTAATGATGCAGAACAGTTGGTGGAGGAGGCAGAATAAGCATATCTTCAACAACTGCTATTTTTCGAGTACAGTCAGAGGACAGGAATAAAAAAGTTTTAAGTACCCATTTTTATACTTAACAACATTTCTTCCAGAGACCTTCAGTGTTTACAACCAGGCTGAAAACTCCCTAAGGAGACAGGTTGAATTAAGTGTATATTCAGTTGAACACAGACCGAAGCACTTGCTTTCCCAATATTTCCCGTTGGTACTGCAAGGACAGAGGAGAAGGAATTCGTGGGGCTGTGCACTAAACTTCATGCAGAAATCCAAAACATTCAAAGGAATGCCATGGAGGTTAGAGATCTGTAAAATGTGAGAAATTCAACATCAATTAATTGTGTAGATTTTACCTGTTTTTGATCAAACCGTCTCAAAGTACTATTAAAGAAATCAGACAGTCTGCTTGGCATAGCAGAATGGTATGAATGATAGTTATTCGCTGTTTCATCTACCAGACATACCTAGTCTTAAGTACTTAAGATAGTTTTGATAGTTCTAATAAGGACGGTGAAAGAGGTTGATCTTTTTCAGTAGTACATTGTATGTTTGTGCTTAAACCTCAAGACTACCTTAAATTTATCATAATTCATTAGAAAGTGAGAGATCTGTAATGCCTTTAGTGCAAAGCTCTCCTAATCAATACAAAGATTATGATGACACTAAAAGGTATAAGCTTACAGGAAGCAAGAACTGGTGGGGCAATCTGGTCCTTCCATGAGTTTCTGGTAGCACAAAATCTTAGTGTGAGGGTCACCAGGCTCCTCAATGCAGGAGTCGAAGTTTTGAAAGGATCTTCTGAAACTGAGTGGGAAGGAATGAACACAGAAGAAATTAGCACAGTGTAGTATGTCATAAAGAAACGGCTAAAAGGCTAGATAACATAATCTGAACCACAGACAGGGAGTTAGTCAGGAATCTGCAGGAAGAAAAGGAAATGGAGAAGTACAACCAGCAAAATATTCTGCAGCAAAGGAGTTTTTACCATGACAGTATGTATCTCGGCGCATATAATTTAACCCTATAATAATAGTCTGTAGGTCAGAAAAAATTATTCCTATGCAAGGAAAAAAATACATTTATTTCCTAAATTTAAAGATAAGACACTTGTAGAGTGTACAAGACTGAATCAGACATGTAAAGATTGTTATAAAGAGACCTACATGTTCCAGTTTGTCAGTGGTACAGAAGACACAACACAGCTAATTGCACCAGCCTTGATTCAAGATGTAGTGGTTGTTCATAAGTTTCAATATGCTACTTAATAAGTAAAATGAGAACTTTATGGGAATTGTGACTAGCCTGAAAGGTAATACCTGTTATCAAAACAATCATTTTCCACCTTTATTTGCAGAAATTTCATTCAAAAAGATGTAGGAATCCTGCCTATTGACAGTAAAGAACAAAGATTATGTTAGGCAGACAAAACATGCAGAATACGGCTTCTCTTAAGTTAAAACAGCAAGCTACAAAAATAAGTATTCTATAGGGATTTATCACCATTTTTGTTTCTCTCATGCAACACTGTATCAAAATGCTCACTGTTTCTTCAGCCCTAAAGATATCTTCTCCTCCACTTCTCTCATAATACAAAATATAAATATTAAATAAATCCAGGCAAGATTTAATTCTAATTCTTTAAAATAATATGTTGTAGCAAATCTATACTTGATGCATTCTCTCCCTAAGGTTACTTAGGAATAACTTTGATTAGTCCTTCTTTTTAGCTCTTCTGTTTTCTACTTTCTGTTTTCTTAAAGTTTTGCAAATATGTTTAGATGAGCTAACTTCGACTTACGGTTTTAATACGACTAGTAGAAGGTCTGACATAGTGTTTTAGAGTGTTTTCTTACTACAGGAAACTGTCATTGCAATTATTACATACAATGTGAAGAAAGGTTTTAAGAATTATTTTCTATGATGGATTCAAAAAAATTCACAACTTCTGTGCCACTTTTTCCAGTTCATTACAAGACCTATATTCAAAACCCTTACCAAGTTCTAACAGAAACTTAAAATCAGAAGCAATACGAAATTCCTTGACATTCTCTGACTCTCTGCCTTGCTCCCTTCTTCTCCTCATCCCCTTATCAATAATTAAGAAGCACATAAAAGGAGCAAGTCAATAATTAAATAGAAAGGGTTTCAAATGCAAATTTCTGCATCTTTTAACAGTCTTTGTGTTGCAGGAATTTGTATAAGATGAGAATTTTAGCCAGTGTTGTCGGGAACATTGTTCAGCTTCAAACTGACTTAAAATTGTATTATTTTGTTTCAGCTTCTTCATTTCAGTCTGCTAAACTCCATTCTTACTTTCAATGTAAATAAGTATGTTAAATTCACATTGGTTATATGTTTTAATGTTTTTCTTGTTTTCCCCTAGATCTCTAAATTCTTGAATACCCTTTTTGTAGAAACACACTTTTTATGCTAAAATCATTGTACACTGATCTTCTTAGAAGCATAGAAATTAAAATAGGAAGAGAGCCATTAGTATAGGTGTAAATTCTGCTGCTAGTAAAATCCTAATTATTTTTAAAACAACTCCACATTTGCTTCGACCCTCCAGACTAAATATTCCATTCAAGTATATTTCACAAAAATGTGGAGAGTACACGAAGACCAGCCTGTTACCAAATCCTTGTGATGGAGACTTTTGGGGACATCACTCCTAAAGAAGTGATGAGAGAATGGAAGGGATCATTTTTGCGGTACAGTTACAAAGAACTGAATGTGCATATAGTTAAAAGCCCTTTTGAATTTGTTTCTGGTGTAGCATGTCTGCTGTCCTCTCAGGAGCATGTCTGTGCAAAAAGAGCTTAACATAACCTAGGCTATTCACCTTTTTCCATATTTAGTCAAGTTGTACAGATTTTGCTCTTTTTATCTTCAGTCATAAATCAGTCTGTTTTTTTTTTTGCTGCTCATATGTAAACTTCTTCCAATTTGTTAATATTTTTTTGTCATGTACATAGAACTGAATACAAGAAGTTTAAATAGCTTTAATATAGCTGTATTATTATTATTAATAATAATATTATTACTATTATTATTACTACAAACATTTAATGTTTCAAATACACCCATAAGGCAAAAAATGAATCATTGACTTTGATTTGGCATCCACATCACAAGATTAATCAACTGGAGATACATTTGACAACATTAAATACTTAGCGCTGAGTTACCCTTGTCTAATTACGAGTAAATCAGGTACCTAGGTGAAACCTTGTTATGAGAAAACCTCTGACATTATGGCTTGACATATTTGGATTGCCTTTTGATTCATATGAAATCAAACATGAGAAGAAGAAAAGACTAGAACTGAGAAAGTCACAGCAGATAGTTTTAGAGCTTCCAATATTGTTGTGAAATAGAGCACTTGGGAAACATCTACAGAAGTATTTTACAAAGGCATTTTTAACATGTTTCATACTAAAATGTTTAGGATGTGACGGATGTGAAATCTGTTTGACCCAAAGAGTACAGCAGTGACTTTTGCAGTCCTTGAAGTCTGTAAGAACAGCCACGAGCCTGGCATGATTCAATTTTTCTACGCGTCTGCTCTACAGGCAGGCTGCAGACAGCTTCTAGGAGTGCCTGGCAACGCAATGAGTCTCCCATACATCCCTAAGCAAGCCGTTTAAAAGCATTTAAGACCTTTTCAGTTTGTTCAAGAAAAGCATATGCTCATGGCTCACTAGTGTGTTGTGTATACATTCTGGGTAAGAGGCCTTTCAAAAACCTTTTATGAAAACTTCACATGAGATACCCAAAAGGTTGGCAGAACATTAATTGGAAAGGACATTTATACAACAAGTACTGTTGTTACTGCCTTTTTACTTCTAAGATTTAAGCAAGGGATTTAGCTCATCATCTTCTTCCTCCAGGGAACAGTTGTGGTACTTTTAGTTTAACAGTTTGGGAAAGTGTCACAGCACCAGCTGGTAAATGAGTAAACACCAAATGTGAGGGAGAGTCCTACAGGTCAATATGATATACAACAATACTCTACAAGCAGTTAACATGAAATATTGTTATGTAAGCATAGCAGACATACAACAATGAAGCCCAGCACTAACTAAACTGCTGGATGCTGCAATAAGTCTCGAAAATGTTTCTGTAAGTATATAAACTGACATTTCCTGAAGAAAGTATTGTTGCAAGGCAGTGAAGGTATAAACAGAATAAACTGAATGAGTCTGCAAAAATGAGACATAACAGAATATTACATTCTGAGAACAGTAGATGCAGGTAGTCTTACCATCACTAAGACCACTAAACAGAGGCTTCAAGATAAAGAACATTAAAACCACATGTATATTAAATTAGGATTAGTTGGAGAAGTTCTGAAATAGTTGGGTCACAGATCCTCTAGTGTTCAGTGTTCCATCAAAAAGGAAGAAAATTGCTTTGAACATTATTCATTGTACGGTATGAAGGGTGCTTCTGGTTCTGTTCACAAACTGTTGTAAATCAAAAGCAACACTATTAAAGCTGATGAAGTTAAAGGCTGGTGAAAAGAAAACAAGAACTGTTTAATGAGATTCCAGTCCATAGTACTGAGGTTTTACAGAACCTTTTCTGTATGTCAGTACCTAGAAAATATAAACAAATTTATATGTGTCAAAATCAGTGACAGGAGAGCAGGAGTTTATGGAGTACGTGGTACAAAAGGTCATGGCATTCCTGTCTGTTGATATGCACTGAAAGTAAAACTGAAGTGAGAGTTTTCAGAACTGGCATTTTCTTGAGGTTTAATGTAAAGCTGAGTCTTAGAGACAAAAAAAATTATCAAGATGTTCTGTTCTTCTGAATTTAAGCTGATCCCATTCCCAATAATCCACATCAATCAAGGTACTTACTCTTCCTGGAATTACAGATGGGGATCTCAGTGAGACTTTTTCATTGGAAATACATAGTTTGAACATTAGCTAATCTGAAATGAAATTAATATTTACTTGTATTTAGGTGCGTATGTCAGCAGTAATGGCTCCAAGTTTAATTACTTTTCATGAAGAGTTGTGATTACATGTGGCTACCTACTGTTATTTTCTAAAGTGATGCATGAGGAATGCCCATAAAGGATTGTAAAAATTCTTTTTTCACGGGTAAGCTTGATGGGGTCAATAACAAAAAAAAAATCTGAATATTCTTTTTTTTAATGAGTACTTCAAATTTTGTTCTTATTTATTCAAAAGTCAAGACAAACACTATTTAACTTAAAGCATGTGAATGCTCCCTCTGACGTGAGTGCATGAAGTTAATCACATGCTCTATTGGATCAGATCATGAATATATATTGACTTCAATGGCTTTCCAGGTAAGAAAAGAAGTTGCAGTCAAAGCCAAGTAATATAGCTTTATGCTTGTGTGTGAGTTCTTTGTGGCAATATATACAAAACTGAGTGGAAAGTATATTAACCTGGCATATTGTAGTGATTAAATGAAAAAAAAGTGACACAGGGTTAATGACATGTTGAAGAACATATGCATCTCTTCCGTAGTCTTGCCAACTGCAAGCAGACCTGTAAAATCACACAATCATTAAAAAATCATTAAAATGGGATTAACCAAATTCTTATATATGAAGTCACTAAATGTCAGTGATTTTCTGTTTCTAGATAGTGCTGTGTATTAAAATAACTTTCATATTCCTTTCCCTTTGTTCTTAGACTTTAATATCACTCTTTAGTAAATCAGTTCCATCAGTTAGGAGTAATACTTTACAGTATTACAGTATAATACCGTTAAGAGTATACTAAAATTAATACTTTAAGTAAGATTAAAGGTTAGAAGATATTTAGGAAATTATCATTTTCTCATTTCTCATTCTTAAAAACACATGCATCTTTCTGAGTCATAGTCGGGTTTATAGTGATCTTATCATAAAAATACCTTTGTCTTACCAGAATCCAGACAAGAGGAAGGGCTTTGCTATTGGATAAAACCAATGTCCATATGAAAATTAAAATACAGGATTTTTTTCCCATTTCTGCTTGCTTACTGTCTTGTCACTTTTGAAATTTCTCAAACAATTTTTAAAACATTTTTTTGTAGTATAAATAATCTACTGTGCCCATAGTTAAAAAGAAATATGCATCTGAGGATTAGCATTTGAAGGTTTAACAGCTGATAATATTCTATCACAGTCATGGAAATTAAACTTGTACCCTGGAAGATCAAAACCAAGGTGTGGATTTAATCTTCACATGTAAAAGAGACCAAAAAACAAAGAACAAGTTGGATCTATTAATTTGGTCTGGAAAGTATTATATTCCATCTGTAGTGACTGCAAAGATGAAAACAAAATTTGAAGATTAGATTGTATAAGATTATGCAGAAAGGTATATCAGATAAACTGCAAATATGTGCATGTTGTTGTTCCAACAGAGGAAGAAGGAAGAAAATTTTTTTTCTAAACTGTTTAAATAGTTTCTTTCTGTTACAGTTTTGATTGTCAATCACAGTTTCTCTGGATTTATTTTCTTATAAAAGGAGCAGAGGTGTCTGTGTGTACTCCTTCTTTGTGCCATCGTGAGGGAGCTGACAGACAAAAGGCCAGGAAATAAAGGCTGAAGTTATAGGCTACCTCTGCTTCACAAACAAATACGTATGTACATAAGGAGAATATCTATTTATGTATTTCTGTGTTCATAAGCAGGATCTCACTGATAAGCAGGACATTGTTACAGATAGCAGGAAACTTTGCTGTGACATGCACTGCATGATTTTGTAGAAAGATACAGAAAATATAGGAGTCCAGAAGATAAAGGTTATCATTGGTATGTTTGAAAAGACAGTCATGAACAAGAAAAAAAAAGTTTCTAATTTGCACTACATTGTCATATAATGCTTCCTTCAGAATAAAAAAGAATCGCAGCCCCATGTGTAATAACTTGTAGCCCCTGGTAAATGGTCATTGCCATGTGTCTTTGCAGTCTGCTCTTCTGACAGCCCCATAAAATACCCTGTTGAGATTAGAGAAGTAAAAAATCAAAACACTAGATAGATCACTAAGAATGTCTAACAATGCATATCCCAAGCAAAAAGAAGAGAAGTCATAATCCAAATGATTAAGAGTGTGTTATGGAACATGCACGGCACAGGTAACTGTAGATTTATTTGGAAAAAAACAGAGTGGGTATATACAAAGTCTAGCTTTTTCCAAAAAACAGAACTGAGTAGAAAACAACAACTTTCATGTAGTTTTTAGTAAGACATCCTGTAGAATTTGTCGTGAACTGCTTTCAAAGCTTAAAGAAGTCTATAGAAAGACTATAACTCCTTATTACTTTCTGCAACTTCTAAACAGATTTCCTGTAAAAGTGTACTACATTGTTGTTAAGTTGTGCCTGATTTGTCTGTACACATGTACGCCAGAATATGGACATTTATCTAGATGGAAAAATTACACATGAAAAGCATAAGAAACTGTGTCAGATTTTAAAACGATATTCTTTGTTTATCACCAGATGATTAAAAATTAGGACCTGAAATGTTATATGGACAGACTTTGCGTAGTGCCTAACTTCAGCAGTCCGCCAATCAAGAGATGATATGAAAGATTTTTAAAACAGAAAATTATATGAACACCACCAAAAAGTTTCTACCAGCCCTTATTGACTACTGTCCTTAAGAGTGGACAGTACTCCTTATCAGCTACTCCTTAAGAGTGGAGTGGCCAAGCTAGTAGGAACTGATCAGAGTGATTTCCATGCCATACTTGAAAATGAGAATTCTGGTTCTGTGCAACAACTGTTACAAAAAGTTAGTAGTCAGATCTTAGTCTCCAGAATAGAGTGAGTTTTGAGATATAGATATCTTAAACTATCAATATATGTCATGAGCCTACTACCCATATTTGCTTTAACTATTATTTTTTTATTTTTGTTTTGTAAATGCATAGTGACTCCCTATCTGTATTTTACTGTCTTTCCTATCCTCTGCTGGAAGTCTTTAAAAAAATCAGCCACCAGGAATTTATGTTCTCTCTTCCTTAGAAAATGAGCTTCAGTGACAAATTAATTAGCTAGACACCAGCCTTGTGTTTGTAAATGCTTTTTTTATGGAATAAATTCATTAATTATGCTGACTTTATGTTATAACATGTCAAGAAAGAAAGCAATAAAAGAGAGAGAAAATAAGATACAGAAGTTTGAACCTTTTAGATGGCTCATTCACAAGGGTCTTCAGCACTTTTGCTCAAAAAGATTGCACCATGTTTGTTTTGGTGTATTATCTCTCAGACTCTCTTTAATGCTTAGTGTGGTCATTCATTTAAAGGCAATTTTTATACTGGAATTCATATTGGAGTTTCACTTCATATGGCTGACTCATGCAGTATTACGCATGTTTAAAATTGTTATAGAATATTTTAGGTTCAAAGATACTACATGTCTGTTCTTTCATATGCTACCCTGAGTTCCTTTTTAAAAGTCTTAGTTCCCTAGTGACAAGGTTTTTTGAGATGGCTTCAGTTTCTAATGACAAAATTTTGCATGTGGAAGTCACTACATCTGTGTTTTCCACCTTCATATACTTACATCTTCTTTTCCATAAGTCATATGATAAAACTTACTAGCAAACTCAAACATAAAAACCCTATTATAACTGAAGTTGTAAAAGTGAAGATCAGCTTGAGATAAAATAGCAACATTAAGATATGTGCTATTAAAACTCAGATATAAGGAATCATTTATTCAAAGTCAAAATACACAGTATAGTTTAAAGAGGAAGATTATAAACCACATTCCTCTATCTGGGGAGGGAAGAACAGAGGCTGAATTTTGTTACAACTAGGAAAAATGATTTTATAAATTTAATTCAAATTCTTGTAGAGCTTTTTATTAACTTTAGCTCATACCTTCAGATTAAATAGCATAGCAGGCATTTCAGTCTTCTTTTTTCAATCTTGAAAAGCTTGAGACAGTATCTGTCAGAAGTTTTCAGAGCTAATTGAACTAAGGTGAATTACAACACTGAATCTCTTGCCGTTTTTATTTAGCTAATTATTATTGCTGAGATATTATTGTTTTTATTTAGAAGAGTAGAGAGTTTATGTGTTGGCAACAATTTGGGCTAAAAAGAATCTCAGCTCCTTGGGGTTTGTTATGACACTGTGATTCTATTTGGGGCTTACTATGGATTTAAACATTTTTATACAGTTTGTCTGTGGTGGCTGGTCCCATGATTCAGAACAAAACTTCTTGTTGTAAACATTGCAGACTTTCATCTGTTTTCTGTATCTAATTTATTCTGAAGACTCTATGCTGATTATTCCATTGGTCACTCACTGACCATTTCACTCAGTTTTATTCAATAGCAAACCAGTTTTTACAACCACAAGGCGAAAACCATCAGCTAGGAAGATGAGAAATAAGAGAAGATGAAGTGATTTGGGGGAATTGAAGCCTTCACTTGAAGTAAGACCTGAAAAGTGGGCATTTACACACCTCTCTGAACCCTGAGACTGAAAGACGGTTCTTGCGGCACATGCACCAGGCATCATGTCAGAAACCATGTACACCTCCTTGTGTCCACATGTTTGTTCCTTCTTTTCTTTACTCTCTTTTCTCCCTCCTGTGACCCACAATTCACACTCTTCTTCACTTTCCCTTAAACCAGAAATCCTCCCCACTTCAGAAAATCCTATCTATACTGCTGAAAAAGGTATTACCTAAAAACACCTACCACACCTACCATACCCATTACAATGACAAACTTGCCCTTTTTGGAAGTTACCCCTTCCAGTAATTTCTTTCTTCATGGAACTATTTTTTTTTTTTTCCTTATTTATGCTGCTTCTCTTCTTTTCTATATATATTTCTATTAAACCTACCTTATTTATATAATCTCACTTAAAGTAGGAAGCGCCTTTTATATAATTCTACTAACACTCTGCAATTGTCATATTTCCCTCATATGATTTAAGACATCTGTCCCACTGTGCTGTATTACCCTTATTTCCATGGTTTCCTTTTCTGGGTCTTAATAATTCTTGATCTATCCCTCTCTCAAACTCTTATAAAAGGTTAGCATAAACATTATGAAATTACCTATGGATATGTTTATATTGTGGCTCCCCTACATACTTCTGAAGTACTTAACAGCATTTATGATAGTATCAGCCACCTGTTCTCCAAACTTCTCATCTAGAATTATACCTAACTACTTTCCTAAGTAATAAATAAATAGCTAAACAGAAATTCCTTCTTTCTAGGCAGCATCAACACTTTAAATGCTGACTTCAACTCTAAAGCTAAAGTGTTTCCCAGAATGGGGACAATATGTTTTGTTGTACCTCTGCCATCACGGGCAGGAGTCTGTGTTGCTCTTTCCTCAGTCAGATATCTGTCTCTCTTTAAGGCATGACATTTGTTTTGTTGCTTCCTTCAGACTCTCTAGACTTCTTTTTTGGGTTGTATTACTCTCTCATATAACTCTCCCTAACATAAGGTTGCTTCTTTTTCTGGAGAAACACAAAATGTCCATGAGACATTATGACTTCGAAATTGTTTTTGTAATAGTAATGCATTGCATAGAATAATAGTCACTTCATGATCAAGTGTAGGCCATACCAATACGAAATAAAAGCACTCTGCTTCGCTTCTTCTCTGTGTAACATACAGTCTGGGTAGCAGGAGGCAGACTGCCACATAAAATGTAGACAGAAAAATGACTGGCAATGCTCAGAATCCACAGCATATTTTTAAGCTGATCACCTCGAACATTAGAGCAAAAGCAATGCATTTTGCTTTTTTTTTTTTCTTACAACCCTCTCCCACAGGGTATTTCGGAGGTAGTAGTGAAGCCTTTCAGTAAAATCAACCAACAGAAATTTCCATTCAGACTGTGGCTTCTTATAAGCTTCTCTGAATAGTAAAGCAGTTAGCATGGTTTGGATGGAAAATTAGAATAGTGAGCAAAGGGACACCAGCTCCTAACTGAGAAAAGTGCAAGCAACTGGAACTGGCACTTAATTATCTTTGACATATCTACTACTTTGTCAAATCTGACCAAAATCATTAGATTCAAAAGCTATGGGAACTGGGAAGAGACAGGCACATGCACAGACAAATGCTTACATGGACCTTTCTGCCATAGTGAAAGTTGCTACAAAGCCAGTTTGGCTTACGTGTGCAAGGGATGTTCCATGCTGCTCAAAGGGACAGCACACGCCGTGATGAGTGGCTACATCTGTGTGAAGCAGTGAGGATGCTCGCTTGGGTTATACTGGACGTAGCTGATTTGTAGTCTAGATACTGCACAGCTGCTTTGTAATGCTTCCAGAAACAAACACAGTCACAAAGAGGTTAAGGAAACAAAATCAAAGGTTATTCCATCCAAATATTCCCCTGCTTATTGGGCTGCTCAGGAGGAAATATGGCTCTATAAGGCATACCTATTTCCCCAATACTCTGTAGGCTGGAACAGGTGGACAATACCAAACTCTACTTGAATCAAAGGCAAATGCCATCAGACTGTTCTCTGTGGTGCGTCAAAGAATGCAGTGTCAGCAGGTTATGTTTTGTCTTGGACAGACCTTAAAACCCAAAAAACCTCAACCCCAAGATGTTGGTGGACTCGGCAAAATTGGGGAAAAAAGCAGACAGAAAGAAGTTGGAAGGAGTCAACAGCGTAAATTTAATGTATAAGACAGGACAGCTTTATACATGATCTTGCAGTCCAGAAGGCCAGCTGTATCCTGGACTGCATTAAAAGCAGAGCGACCAGCAGGTTGAGGGAGGTGATTCTGCCCCTCTACTGCACTCTGGTGAAACCCTACCTGGAGTCCTGTGTCCAGCTCTGGAGCTCTCAGCAAAAGAAGGACATGGAGCTGTTGGAGTGGGTACAGAGAAGGGCGACAAAAGTGATCAGAGGCATGGAATACCTCTCCTATGAAGAAAGGCTGAGAGAGCTAGGCTTGTTCAGCCTGGAGAAGAGAAAGTTCCAGGAGACCTTATTACGGTCTTCCAGTACTGGAAGCAGGCCTATAGGAAAGATGGGGAAAATGATTTTAGCAAGGCCTGTTGTGACAAGATGAGGAGTAATAGTTTTAAACTAAAGCATGGTACATAAGAAAGAATTTTATGACAATGAAGTTGCTGAAACACTGGAATGGGTTGCCCAGGGAAGTAGTGGAGGCCCCATCCCTGGAAACATTCAAGGTCAGGTTGGATGGGCTTCTGAGCAACCTGATCTGGTTAAAAATGTCCCTGTTCACTCCATGTGGGTTGAACTAGATGAACTCTAAAGGTCCCTTCCAACCCAACCATTCTATGATTCTATGATAGTTACAAGTGTAGTGAGAGAAGAAAGACACATGGAGACAGTCTTTGTTTAACTGTTCGCTGAATGCCTGATTAAGAGCTGGACTTATATTTTCAGGCTTCTTGAAAACATGTCTAACAGCTCAAAACCTGATGAATTACCATTCCTCTACTGAAAACCTGTTTTATTACATCTATATATATGTATGTGTATGTATTCATGTATGTATATATGTGCATATATTTTGCAAGTTTAATTTTTGTCTGAGTTTAAAATAATCCTTTTACAGCATTAAATTTTATCTCTAACTTCACAGAATCACAGAATCACAGAATAGTAGGGGTTGGAAGGGACCTCTGTGGGTCATCTAGTCCAACCCCCCCGCCGAAGCAGGGTCACCTACAGCAGGCTGCACAG
>Ga0065711_1007383_pt1 | contig 25550 bp, 25 predicted proteins | sample Hoacrofraction12_FD_59098 | JGI IMG/M metagenome (GOLD analysis project Ga0065711, IMG submission 59098) | Hoatzin crop microbial communities from Cojedes, Venezuela - Epithelial fraction 12 v2 (version 2) | ecosystem: Host-associated > Birds > Digestive system > Esophagus > Crop | place...
GGAGTCTCCTTCTCTGGAGATATTCCAGCCCCGCCTGGCCGCGGTGCTGTGCAGCCTGCTGTGGGTGACCCTGCTTGGGCAGGGGGTTGGGCTGGGTGACCCCCAGAGATCCTTTCCAGCCCGGCCGCGCTGGGATTCTCTGATCCTTTCCCTCTGCCGTGTGTATGCTTGGAAGCAAATTAGCGCTGAGGTTTTTACGAAGCGTCCTGCTAAGCGTTAATCTCACCGTCGTGCACGCGTGTGAACTGCTCTGCGGATCCCTGCCGGCTTCAGCGGGGCCATGCACCGGTGGCCAGCAACCTCTCCCACTCCAACGCGACCCGCGCGTCGTCAGGGTTTGGGGTTTTTCTGATGCAAAACCTTGAACAGTGGGACTTGGCCCCAAATCATTTCTTGCTTCAGGTACAAAAGAAAGTGTCTAGCGTTGCCAACAATCCTCTGTGTCATACGAGCAAAACCAGAGAGTTAATGAGTAACATAGGTCATTAATAAATGCTGGGACTTCTGCAGAACTCTAAAGACAAAATAGCTGTCAAAACATTAACTCTGAAACACAGCTTGGAGCTTCAGGGTAAGGTCATCCTGTCTTGCATCGATTTCTACTTCCACCACACTTTGAGAGTCAACATGATGCAGATTTCTTTTTTTGGTGATAAATTTCACCTATTTATCACTTTGAAGTTATGCTTTTCACAATCTTTTTTTGCTGCAAAGTACAAATTGGGGCAACAGATCAAATCACCCGTGAACAATGAAAAATGAGTATGGTATTTCAAAAGGAAAATCTAATTGTGGCATAAATTGTCAGGCAGCACTTCAATAAAGTGAAATAACCTGAATGGCAAATGGGGAAAGAAAAGGAGAGTTATAAAGTCGTACCACGCGGATTCAGTGCTGCGGTTGTAGTTTAGGGTTTATCATTTTTTAAGGCAGTTTCCAGAGACTTTAGCCTGGTCTGCAGACGTGCAGCTCCGTCCGGCCCCGGAGCGGGGAGGCTCCGTGGGCAGCCGGCGCCCGACTCCCGCCGCCGCTGCCGAGATCCGCTCCGGGAGCAGCGGGTGATGCCAAAGGGACGGCTCCGCGCCGTGCGCAAGCCCTGCAATTAGCGGGACTCGCACCCTTCCTGACAGTTATCTTAACTGCTGTTTGTCTGAGACGGGGAAAGGCACCGGCCCTGCGAATCCTGCAAACATTCGCAGGAGCGCGACTCCCGCGCGCCCGGGGCTCCCGTGCGGGGAACGCGCCGCAGCGACCTGCAGCCCTGCTGTAGCTGAGATTGCAGGAAAAGGCATAGCCCTGCCCGCAGATAAGAGCGGCAACAGGATGGGAACTGGGAAACAACATTCCTCCTCAGAGAGCGGTGCTGGAGCCGGCTCTTCGCGGCGACCCATCCAGCTGAGCCCCAGACATTCAGAGAAAATTCCCTGGCAGCTCTGGAAAGCAGGAATTGGATGAAATGGAGGACCCGCTCTGCTGGGAAGACAAAGGGCACAGTCTCTGCAGGACAGGCGAGATGTGCTCGCTTGTGTTCACGGTCTTTGACTGAACAAATTGATCGGGACGTACAGAGAGACGAAGCCAAGCAAAAGGGGAAGGAGAAGAGGAACTATTTCAAGAAGAGAAGCCCATAAAATCCCATGGAATGAGAAAGCCTGGGCTCGTGCACGAGGGCGTCCCACAAAGCGTCGTTACACCAGACAGGCCTCAAAGGGGCCGCAGGGCTGCAGTGATGCTCTGCGGGAGGGGGAAGCGTGATTCAGCTCCCCGAGGTTGCTCCCGAGGTGTCCTCGGCCCCAGGGCAGGGGGGAGCACCCGGCAGCGGCGGGGCCCTGAGCTGTACCCACGCCGCCCCACCAGCGATGGTTTTGCCTCGCCCTGGGTGGTGAGCGTAGGAAAACATACTCCTCACGACGTGAAGGGATGTGTGTTTGACGTGAATTTATTATCCCAGCCAACACAAGCTGCTAAACAAGTCTGCAAGAGCCTGTGTGCACACTCCTGTATATTTGTTCCAGATGAAAAATATTCGTTCTTTACGTCCCACCTCCCAGGAGAGCCTGGAGCTCCCCGCAGAAGACAGAGAAAGCTCAGGACTCGCAAGAAGAGCGTGCTAGGGGCGGTGATGGGCGGGCTGGCTTCTGCGAAGGGCACACTCAGAGATGCAGAAAAGAGACCCGGGTTGGTGGCACGGCTGTGATTTTAAGGGAGGACGCCGGCCACGCGCCGTGAGCTCCCGAGCGACAGAGGCCACAGGGCAGAGGTGGGCCGGGCTGGGCAGAAAGCACGGGAAAGCACTTGGGAGATCGCCAGCAGATTTTGTGGCATAGGAATACCCGTGTAAGCACTGCTGTGATGTAACACGCCGCAGCGTGAGGCTGCCTTTGATCCTAGTGGGGGTAAACACCCCAGAACAATCTGCCTTTGCATCAGCGTGGGGAGCTGCGCCCCGCCGATGCGGAGCTCGCAGGTGTGCGAGGTGCTTGGCTCCCTGGCCGGACCCGAAGGAGGGAGGGACGCGAGGGGAGGAGAAACCCTCACGCGCGGCTGTGGGACAGCAATCTGCACCCGTGGGAAGAGAAACAGCTCGTGTCTGTAGTGGGGAGCGGGTTGGCGCTGCCAAGGCTGCGTTTCGGTGGGGGTGGCAGGGCCAGCAGCGTGGCCGGGAGTGCTGGGGTGCGGGTGGCAGCTGCGGTTCCTGTTGGGAGTGACTCTTCCCCTGTCCTGGCATCCGCCTAACGTCCATGGCTGAGCTCTGCCGCACCTACTGCCCAAGGAGCCCTGCTCAGCTGGGCACCCGGTGACAGCCACCGCCCCAGTGACACCTCCTCAGAGGTCACAATGGCCGCGGTGAGCCTGGGGGCCAGCAGTGCCCACCCCGGCGGCGCTGCCCCCAGCCTCTGCCACAGACGGCCCCGCATGCGGGGTCCCTGCCGGGAGGATGACCCCGCAGGTGAGAGCCCCTCGGCGAGAGGGACCCCCCCTCGCTGCATCCTCAGCGAGCGCGTCATCCCGGGCGGGCGCAGGAACCCTTCGTGCTTGCATGATGACCGCAGTCAGTCTTCTGTCTGTGGCCCCACCTGTGAGGATCTTCTCTGAGAGACAGCAGACAAATTGGGGGGGATTAGGGATCTCTAAACATATGGCTGGATGCAACAGGATTATGTGGGGCTTCTAATTCAGGCACCGGGCGCTGGCAGTGCCATAAATAGCACCGTGGACATTGAGCTGGTGCTTCCCCTCAAAGGCAGTGATCACGTAAGCAGCACTGACCCGGGCACCAGGGATATTTCTGCCAAGCTGCAGGTGCCCCAGAGGCTGAGTAGGAGCCCCCAGGGCAGACGAAGCCCATCGAAGAGCAAAGCCCAAAGCTCAGCACTCCCTGCCACGCTACCCTGCCCATCAGCCCCGTATCGCCGAGCGCGTGCAAGGCTCACCCATCTCCAGAGCATCTACATGACTTAGCAGCTGGGCTTCCACAGGGACTGCGGCCTCACTCCACGCCCCGAACGCTCTGCTCTAACGACATGCATGCCTCCCGCCGGGTGGGTGCAGGCGCAGCGGCGCGGTCGTGTGCGTACTTGTCTCTTATCTTCCAAAGCGAGAAAGGCCGTGAGCACGTATGGGAACGTAATAACTTCTGAACAAATCTAAGGGCGCTCAGAGCAGGGGTTCACAAACCACACTGAAATGACTGTCGTGGTACGAAATCTACTCTTCAGGAGTCAAAATTCCATTATTTTACTCCCTGTGGAATAAATGGACTGGTATTTCCTTGTAAGCGGCTGCTGAAAGAACACTTGTGCTGAGCTCTGGCGATGGAGCCTCTCAGGCATCTGGCAGGTGGCTGTGCTGGGGAAAGAGGAGTGAAAAAAAGAGTTGAGGAACCTGCGGGGATCCGGTCGTCTCCCTCATGGCTCTAAGGAGATTTCTAAACAATTTGCGGGTGTCCCCCTCCTAAGAGGTTTAGGGGCCAGTGTTCAGAGCCAGCTACAGGGAACAGAAATAGAGCACCAAGTAAGCCAGGGCGTCACGGAAACTAGGAAACCTCTTTACAAGGTTAAAAATAAAGCCAGACAGCAAAGCGTTTATTTAGGACGCCCAGGAGTAAAGCGGATAATTGCTGGGGGAAGAGCCAGTTTCCATTAGCACAGAGGTGTCATCAATGAAAACAAGATAACTGAGTCATGGTTAAATAACAGCAGCAGAAATACTTTCCCAGTCAAGCGAAGCCTTGGAGCAGCCATGGGTCACGAGCGCGTGTCTTGGGGCAGACATCCACACCAGCTCCTCTGCAAAGGGTTCGTGCAAATGCACAGGCAAAACAGGCTTGGTCCCCTGCGCCGTGCGTACGGGCGATGGCACCGGCTTTGCTCCGAGAGTTCAGAAAGGTGACCCAGCTGATGACAAGGAAGAGCTTGCCTCACACTATTCAACAACCCTGCTTCCCCCTTCACGTTTCCAGGGGGAAAAACCCCGCTTAGAGCTTTGGCGAGAGCAATCAGCCCGGCGTGCGAGGCCTGGGGGGGGTTAGGTGCCCGCAGAGGGCCCGGCAGCCTGCGGAGCCGATGCCCCGGGCTGTGGTTACGTTTCCATCATCACTGATACGCCCCATTGCATCTTGTGGGTCAGGCTGGGTTGAACCGTTTTCATGGCTGGTTTGCCGTGGCTGCGGTCTGGTGAAGGCTTTACAAGGCGTACGTAGTGCTGCTGTTTGTAGCTGTTACAGCTGAGATCCCGATCTGGGACTGGGGCTCCCCTGTGCTGAACACAGAAGGAAAATGTCCTACCCCCAAAAGGGATGGAAGGGCGAGCCAGGTCAGACTGACAGCAGGAACATCAGCAGTGGGGCAGCACTTCATATTCCCTTTGCACTGCTACAACCAACCAGCTGAAACGCAAGTCCAGAGAGCACCGAGTCCTTCAAGTCTCCTCGCATGCATTCCCTCAGTATGCTTTGTTTTATTCTCACTGTCGCTTCCATATTTCCAGTACCTCATCTGATTTTAAACTCACTTTCTCCTTAAGTAACTTCATCTTAGACTTTTAGCTGAAGAAATCTAAATACCTGACTTCTCAGCATTTATACCGTGTGTTGGCTGCCCCTGCAGTGCGTAGTGCAGGCTGGCACTCCCTGAGCTCTCCTGGCTCATTCGACTTGCTGCTTTTCGGTCACCAGTACACAACTCCTGCATCAGGGACTCCTTCAGCACTGATGAGGATGGCAAAGTGTGGGGGCATTCGCAATGCGTTTGTCTGGCTCTTGCTCCACAGGTGACTAAAACACCAGCAGCCCCCGGCAAAGACCACAAGAGACCAAACGGAACGGAGGAGCCCAAAGCCATGCAGGAGGTCCCTCGCACGCCGCCCGTCCCGATGAGCCAGCCGTCTCCAGCACGTCGCCAGCCATTGGCCACTCACTTTGTTCCTTTTGTCGCCCATTTTGGGGGCCGTCAGCCTGACTCCTTCAAGTTTCTCTTCTACAAACCAAGTTACTCCAACTCGTACAGCCCCTTCTACACTGCGCAGAAGCCGACGTGCGGGTACCACTACCACCGTGACACCGACCACACCAGGAAGGTGATGGACGTCCTGAGTGCAAACATTGTGAAATGGAGACCCATCCGGGCACAAAGCCGTAGGCGAGAGCAATAAAAGCTAAGCAATGAAGCCAGTGACCAGTGTGGCTTCTGCTTCCCTTGGAGTGTCTGAGTTATGACCAGCAGCGAACACATGAGCCGAGGGATGGGTGGTGAGGCCTTGTCACTGCTCCCCAGAGAAATAGGCAGTGTGGATTTTGCTCTAAATACCTGGTCCGACTTGTCCTGTCATTGATTGCCAACTGCGTACACGGAGGCACTGGGTGTCCATAGCGCACGGCGCTGCAGGAATGGCCACCCAGCAAGGCTCCTCCGCACAAGCCTGGCTTTAGCACGAGCTGCAGAACCCGGGAAGGTTTCACCGGCTTCCCCTGCTGAGCCTAAATTCTGTTCTGTCTTTGAAAGGACACCTTCTTTCACTAGGCTCTCCTAGACACAGGGGAAGTATTGTTCTTAGTGAATGGAAAAGCAGTTTCATTTGTGGCGCTCAGAAATGAGACAGTAACTGGAGCTGAAATGCAGCGGCACATCCCTGCAGCGCTTCTCCAGCAGGCAGCATAAACCCTGTTCCATTGCCTGTTCTGGGGAACTGGACACACCGGTAGCAAATACTTCTTGAAACAGCTGGCGAGCCTGTATCCGCCTTTAATACGCAACCTTTCTGCTGTTAATGACTGCCTCAGGGTCACAGCCCCTCTCCGCGCCTCCGGACGGGCTACCCCAGCCGTGTCCCCTTTGGAGGGTGGGCTGGCACCCAGGGCACCCATGGAAACCTCGCCTGGCTCCAGGTGCTCTGCACAGCGGGGACCTGTGTCCGCTGCTGCTGGCTGGTGAGGGATTTGCACATCCAGTTAGCGTTCCTCAGTTGAATTCCTTTTTGATAACTGTTTTACGCTTGGGTAAAGCCACCTGCTTTAGCAGAGTGATTCCTTATTTACTTCAGTGCAGAAGCAATACAAAGCTCTGCAAAACCTTAAAGTTCGGCTCTTTGTCTCAAAGTGGTCAGATATAAAAAAGTAAGTGTTGTAGGACCGACTCTCTGCAGGTAGAGATCCACCAGTCACACCCATTTCATTGCTCATGGAGAATCCGGCCGTGCTGCTTTCTGACAATATGCTTTTTTATCTCCCAGCCCGTCTCTGAACGCTGTGCGTCAGAGTAAAACCAGCATTGGTTTCGGTCATATTTACAGGGAGAATTTTTCATGGAAATTCATCCTAAATGAAAATCGAAGCTGCATTCAGCCCCACTGGCGTTGGCCAAGTTCTGGCAGGGCCGTGCTATGTGCGGGGCCATTCTGTGGCAGAAACCCTCGGCTGCAGGAGCAGAGAGACCCAACACAGGGACCCAGCCGCCGGAGCAGGTCGGCATAGCACCTGGGGTCTGCGTTTAAAGCACTTAAATCTTTACCATCCAAAGCAGTTATGTTTCTCTGCCTGTCTCAGCGCACCAGACTGACCCTCGTATATCATCTCGTACAGGAGCTGCAGTGGAACTTCCCCTCCTGGATTTCAGGCTCAGGTTGTCGGCCCCGCTTGGAAATCCTCCAGCCAGAATAAGACGAAGGGAGACCAAAAAGACAGTAACAGCACGGAGACTTCCGAGTGGTTTACTCTCTTTCTTCTTACTCTGATTTTGGTGCAAGAGTTATTGCTCATGTAACCCCACACAGAATCATAAATGAAGTGGATTAGGAGATTACACCATCACGGAGAAAATTCCACCCTCGTAATCTCCTGCGGGCCTGTAATCTGCAAGACTTTCCCATTTTACTGCCTTTCTATTTTAACCCTGAACTCTTAATGCCTGGCAGGAGCCCATCACCCCCCTGAGCCTCATTGGCCGGGCAGGGATTTGCTGGGTACTTAAATGTCACCTTCTTGTCCGAAGAGGGTTTTGTGCTTTTGAATTTTCCTGGGGAGAGGTGTCTTCTGCATCCATCACCACCAGCACCGAGCTGGGACAGCCCACGCACAAGGCAGTTTGTTTTTTCCTCAATACTGTCATCCCTGCAGGCCTGGGGACACTTGGACTTTAAAGGCAAGAAGCAGAATTTAAAAGAATTTCAGAAACCATCCATTTTTGGCTGCGAAGTGACCAGCGCTTGGTGCGAAGATGGGGAACATGGACGGGAAAACCGTGGAGGAGCTGAGCACGACCGAGTGCCACCAGTGGTATAAGAAGTTCATGACGGAGTGTCCTTCTGGCCAGCTCACCCTGTACGAGTTCAAACAGTTTTTTGGCTTGAAAAACCTGAGTCCGTCAGCGAACAATTACGTTGAGCAAATGTTTGAGACGTTTGACTTTAATAAGGTAAATATTGTCCTTGCCACTCAGCCCGCGCGGGATCGGCGGTGCTCTGCTCCCTGCGCGTGGTCGCGTGTGGTGCATCTGGGTGCATGCAAATACCAATGTGCATTGAAGTGCGCGCGGTCTGGTTCTCCGTGGCCTCATAAACCGTCAAATCGCTTATGTAAGGTGAAAAATGTCAACAAAAACTCCTCCCCCACTGCCTGTTCTGGGAGAAAATAGACTTCTCCCACAACTGGTATTTCCCTTTTAATTTTAAATTATTGAAACAGTGGGGTTTTATCTGCTAGTCCGTGATCCCTTTAAAATGAAGTGCCCTTTAATCGTTAAATATCGAATGTTGTGACAGTAAGGAACAAGCGAGCAGCGTGAGAACGAGCGCTGCATTCATGCAGAAACTTCCCAAGCTGTGCAGCGTGGCATGAGCTACGGCTTGCAGAACTGATCGGGTTTGTTTTTCTGTTGTTTTAGATCACAGATGGATTATAGTTTCCTTTATTTTATTACATGTGCTCAGTCCCATACAACAAGGAGCTTGGGCCCTTTGCTCCCTGCGGAGAGGCTTTGCGCCTCGGGCCATGGCTGTGCCGGAGCCGGAGCCGGGCAGTCCCGGAGCATCTGCCCGCGTCGGGGAGCACGGTCTGCCCGGCTCCGGAGCTCTGCCAGACCCGCAGATGGATGCTGCACGGCGGAGAGGAATCAGCACCCTCCTTTCCTTGCAAACGGTTTGAAATTGCACCTCATGTGAGATGAGGAATGTATTTTATGGCAACCCAAAGGGTTTAGTGGGCTTAATCCCACCAAAAACTATACAATTTAGGCCCTAAATCCTTTAGGTGTTTTGTTTGCGCCTTGGCCTTTACATTGCTCACTGCCCTGTGTTTGAATGCATGCCCAAAAAGGGAATTGATGTGGAGGAAATCCTGCTGGGAGCGGGGCTCGGTAGCTATTTGTGCCTAATCTGGCTCTCACAGCAGTGGGATAAAGCAGATGATCTCTGCCTGAACCCGCCCCGCGGTGCGGTGGCTTTGTTCATCAACAAAACCCTGGCTTATTCCCTCCACCAGACCTCCTGTGGTTTATAGCACGTAACATTTTCCTTCAAAGCGCTTGGTATCCCAAGGGCGTGTGCCATCGAACGCCCCGAGGCGGGCACTGCGCGGGCCAGGAGGCTTCCTCGGAGCTGTGAGCACCACAGGGCAGTGTCTGGGGCCGGTGCTGCACGTGAGCTCCCCCAGCACAGCTCGGACCCCGGCTGCAGAGCCGGCGGCGGGCCTGGCCGGACGTCTCTAACACCGCGGCATGGGCTGGCAGTGGGCGAACACCGAGGAGGAAAGTCAAAGATAAAACTGCTTGTGCTTTCGGCGTGACCAGATGTGAAGCAGATACACAAATGGCACAGGGACAGAGCAGCACCTTCCCAGCCTGAGCCGTCAGCAACGTGCCAGGGGTATTCCTGGGTTCATTCCTCTCCTGGAGCTTTGCATGCAAGGCCCTTTCCCAGCAAAAAAAGAGCCATAGGTGTGTGCAGGCAGGATAACGTTCGGTAATCCACAGGGCTCATCTCCGTAAGCCTGTGCCTCTTTGACCTCAGAATTACCACTGCTTTGCATGACAAGATTCCTTCAGCACAAGGGCCAGCTTTCGAGGCTTCCTTAGTCCCCCAGCCAGAAACACGCCCCGGGTTTGTTCGTTATCGCTGCGTAATGGCCCTGCAGAGCTTGGCAGAGTGCAGCGGCTGTGGGGCGTGCAGGGGACCCCCACCCCACGCCTCTGCTGTGCTCCCCAGCCCCGGCTCCCACCACGGTGGCCACGCACGGACGTCTGCCGGTGGGGACTTCCACAAGTGACCAGGACAATCACTTACTGCCTGACTCTGCTTTTGATCTCATCTAGCTTCTAACCTTCTCCTTTTAGGATGGCTACATAGATTTTATGGAGTATGTGGCAGCTCTGAGCCTGGTCCTGAAAGGGAAGGTGGATCAGAAGCTGCGATGGTATTTCAAGCTCTATGATGTGGACGGCAACGGCTGCATTGACCGGGGAGAACTGCTGAACATCATCAAAGTGAGTGGGCTCAGCTGCTTCTGTTTCTTTTGCAGAGGACGGTAATTAAACACAGGTAGACAGAAAGGTTGTAACAGGAATATTCCACCCCAAAAGTCAACTCCCTGGTAAATCAGCAGGCACCGGCCAAACCTGCTGCTTGTCCTCTGCCAGGCCTCCCCCCAGGCTGGCCCCCGGCCAGGCCTGTCCCTGCACCCCAGACCCCGCGGCACCCGCACGCAGCCACCCCGGGTTGTTTCACCACGGCCACAGAGACCCGGGCTCAGATAAACACTTGGATTTAATCTAAGGATTTTCAGAGGTGAACAGCTCCTGGCTTATCCCAGTGTGCCCACTTAATCTTTTAATGCACTGATTGCCTCTTTAAGTGATTTTAAGCTCCAGCTTTTTAGAAAGGAGTTATTCCTTTCAGAACATAACTGCCTGCAAAACAGTTTGGCCTCTCGTGTCGGGTCAGTCAGCCACCTGCAGCGATGGAGACACGAATCTGCACAGCGCTCAGTGCTTGTCCTCTCTGTCCTTTCCCTCCAGGCTATTCGAGCCATCAACCGGTGCAACGAAACGATGACGGCTGAGGAATTTACTAACATGGTGTTTGACAAAATTGATATAAACGGAGACGGTGAGGAACTTTCCTATGCAATGCCAGATACAGCTCCCCCTTCCCCCTGACCTGCAGCTCCGTCTGCAGTTCCAGGGGTTAGATGCCCCAAAACACCAGGACCTGGTGAGAGCAGGCAGTGAGCGGCTCTCCCGAAGGTTTAGCTCCCCGTCCCCTCCGCAGGCTGCAGCCAGCCCAAGGGATGCTGCGAACTGCCCCTCGCCACACCGGCAGCGCGGGGATCGGCGCGGGGTTTAGCTGTGGCGGGGCTTGGGGCCCCGTTTACAGCCTGTGCAGCTCCTGGGGGGCTGCTCCGAGGCTGCTGGTGGAGGGAGGAGAAAGGCTGCAGGATTTAACAGACCTTTTCTGAACGTGCTCTCACAGGCGAGCTCTCCCTGGAAGAGTTCATGGAGGGGGTGCAAAAGGATGAGGTGCTGCTCGACATCCTCACCCGCAGCCTGGACCTGACGCACATCGTCCAGTTGATCCAGAACGATGGGAAGAACCCGCACGAGACGGAGCAGGCGGCCGAGGCTGCCCAGTAGGCTCCCGGGAAACATTCCCTTCATTTCTCCTTTTTCCCCCTTGCATTATTAAAACAAATTGGGTTGTGGTTGCGGGACCTGGTGAGCTGTCCTCGTGCCAGCGTGACCAGCAATAGACTATTCCGGATCTGCTCCGAAGGCACTGCTCCCCGGCAGACAGTTTGGGGGTCCCGGAGCTCCCTGGGCGCTGCCTTGGCCCTGCCTGCCGCAGCCGTGCCCACTGGTGGGAGGAAAGGCAGCTGTGAAGAGGGGCTGCGGCAGCGGCGAGGAAGAGGGGCTGCTGCGATGGCAGCCCATCGCGCTGGAGGCACACAGCCCCCCGGGGCTGCCACGGGGCCCTCGGCTGCGCGGGGCTGTAGATACGGCTGCCGAGCAGAGCGGGTAGAGCCCCGCCGCCCTGGGAAGGGGAGCAAGGCAGCTCGGTAACGCGCAGGAGAGCCCCAAAATTCACTCGGAGGCCGTGGCCAGCGCCTGCAGCCTCTGCGGGGAGCGAACCCTGGGGCTGCCCGGCACTTGGCCCCGGGGAGAGGGGGTCCCTGGAGGACACAGGTACGAAACCTAGAGAGCAGCCCCGAACCTTCTCTTTCCAGATGTATTTCCAGAGCATGAGGTCAGCTGTTCCGGTCACTTGCTCTTTGGTTTGTTATTATGTTAGCAATCATTAGTGATAATGTAAGATAAAAACATGTATGAGCTAGAAAAAGGAGAGTGGTGAATGCAGTGGTTTTGCTTTGTTTAAAAGCATTAAAAAACTTAGAATGGTGCCTTTTTTAACAACTATCGAAACTTGAAGGGCATGCTTCTCCTCTAAATACCTGAAAGGGCTGCAATAGCAGTAACCTGAGAGGGAGAAGTTTTGAATCTTTGTAGGAATATTCCTGCATGTCTTATCACCTGCGCAACAAACTTAAACTCCCCTGCAAGTTACACCCCGTGGCACCCTCGAGCATCAGGTGGGTTTAACTACAACAGCAGCAAGTCGTCTGCAGGCAGTTCGCAGGGGAGTGCTGCTAGAGACGCGCAGCATCCACGCCACCAGCATCCACAAGCACCTGACTATTTCTGAGCAGGCAGTGGGCACCATCACCTCCACCGCACACTGGGCTCCAGCACTGTCCCCATGGAATAAATCCCAGTCACCCCTTATTATGGCATCCTGGGGACAGCAGCCTCGCCTGCCGGTGCCAACTGCCGGGGCCCTGAGCAGGGGCTGCGCCCAGGGCCCAGCAGACGCCCAAGGGAAGCTGTGAGAGCAGCAGCCTCGCCCCGCAGCGCCCGTCCCCGCGCCAAGCCGGGGCTGCTCCTGGACAGGAGTTTCCTCATCTGGTGGGAGCAAGTTTCAGGTGTGGTGAGGCAAGACGGGGACACCGGGAAGGATTTCTTGCCTAGCTGAAAGACTTGTTATTTAGCACTGGATTCTTGTAATTCATAAGCAACTTTCTGACCATTTTTTTCCTGTGCATCTTTTTCATTGGACAGCATTTTACCTGGAAGCTTTTATACTTTCAATCTTATAGTGAACTAATAAAGATATTTTACAGGACTATTTCAAGTTGTGCTTGTTCTTTCTCTCAGTCATTCATTTTATTTCCAGTAGGACAGGTTAACTGCCTCATGCAAGTGCAGAAACCTTTGTTTTGGCTTCATTAAAATAGTTCTTCTGCAAGAGCACCACGAATGCAGGGAGACATCCATTTTCTTCAGGCTCAGTGTAGAAAAGGGGCTGCTCCTGGGTTCTCATACCCTGTGAGCGCTGTCTACTCTTCTGAACCTCATCTGCGTTGAGCAAGCGTAGCTTGCTTTAACAAAACCTCACCCCTCGGGTAGTCCCACAGCTCTTTCTCCTAGAGCTCTGCTTTACCACCCACATCTCCAGGCACCCCCAGCTTTCCTCCCTGCTGCCTTCTGGGCCACATGCAGCAGCCCCGTCGCTCCCTCCTGCCTCTGCTTTTGCCCAGATGGGTGCAGGATACAGGACCGCAGCCCCCCACAGCTCCGGGCTCCCCCCAACAGCCCGGTTCATGCTCTGTCCCAGTGGGCAGGCACACAAACTGAACCGAGAGGAACCCTTTGACCAGCCAGCTTGTCCGGCCACCCTGCTCACTGCAGTGCAAGAGAGAGCAGGCTGCAACCCTCTCATTAGAGCTGGGCTGAGCTGTTTACTCAGCGTGCAATACTCCTGCTTGCAGCAGAATCAACACCCCCACAAACGACCAGCACAAAACTTCCTGCACTCCATCCTCACAGCAGAAGCGAGGAGGGAGCCGAGTTCGGCGTGGGCTTTCTGTGCACGCTCCCTCCCCGGAGACGCAGCCAGTCCCGCCCGTGCTTCCTTCAGCCTCTCGCTCCTCTGCATGCCCAAGAAGCCACAAGAAGCAGCCCTGACAAGCCCAATCTCTATTTATCAAGATGAAGTCATTCTAAAAGGGCTCTCAGAATTGCCAGCTGGCCAAAGGCATCTTTCAAACCTCAGCGTCTCTCTCCAAAGGATGTTTTTTCAGCCTCTAAGAAAGCAAATTAAAAATAATTAAAAACTAATATTGTGACTCTTCGCCCTAACTCATGCATAACATTTATTTCAAAACAGCGGCGGCTGTTCAGGTGCCAGCCATGGACGCATTGCTCGCCCTCGCGGCAGTGTCACTGCCAGAGGAGAGGCAGCGCAGCCTCTCCGGTGACGGTGGGAGAGGCTTTTTCGGGAGCCGCGGTCAGAGGGGCGATGGGGCTGCATCACCACGTGGCAGCTCTGAGGCCAGACCCCAGCTGCATCCCTGCGCATTAGGTTGTGAGGTCTAAAAGGCAAAGAAAGGAAACAGAACAGGTTCTGGGGTAGATGCTTCGCAAGGTCCCTTATCCCCAAGGGAACGCAGCTGGCCCACAGCACAGCTCTGGCGTGTGCTTGTCATGCCTCACATCCCAGAACACCATTAGTTACCTTAAATACGCAGCCTTTAAGGATAATACGTTTGAGATACTTCCTCAACTTCTGAGGTGCACTTTCCTCTGAAGAGGAAGAAAGAAAGAAGTATTTTCCCACATTGCCAGAACTGAGCATGGGTGCTACGAGGAAAGCAAGCGAGAACGGCGAGACCACAGAAAGTCCCTACAGCAATCAGCGTGGGGCCGTGCCAGTCCCGGTTTGCAACGCGACATTTTCAAGGGGAGCTGCACATGGGTGCTTTGGGAATGAGCTGGGCACAAACCTTTCCTCTGGGCAGCCACCGAACCAGCTACCCACAGGTGAACCTCCCCTCTCAGAACATCAGGTGCATGGACAAAGAGCATGGCTAAACACAGAGTTAGATGGAATTCTTCTCTTTCCTTCTCAGCCTCATGATCTCTGCTGCTCAGCGCCTTCCCTGGGAATGCACCTTCCGGAGAATTTCAGGATGCAATGCTTCCTTGGCTCCTGTTCCCTGGGGCCTCTCCCTGTCAGCCCCCTTCAGCAACAGCCTCACCTCCAGCTTTCTAACCCAATTATTTCACCTTCAATCCTACCCAACTTCAGAGGCATCAAACATCAGAGCAGATGGCAGAAGCTCAGAAAAATCACACAGCATTTGCCTTTTCCAAGCCACCCTGCTTCCCAATTTAGACTAAAAAGAAATCCGATCAGTCAAATCCAATTCAAGCTGGGCTGTAAGTCTGGAAAAATGGATTATGCAAAGTGTCTGACATCAACAGCTCAATGTGAATGTGGAATTGAGCTTGGAAGGGGCACAAAGTGTTTGTACCTATGGGTTTACAAATAGGACTAAGACTAAAGCACCTTGTGCTTTCTTGACAAAAGATTACATGACTGATAAGAAGCACAATTTTCCAGTGGGTTATGCCAGCACTAACACAAGCGTTATCTGCCACTGCTATCACCTTCAGGCTGTCCAGGCCAGAGGAGTTGGAGGCATCCCACTGCCCAGTCCAACCCTTAGAGCCCTGAACTATTTGGGTTCCTGTTTCAGTCCTGGCACGGTCCAAACAGCGGTTCTCATCGCAGCACTGCTAACTCATTTTATTGTAAGCACCTATTTCAAATTCCATTGAGAATTTTATTTTTTAAACAATACACTTACACTTTTCACTGTCATTACAGGGAAGTTATACAGAAGAGAATTCTATCCTACTCTGTATCTGCAGTAGCATCACCATCTCCGCCTTACATTTGTCTTACCCAGGCTAGCTGTTACACTTACCACCTCCCTTAAACTCATTATGCCAGTCTTAAGACTACAATTTTAGTCAGAAACAGTTTCGTGCTTACACAGGTCTTCACCTTCATTCTAAGTGAAGAATAAATACTATAAAAGAGATAGAATCTTAACAAATAATTCTTTATTAAATCCATGTGTTACAAAACTCCTCCCAGCAGCAGCCCCAGTGCTCAGTGTTAGGATGCCCTCTACCACCCCAGCACAGGACTGCTGCTGGGGGACACCCCAGCTCTCGCCCTGCCCCAGCTGACCAGAATAGGAAAATGCAAAGCATTTCAGTAAACCTGCAGTACGCAACTACAGTAACTAAACATCCACTTAACATAATCTGCTTCTTGCACAATTTTTATGTTGGTTGAGATGCTGAAATTTAAGGAATTAGAGATTTGTATCCTCCCATGCAAACATTTGTCCACAAGCTGGAAAATCAGTAAAGCAAATCTTTTCTTCCAGGGCCTCAAGTCAGAAGTAAATTTTTTTTCAGATCTTTGGCTTATGAACTGTTGACTTGTATGAGCTTTGAAAAGCTGCCTTACAGCAGCATAAGCTAGAACTCTAATCAGCTCCAATAAGTAAGCACACCACAAGCTAGTGTGTATTTACACAGAACTCTTAGAAAAGCTATTTAGAAGTGGAAATGTCTGTGCATTTGAACTCCAGCACTGGTTGTGCCATATCTTGAATACTTCCTCATGTTCCTCAACTTAAACATGGGTTAAATTGACAAGACCACAAACCAGCAAACTAATCAACTAATGAAAGATACTATGGTCATAATTAAAGGCCACAAAAAAGGGATTGCAAATTGTTTCATGGGTATGACCTGGTCCACTGATCCCATGTGAAAACTAAACCAGAGGAATTAATGTTATTTTCCTGGGGAGATTTTTCTTGCAAATAAACCAATACAAGTGAACCAAAATACTGGTTCAATGCAAATTCTCTTCCCACATACATGTACCTATGTAGGAATATGGGTTAGAATAGCAGAGCCCAGCCTACCACCTGTGCAAATTTTATATCTCTAGTCTGTGGCTAAATTAATTCCAGTGTAAAACCACTGTACGGCTTCAGTAACTCACTTGGATTTTTCTGTCATTTCTTCCATTCTGCAGCCCCGCCAATAAAGCAGGGCTAATCCTCTCATTGCAGATGCTGCCAAGGCAGAACTCCGCTCTTCCCTTATCTCTCCTTCCACACAAAACTTCTCCCAGTACAGTGAAAGTCCTGGAGCTCCTTGAGCTCATTCTGCCTTCAAGGGGCAGGAAAAGCTGTTCGAGGGGTGACTCAGTAAGGAACCGAGGCTCGAAGGGAACAGAATTACACTTTTGCAAATCTGTCTCTAAATGTGGCTGTCAAGGTACCATTTCTACCACGGCTCAGTGTTTGGAAATAGCATTCTTCCAGCCCCAAAGAAACCCAGGTCTCTGAACAGGTACAAGGAACAGCATCCGGTCCTCAGCAGGGAGATGTAAGGTGTTACCGCTCCACCTGCCCAGCCCACACATTGTATTTTCCTCAGCTCTGTGCACTGTCTTGGCTACCCCTTATAAGCTAATTCTCACTTTTGATAGCAATATGTCAGTGTCCAATAAATTTACATTTGTATAATCCAAATATGAATACATACTACTATGCATAACAGGCATCCTGAATGGATACAGCCTGCCAGAGCACCCCTTTTGTCATCACTTTTGGTCGGATGTGTTTGTGTCTCTGCACATAGGAGTGATGTAAACACTAGTTTGCACTGGAGACTGCACCATTCTGTCAGGACTGCTCACTTCCCGATCCCGTCTGTCATCAGTACAAAACCCTGCCCAGGTTCCGCTCCAGGAAGCCACGAAAATTTTGTTCCTTGAGGTGTAACCAAATGCCAGGGCTGGCAAACATGGTATTGTATACACAGAAAGATTTACTCATGGGCCAAAAATAGTCTCTGGGTACCAGCAGTGGGCAGCTCATGGGTTTTAGGTTGAGATATGGCTTCTTAAACCACTGAAGTTTTCATCTGGATGCTGAGATCGTATTAAAAAGGAAAGCCACTACCACTCTGGAGTAAGAGAGTCACAGATGTAGTCAGCATCACATTTTCAGCTGTATCAGAACCGAATTTTCTCAAAACAAAGCACTCTTTCTCCTCTGCTCAGAGATCCATCCCCCAGGGTTCACATCCATTTGCAACATCTTCATCACCCACTTGTCTTTCCTGGCCCCATCAATGAACTCATCAAGAGACAACTGCCCTGTGTACGAGATGAGGAGGACACAAGATGGGGAGACAAAACATGACAGATGAGTAAGAGAGGCAGTAAGAGACATCTATGTTCCAGAAAATATGCTAATAAGACAAAAGCTATACTTCATTTCCCCATGTAGTTCTGGCCAGCTAGCTGAAAGACAAACCACCAGGCTGTAAGCCAGTGCATTCTCACCTACCCCATGCTGTGGGCTAACCGAAATGTTGCATTAGCTCACACATACTGCTCCAGGAGGATTGCAAGTCTGGTCCTGCACACTCCAGTTTGACTGGAGCCACTGTCTTTACTCAGACTATTTGTGCTGGAACTGGGACCTGTGCTCTGGCTGCTGGGGGGTTTTAGAGGATGAGATCCATGTGGCATCAAATTCCCAGAGGATTAGTTACCCCTCTGTATTTTACATTAAAATAACAATGAAAATTATTTTGTCCTGCTGCACCAAGTTACTCTTCATTCTAACAAACAGACCAGAACCAAACCCAATGTGTCTGAGTAACATAATAGTCCTAAGTGATTTCTTGATAGACTTAATTAAAGCTAGCCTGCCCAGCAGAGATAACTTCTCATTAAACATGAATGCAATCTGAGCCATCGATCACTTACCATCCCCATTCTCATCGACCAACTGAAATATCCTGTCCACAACCTCCTCTGGTGTGAGCAATGGGGTCCTCTCCTCCACCTCCGACCGACACACTTTCTTCAGCTTGTAGATGGACTGAAAAGAAGTTCACAGATTAGGAGCAGGACTGGAAAATGAAAAGCAGTGAACTCCATAATCTACCCAACAGTGTAAAGGTCTTTTACAAAGGCTGAGGTTTTAACCTTTCTAGAAAGATCTGCCACTCAACAGCCTCAGACCTTTAATGAAACCTCCGACCTCATGCTCACACACACCGCAGATTACTTCATTTGCTCTTTGAAGCCGCTGCCCTCCTATTTTCCTTACACACAGTGGTCAGACCTCAGGGTTCCTTTGCAAAGAACAAGGCAAGAGTTTCACAGATGGGAAAGTCATCTGACTTTTGAGCATGACCTTCCTAACATCTGAGGCCAGGCACATCTGGACTTACCCAGCCCTCTCTCCAAGGTAACTTGTGCCCAAGCTGCAAGATCAAACCTGTATTAGTACATATTTTGACCCACAATTTCTGTTCCATTTTGTCACTGGAAAGGGGCAGATTTTATCTGTTCCTCCCATGACAACCGCCTGTTCATTAATAACTTTACTCCTTAGGCTGCAGGGTTTTCTCTGAAGTCTTCCCATAGAGGGGATTAGCAAGGGCCTAACACAGCTCTTCTGGCCAGTTCCTGGCTGACCTCAAAGCTATAATTGAACCTGCCCCAGATGCTCCCACACCTGCTGCTGGTGCTGCAGGTAACAAACTGGTCCCACTTCCCAGCCAAAAGGACTTGCTTTCCACAGATTCAATTTCTGACATTTTCTTGACATTGCATTTGGCCTAAAATTTTTGAGAACCATTGATTAAACCTCACAAGCACTGCTGTGCAAAAGTAATAGCCCCTGGGGTGCAGGGGTGACTGGCACCATCACCAAGATATTTACCTAAAGGAAGAACCCTGGCACCCTGTGTCAGGCTGTCTGCTAAACCCCATGGCTGCTCTCACACCTTCACAGTCACTAATTAAAGCTAAGTGCAGAACATAACAGAAACTCAGAAGGGAATAATTACAAAAAGGGTTTCTGCTCTAATTTGTGCATCTCAGTGTATTCTCACCAGCTACTCAGGTAGGAAACCTGGCTCCTGTAAGGAGCATGGGGTTGAAACCCTCTTCCACTGGGCAACGAATCTTGGTGTAAAAAGGTTGAACGGAAAGGCATAGCAGAGATACAGGAACTCCACAATAGCACCCAGATGCTGCATTTCTGGACAGCTTCGGCAGCAGCAGCGGCCACACTGCCCGCAGTGGGCTTTACTGGTCCCTCAGCCATCCCCATGAGACTCCAAACCACTGAGCACACAACCCTTTTGCCAAGGTCAGGCATTTTCACTTCATCACTGCCCACAGCTGCCTTGAAACCTGATTATCACAAAAACCATACACATCATTACATTGCCAAAGAACTGTGATTGCTTAAATAAGTGATTAGGTAATGCCTACTTACCTCAACAATTTCCAGCAGCTCAGGTTTATCTATGCAGCCATTCCCATCCTTGTCATATACTTTGAATGTCCACCTCAGCTTGTGTTCCAGTTTTCCTCGCAAAACAAGATTCAAGGCAGCTACATATTCCAGAAAATCAATGGTATTATCCTGTGGAAACAGAAAAGCAGCTGAATGGCACTTAACTGGGTATAGTAGATAGAAAACTGCTTACAAAACCTAGATAAAACTGCCAAGAAGATATTCCATGGGACAGCTCTATTTCACACTTTACAGAAGACTTGTGCCCATCCAAGACCATCAGTAAGCACAGCCATATCCCTCTGCAGCAAGGACAAGTTCCCAAGAAGCGACGGTGGAGAACAAAGCAGTTTTCTTACAGTGCAATAAGGTGGCACACCTGCCAGGCGTCCAGAAATGAGCAATTTAAATATCCCAAGACAACACAGATTACATAGAGGATGGGGAGGCAGATGAAGATCAGTACAGAAGGCATTGACTTTTTGGGAAGGGATTGCCATTCTCGACAACCTCAGCTGCTTGACCAATGAGACTAACACCCAACCACTACTCCTTTTCTTCTATATTTCCCCCTCGTTTGATCTTGATTCATCTGAGGAAGACAGACAATGAAAATGTCACTATTCAGGAGACTGCAGCAAGAACACCCACAATAAAGGATTTACATCAGGCCTTCATCCTCGTAAACGCTTCAGAGACAGTAAAGGGATACAGGGCTCCCTCAGCAGTCTCCACAGATGGGCCTTGCACGGATCCAGACCATCCCCAGGGCTACACCAGGCCCATGTCACCTCACAGCCCTCCCCACCCAGGAACTGCTGTTTGGCAAGCATTGCTTACCCATTTCAAGATGAGAAAGGCCACTATATTACATTTCTTTTGAGTATCTAAAATATCACAAGGTAGTATTACCGTATCTTTTGCACCAATACGTGGGTATGCATGAATTGCTACTAAACCAGAAAGCCCACTTTCCCAGGTGTCTGATGACAAATACAAAGGGAATCAAAACCAGAACATCTGAGTTGTTCAGCATTCCTTCACTTTCCAGCAGCTAAAATCCATATTTTGTTACATGCCACCTCTTCATACTGCATACATACACTTCCCTCACTGTATAGCAAGCCTGAGTAGGCCTTTCCTCCACTATAATTCCCCCTCTATCATAACAGATAAATATTTTTCGACATAGCAACCTTGGCTATTTGAGTATCTTTCAACAATACTGTCTCAAAATGCAGCTGCCTAAGTTTCAACCTTTTAATCCATCCCTAGTCCCTTAAGGGGACATTGTCCTTAATTTGAGTACAGATTTATGAGAAGACAAATCCACACCAGCCCTTACAGAATGGCACAGCATGCGCTCTTGCTGCCCTAGCAGGTCCATTGCCCTTGCCTTAGTCTCATAAAGCATATTAACAAGGGTGGGAACTGCACCAAAACACCTCAAAATTACAGAAGGCAGAGGTGTGGATTATTAGACAAATCACTGTAGAACCTCCTCACCACTTACCCCATTCTTATCAAAAGCTCTGAACATGTTTTCAATGTACTCTGCTGCTTCACGGTTATCCTGGACTCCAAAGAACCGCTTGAATTCGTGCATGAAGAGGGTCCCACTGGGACATTCAACCACAAACTTCTTATACCATTCCTGCAATTCGGCAACATCAATCTCTGCTGGCTCCCCTTCAGCGTTGGTGAACTGCTGTCCCATTTGGCTCCACAAATCAAGATTAAAAAAAGGAGAAAAAAAACAAAACAAAAACCTCGCCAAAAGTCCTTTGCTTCTATTGCCCTTTGGTCACCTTCAGTTGCTTTTTCTTTGTTCTTTTTCTTCTAGCTGTCTTGTGACTTTATGTTGATACCGTGTCTTGCGATTTCACCTTCTTTTTTCTTGTTTTACTTTCTTCTTCCTCTCCAAGAGTTTTCACCACTACAGTTTTGCGCGCTCACTTGGTGACTGTAGAGTTGCTCCTCTGCATTAAGGCAGTATAATGTGGTCTCAGGCACATATAAAAATAACTAAGATCATTAGGAGATTCCCACCTATGAGTCACAGGGACCTTCAGATGGTCTGAGCTGTGCCCTATTTAGCAGCAGCCTCCAGAGGCTCAGGGTCCTTCTGCACATAAACACCTCCATGTCAAAGAATTTGGGAGCTGAGGTTCCCTTTACATACAACATGCAATTCCACTCACTTTAATTTTTCTCAAAAGGATTATAAGTGAACTTCCCTAGCATTAGTTTTTCAATACTGGCATATTCTACCTGCTTGTGGGGATACTCAAAGTTGCAGCAAAATAGGGCATAACAACAAACAACTACAGAAAGCAAATCCTGAAAAAATGAACCCATATGATTAACATTACTCACATGAAAAAAACTGCTAAGAAATCAAGGTAACTGAATGCCTACCATAGGCTTTACTCTACAAAAACCAATTGAGAAAGCTAAATGCACATAGATACAAGTACACATATTTCTCTCATTTTCACAGTTAATGATTAAAGCTCCCAGTTAAAAGAAAAAGAACATTTTATTTCCCTAGTTTTTAAAACATTGAGTTCTCCTTAGTCCCCTTTCCCACCTCTATCTAGCAAAACACTCCTCCTGCTTCCCCCTACCACTTTTATTACCAGTACAACCCAAGCTCTACCCTGACCTCTTTCTGTGCTGCAGCTCCCAACGCTCTCCCCTACAGGCAGCCCACCAGCCTCTTCTTTCCCAGAGCCACCTGCTTTTATCCATACCATACCAGCTGTTCTGAATCCAGCCATTATCTGTGTCAGCTGGAAAGAAATGACCTGTAGCTATAAATGTGTCTGAGCCAGCCTGACATCCAGATAGGATTCTTCTTTTAAGAGGATTAGAGCAGCAGTAACAGGAAACCACAGACTGCATATGATAATAAAGCTAAGGACCAGAATGATTTAAGCGGTTTGCTTTTTACTCTGGGTTTAGACAGAAGAGTTTCTCACATGGAAAAACACCAGTTAAGAGTCAGTCTAAAATTTGATACTACAGAATAGCACAGTAATTCATACTCAACTGTAAGAATAGGGTTTTTTCTAAATCTACTCACACCTGTAAGTAATCCACCAGTGGTATTGTGTGTGTATCTGTATATACACAGGTTTGTGATAGTGTGGTATAACTTTGCACTTCTGTACATCAGGATACCCAGGCAATGCATAGTTTCACTGGAGAGTCTGAAGCAAGAAGAGGCTCTGGGCAGCACAGCAGGAGTGTGGAGATGGATGGGAAGGACCAGAGGAGCTGCCGGAAAGGTTATGATGGCTCTCGTTCAATGAAAATGTATCTTTTTATCTAATTGTGTAGAGAAACACTGTATGTCTCTGTGCCTAGAAGAATGCACCATGATTACTAAACTCAGTCCTTCCTTTTGTGAATGCTTCAGCCTCTGACTTTAAGATTGCTTCTCTGCAGCAGAGCAGCTTGAAGTCTGGCTCATGAAAAAAAGTTATACTGGATCTTTGTCTCTTAGCTCGACTACTAGAAAGAAGTCTTTGGCAGCCACAGTCACGGTGGTATTTATAAAATAGTTCTGTTGCATTCTCACTTCCCCATGCTCAGTTACCTACACCTTATAAAGAAATTGCTTTTTTCCTCAGTGATATTTCATGAATCATCTTGGCTAGCATCTGGCCAGGGCATGGGTTCTCTCTTGGGGCCACAAGCAGCTTTCCAGAAGCAGAGGTGCTGCTGCTGGGGTGGGGTGGGGAGGGCTCCTTGCTGTGTGTCCTACGGCGTGGCTGGGGAGCTCTGCCTGCACTGGGGTGAAGCCTTCCACCATTTTGTGCTGCTCTCCTGCACCAAGGCTGCGTGCTGGAATGCGAGTGCTGAGAGCAGGCAGCAAGACTCCACATGCCCAGGACATTGTCTTGCCTCATTGCATAATTTTGTTTTGCCTTATGGGAACTTGGTGCTCTCTTCCCAGGAGAGAAAATGGTTCCCCTTTGTTTTGATGACTGCAATCTTTTCCAGCTAGGAACAAAGGACTGCGAGGGACCTGGCTTACAAAGCCTCGCTGGTGCTATTGCAGGTATCATGACATACAATCGTATTGATAAAAGTACTGATGTTAACTTGGCACTGAAATAAATTAAATCCCATAGCTCCTGGTATTGAAAATTCCTCTGCATATTCTCTCCTTGTCCAAAATGTGTGGTCTGCACCGTCCTGACAGAGCTGCTGTCTCGCAGCCAGTGGAATGTCACTTTATGAAGTCCAGTTTATCAGCCAAAGGGTTTCTTCATTTGATTTGGAAAAAAACATGGGGCCAGAGGTAAACATAAGCAGAGAGCGCTAAAAATAAACAGAATGATTTCTAGAAAACACTACAGTAGAGAGGTTGGTGCTATTTGGCTGCCTGAAGGGTTGGGATCAATGCTTTATACATTATGTCAGAGTGAATGCTTTGGATGACTAGCTGCAAACAGGTAATGTCTGATTACATGTCCTGCCTAATGAGCTGTCCTTAGATTATCGCCAATACAGCTGCAGAGTTTCCCAGCCAAGAGCACGGAAAAAGACAGCTTATTTCCCATCAGTTCACTAACCCAACATGCTGCCACGTGCTTCAGCCCAGGCTGGTAGAAACGCAAGAGGGGGGGAAAAAAAACCAAAAAAAACCCCAAACCCTGCAGAGGGCTGGGAGGACTCATTTGCTTGGCATCTGCGTTGCTGCTTGGTGATGGCAGCAGAGGTTCTGACTAAGGTGGCAGGGTGCAGGCAGGCACAGCTCCCTAGAGTGAGAGGACAAACCTCAACAAAGCTGGAGGCAAGAGCAGATCCTTTGCCCACGCAGACGCGGCCCTCACCTAGTCATTTTGCTGCATTGCTCCATTATTTTAAGCACCCAAGCCCTGACCTGCCCTAAGACCCCTCTCCTGGGCTGGGCAATCTCAAGTGTCCTTGCGGTGGGCGTAGGAAGAGCAAAGCTCTGCCCGGGGCTGCTCCCAGCCTGGGGTGAGTGGGCAGCATCACTCTCGGTGTCTGCTTCCCCGAGTGTCAGACCATGAAGGACAGCAAACCTGAAGCACCCCCAAATCCGCCCATCGCCAGGCAGGATGGGCACGCAGACAGGAGGAATGCGGGGAGGACGGACGGCAGCGTTTGTGCTGACCCGTCCGAGGAGAGATCAAAGACCCCTCACACGCTGGCTGGGGGGAGTCCAGCCCAGCCTCCGGGCATCTCCTCCCAGCTGCCCACCGCGCTGGCCGTACCGCCGCATGTTTTGCTGCAAGAGGAAGGCCATGGTGGGAGGTGGTATTGGTACAGACGCAGCTGCCCCTCGTTTCGCACATCAGAAACGGTCGGGTACAGCAAACCCAACGTATCTAAAATCCACAATTTCAGTGCTATCCCACCAGAAAAACCCTGCTAACATTTGAGTGTCAGCTGCCATCTTATATTTGTTGCCAGAAAGATTCTGTTTGTGCTGACAAACTCCCGCTAAACGTCACCTCTGAGTGGCTGCATTTCAGCGAGGAACGAAGCCAGAAATATTTAACCTACAGGGCCAAACTGCCAAGAAAAGTGCTGAATTACCTGCTCTCTGCATGTGTGAGGGCTTTAAAAACTTTGCCCGGTTCCAAAGTCTGGGCGTGGGCTCGAGCTTCGGGTGCGAGTCAGCCTTCCCGAAACCGGGACTCGGCGCTGCCCGGGATGGGAAGGGGAAGGGAAATTCCCACTTCTCTTCTGTTTCATCGCAACGGGACGGCCCAGCGCCGGGCGATGCCCGAGGCCGGGGCTCCCCGCCGAGGGCAGGCAGCGGCGGGGGGCAGGG
>Ga0065711_1033416_pt1 | contig 25547 bp, 19 predicted proteins | sample Hoacrofraction12_FD_59098 | JGI IMG/M metagenome (GOLD analysis project Ga0065711, IMG submission 59098) | Hoatzin crop microbial communities from Cojedes, Venezuela - Epithelial fraction 12 v2 (version 2) | ecosystem: Host-associated > Birds > Digestive system > Esophagus > Crop | place...
CGGGCTGCGGGGGACCCTTCGCCGCGCCAACTTCGCGGGGGGGGGCGGTGGGGAGGGGATAACCCGCCCGCCCCGCCGCAGGACTCCCGGCCCGGGGTCGCCGGCCGCCCAGCTCCCCCCTCCCCGCGGCGGGGACCCCCCCTGCCCCCGGCCTCGGTGCTGGGGAGGAGCGGGGGGTGCCCTGGATGGCCCTGCGCACTGGGACGGCTTGGTTTGGGCAGGTCCTGCGCAGAGTTTCCCGGCTCCAGGGCACCTGGTCCCGGCGCTCCAGCAGCCTCCTGTGCCTCTCCTCCTCCCAGGAGCCGGAGCAGGCGGGCGGGGAGCGGCCGCCTCCGCAGCACAAGCTGCCCCGGAGCAGCGGCGGCAGCGGAGGCGGCGGCGGGAGCCGCCAGCCCCCCCGGGAGCTGCCCCCCTGCTGCGGCTGCTGCGGCCTGTCGGATCCCCGGGCGGCCGGGGGGGGACATGGTCCCCTCACTCGCCCCTTGCTGGCGGCCATGAAGAGGCAGAACGTGCGGACCCTGTCCCTCATCATCTGCACGTTCACCTACCTGCTGGTGGGGGCTGCCGTCTTTGATGCCCTGGAGTCCGACAACGAGATGCGGGAGGAGGAGAAACTCAAAGCCGAGGAGATCCGGCTCAAAGGAAAGTACAACATCACCAGCGAGGACTACCGGCAGCTGGAGTTGGTGATCATGCAGTCCGAGCCGCACCGGGCCGGTGTCCAGTGGAAATTCGCCGGCTCCTTCTACTTTGCCATCACGGTCATCACGACCATCGGTGAGTGTCTCACCTCGGGGAGGTCCTCGGGGACCAGGGCCGGGGCTGGGGCAAAAGTCCCCCTGGTTGAGAGAAAGGGAGAGGGGCAGGGGTGCTGTGGCATGCGTAGGGTTAAGTGCCGGATGAGTTTTTTTGGCCTTCCCTCCCGTGTTATGTAATTCATCGCTCTTCACTGGGCACTTGTTGGACTTGGCGGTGTCCTGCACCTCTTCCCCTGGAGATGGAGCCTGCGTCCCCTGGGTGGGACTGGAGAGGAGTGCAGCTGGCCTGGTGGGGGGACTGGGGCCGGCCAGGTGGCTACCATCGAGCTGTGGCTTGGGTGGCAAGGAGGAGGGGGGAAGAGGCAGGGTGACACTCTCCTGGGGTTCCCCTCGGGAAGAAGGAGGCCCTGTTGCCACGCTTCTCCTTGTACCTTTGCTTAAGAGGTGTGGGGAAAACTTCGGTAAAAGGCTGTTGGATGAGGATGAAAATGAGGAGGACGTGGGAACTGGATCAGCTGGGAAAGCCTCTGGTGTAGCTAGGCGCAGCCTGGCTTTCGCAAACTTTGTTTTGGTGTTGGCAAGGGCTGTGGTGGGGGTTCCCACAGCTGTGGTCCCATCGCTGGGCCTCTCCTGGGCATTCCCACCATGTTCCTGAAGTTTTTATTGCAGCTGGAGTGTCTGGTGTGCCAACAGGTCACAGTCTGCGTCTCCTCTTTGTGGGCATGCGGTCCGACAGGCAAAACGATGCCTGCTGTCGCATCCGTGCTGCCCAGCTTCCCAGCCGTCCCATTTCCCAGGCCGGTCGAGGGACAGTCAGTGGACACAGCCACAGGCTGTCATTTTGTAGTTCTCTGCTTCCCGCAGCTAAAGCAGAGGAGCGTTTCGCGTAAAGTTTGCTTCCCTGCCATAAAAATAAATACCACGATAACCAGAGGCTGCAGAGCACACGCAGAACTGTGCCACAACTCTGGCTTTGGCTTGCTGAGCGGGTTTGTTCTCCCTGGCTCTGCATTCGTTCAGGTGGATTTACTGAGGCAGTTGATAACGTTCTTCTCCCAGCACTTCTAGCTGTTTCCCCATAACATCTGGGGAGATCTGAGAAGACCTCTCTAGCTCAGTGTCTGTTTGACCGTGCGTTATATTGAACAGGACACGAAAGACTAGCGCTCGTATTAATACAGAAGGACTCAATCTATTTACCGTTTAGGGCTCGTTACAAGAAATGTGCGTGTTGCCACCTGAAGATACTGACAGTTTTCAGCAGAGCATGCTATCCACTGCCCTTTGAGTAGGGTCTACTTACATTTGTATTTGACTGTATTATACTTGGGGCAGTAAAAAATTTCCTTTGAAAGACTATCTGACAGTATAAAACCTGTTTGCCCTTACAAAGATAAGATTTTTAAGGGATAATTTCCTCTTTTCTGTTATTAGATATATTTATATAAAACACATATATTAATAGGCTGTAGAATATAAAGTAGAATGTAACTTTGACTTCTGACTTAGATTTCCTGCTGTTCATTACGATGTCAGAACTCTCCTTCCTCCTTTGGTGGCTGATTCTCTCTTCCTTGATCTGTCTCTTGTCATTTCTTGGTGCTAAGTGCGTACGGGACTGTTGTGCCCCTCTGGATTACACCCAGGCTTCCACGCACACTCCTGTGTACTCGTGCTGCCCTGTACTCCTGCCCGAGAGGTAGCTGCAATACTTTCTGTGTTCTTAAGCTCGGTTGGTGACAGGTAGAAAGGTCTGTTTTTGCAGTAGTTTGCTGTTTTGATTGTATTTTACCTGGACACAAGTACAACTTGCTTGGGAAGATTTAGCATTTTCTCCTGCAAAAAGCTGGGATTTGTTTCAGAAGCTCAGAGCACCTCAGCGTGCAGAGGATAGCGTGCATTTCTGTAGGCAGAGACACTTTGGGATGTCAGAATTGTTTAAACTTTAAATGTGTATGGCAACGCCGAACCACTGGGAGGAAAAGTGATAATGAAGAATGGTGCAGAAAAGCAGACATTCTTTAATGATTGTTCATTTGGGAAACTGCTCCAGGAGGACAGACGATCCCTCTTTCAAAAGTTTATTAATAGTTGCTATCTGCATCTTGCCAAACGCACTTCTATTTTGTGTATTATCTCTTCAGTAATAAAGTACCTTCATGATGTTATCTAATCTACTGGTAGTCTGTAAAAGTAAACATGGAAGGTTGTTTTTTTGTATTTTCTTATTTATCCTAAAATAATCTGTTTCAAAGCGGGGAAAAATGACTTTCTATGTCTAAGTTCTCAGGAATATAAGAGAAGGTTTTTTCTCTGTTTCTTGCACGGGGCAGTGATCTTAAATATTCATATTAGTCTTTTGTGATGGTTCTTGTTTTTAATCTGACTGTGCTTATGCACTCACATACATTTCCTTCTCCCTCTGAAATCTTCCAGACAGACTTCAAGGAGCACATGCCGTGGTGCATGCGTTAGTGAACGTGCTGTAGTCAGCAGGTGCTCCTGCGGAAGTGCACCTAACTAACCATCGCAGGCTGATTTTGAAAAGAGAGTGAATAAAACCCTTTGTTGCCTCATCTAGAGTGGTACACCTGTCTCCACAAACTTCTCTTCAGAGGAGTGCAGTAGGAATCAGCCGACCACAAAGTCTAACAATATGCATATGATCACAGACCTAATTGTTCTCCTTGATACTGCCCTGCTAGCAACATCTCTGAAGCGATTACCTCATTACTGCGTTGATTTAAACTACCGTGGCTTTAACTGAATCACAGACGTGTACGGCTGGCCACGGACCACGAGCCAGCAGCTCCCGGTAGCCTGCCAGGGACCGGCTCCACGCCACCGGAGCCGGGGAGCGCGGCGGGGCTGGGCCGCGGTGCTGAAGGGACAGCTCCGGCCGCGGTGCTGAAGGGACAGCTCCGGCCGCGGTGCTGAAGGGACAGCTCCGGCCGCGGTGCTGAAGGGACAGCTCCAGCCGCCCCCGCCGCCGCCGGTCCCGGCCTCCCCTCCCCGGGCAGCCTCCGCGGCCCGGTGCTTCCTGCGAAAACACCTCGTGAAAGACCTGTTGGGACGAGAGGATGAAGAAGTGACAGCCTCCCGTGGGAGGCGAAGCGCTGAGGTTTGGTCAGCTCTCACGTTTCCTCTGATCTATGGCACTTGGCATTTATTAGAGGGTGGTAGGGGGCGGCTTGCTTGCCAAGGTGACTACTAAACAAAGAAGTGAGGGCTGACTGAGTAAATGGAAACAGTTTTTTTCACCTGTGAAACATTTTTTCCTACTCCCCAGGTGTTTTTTTTCTTTTTTTTTTCAACTGACCCAACAAAAATTAAAAAATTAAGAACCACAAGTGCTACAACATTCGATGACTCCACTCTTAAAATCCAATAGCAGAAGAAAAATACCCTGCTTTCATGAAGTTTTGGTCATGTCTGACTTCTGTGAAAGTTTTTATGTGATCAAAAATAACTCATAATAACATAATTCTTTACAATGAGGGTGGTGAGGCACTGGAATAGGTTGACCAGTGGAGTTGTGGACATCCCCTCCCTGGAAGTGTTCAAGGCCAGGTTCAATGGGGCTTTGAGCAACCTGGTCTAGCAGAAGGTGTCCCTGCCCATGGCAGGAGGGGTGGAACAAGGTGACCTTTAAGGTCCCTTCCAGCTCTAACCATACTATGATTCTATGACTCTAATAAGCTGTTCTTGGCTCTCCCCAGTTGCTGAGTGTATTTTGGGATTGTTGTCACTTCAGAGTTAGCTAGTGTAATTTCCTATCCATTTCCAGTTACACAGCCAAAATGATGACAGAGAGTGATTTAATCAAGTTCTCCATCCAGCTACTTGTCTTTTATGAGATACACTGTAGAATACGCCACAGAGTTCATCAAGAGGCTGGATACGATGAATGAAGACACCAACCTTTGAAAATCAAATGTAATTCCTAGGATTCCTACTAAGTTTTAATGCCCTTTTCTACAGGTTTATTAAAGTGAGTAAACTGCTTCTATATAAGCAGGTGTCAACACTGTCAAAATGTGTTATTGGTGTGGATATCGCTTCATCATTTAGGCCTTAAAGGGTGATAGTCATACTTGATTTAACACCACCGAGCTCTAGTAAACACTGAATATTTCTGGAGGCTTATGCAGAATGTAAAGAACTGAAAGCTGTTTATGTCACCCTAAAATGAACTGAAACAACAAACAGATTGAGGATTTTTATTTATTTATTTTTTTCCTGAGAAGTCACTGCAAGGGGAGCAAAATTAAGACACTGTGTTGCTAGTCTCTTCTTCTAGCTTTTAGGCCTTTGTTTTGAGTTTCAAACCTACTACAAGCAGTGACTGAACCATCCTAGTGAACACAGACAGAATATTTTTAAGAATGTAGTGCAATACGTGTAATGGTGAACGTATTATCCACCTATTGACAGCTGTTTGGCTGTTGCGTAGCTGAACACTCAGGAATTGCCTACCTGCAGATGAGGAGACTGCATAATTCTGGCAGATGGTGGCCTAACAGGGAATTTGAACCTGCATTATTGAACTGAGCAAACACATGCTTAGATCCATTTCAGGATAGTAGTTAAATCTCCGTATCCTTCCTCTGCATCACTTTACACTTCTGTAAAATGGGTATAAATATACTATGTTGTTTGTGTTGCAATGTCTCTAATTTGGTTTAGAAAAAAGAGAGAAGTATTTTTACATGCCAATTATTTTGTTAGCATTTCTCCTCCTTTGTGACCAGCCTCTGGTGTTTTGAGTCTGCTCTTGGTTTTTGACGGATGGTAATATTTAGTGGTAGTCTACTGAAAAGTCTTGAGCAGGGAATCATGGCAGATCGACAGTTTGCTGTGTAGAGAAAGAAAAGAACCAAAGAAAACAAGACATAGAAAGGGAAGGAGAATAAAGACATCAATGCTTTGGTCAGTTAACTGCTACATGTATGATTTGCCAGGACCATGAAGGTCGTATCTCACACACACACACAAAAAAAAAAAGTACAAGCACAGAATAGGTTAAAGCTACTCTATTATTAATAAACTCAGGTGAAAGCAGAGAGCAAGATTCTCTGGTGATATGAATGCTTGTAGATGCACTGAAGTAATGAATCTATTCATTCACACCATCTGAAGCTTTAATGGAGAATACTGGATTATCAGGACATGTAATGTGTGTTGGTAGTATCTCCCAGGCAAGGAGAAGGTCACTTTCAACGAGCTCCATGAAGATGAACTGCGCATAGGATTTTGAATCATGGAATCACAGAATCATAGAATGGTTTGGGTTGGAAGGGACCTTATAGATCACCTAGTTCCAACTCCCCTGCCATGGGCAGGGACACCTTCCACTAGACCAGGTTGCTCAGAGCCCCGTCCAGCCTGGCCTTGAACACTGCCAGGGAGGGGGCATCCACATCTTCTCTGGGCAACCTATTCTAGTGTTTCACCACCCATATTGTAAAAAATTTCTTCCTTCTGTCCAGTGTAAATTTACCCTGTTTTAGTTTACAACCATTACCACTTGTCCTATCACAATGGGCCCTGCTGACAAGTTTTGCTCCCCTGCATAACTAAAATATTCTGCAAGATCTTTTCACACTATAGTCTTTGTCTCATGGATATTTAACAAGAAATAAAAATATCCAAAATAGTGGTTTCCTAACTTTGTAGCTGCTTTGCTCACATGTTCATAGAAACAGTTCTGGAGTTCTTGAAAGCTGGCTTTGCAATGATACCTCACATTCTTGCCAGAGGCACATTAGCAAAAGCTTTTTAAAAATTGCTGATAAGCAAGGCAAAAATGCAGTTCAGACTGAAGCTGAACTGCAACTTCCCCCTGGATGACTTACTGGCAGTGCAAATGCAATATCCAGTAAGAATCTGAAAACAGTTTTGGGGAAGCATCAAGAAGCCTCCAGCTGGGTGATGGAGTCAGCAGATTTCCTCAGTGTAACCAGGCTGGAGAAATTAGAGTCTTGTAGTTTTTTAGGATTTGGTGCTCTTTCTTTTCCTCTTAACTATTCATAACGTCTTTCTTTAACTGAAGCACGTGAGATTTAGATTAGGCATGAGGAAGCTCTTTCCAGCTGTCAGGGTGGTTGCGTGCTGGAATAGATTTCTTTAGGAGACTGTGGAATCTCCATCGTTGGAGCATTTTAAAAAGAGTTTAGACAAAAATCTGTCAGGAATGGTTAAGTTATAGCTGCTTTTGCCTTTGGGGAGGAAGATGGACTGGCTGACCTCTTGAAGCCTTTATCTTCTGTATGTTCTATGATTTTCTGAATCTTCCCTTTTTCGTGTCTCAAGCTGTAATAGTTCTTTGGCCAGCTTGTTTTTCTTGAGAAAGAACACCAAAGATTTCTGAAATTCCATTTTCTCCACTATGTGGTCTTTGCTTATTGATTATTTTTCTGTGCGGTAAAACCATTTACGTGCCTTTGCAAGTGTCAGCATAGAAATATCTGTGTTTGCCCACTGACAAGGCTATGAGTTAGAGGTGTCAGTGAGTCTTTTGGGAAAGAAGTTTGCTGAAGAAGAAAATGATCCTACAGATACAAGGATGGCAAGCAGAAATTTACAGGGCAGTTTTGGAAGGGAGAGGAGGTGTTCTAGACTAAGAATAAGGGAAAAAGTTTACCTGTTAGCTATGAGCTTATGCCTGCTTCCACTAAAAATAATAAAAATCCCTTTGCTTTCTTTGGGAACACCATCAGATCTATGAGGCTTCATCTAAAGGAAAACTGATTAACGGACAGCTGCTTTTTTGAACACCATAGGTTTTGGGACAGGTGATGCTGGTCTGGCACACAGCAAAGACTGGAGTGCTGTTGTCTTCCCTTGAAGGCAATCTGAGCTGAGGTGCTTAGTTCCTTCAATGCCATTCCTTCATAAATGCTGAAAGCCATGCTCATGTCTTCGAGCTGGAGTTACACAGCACTTTATATTCAGAATGCTATACTGACATTAGGTGATTCATCTTCACAACACCTCTGTGTAAAAATTATCCCCAATTTAGAGACAAGAAGATAAAATGACTTTCTGAAGATTCAGGTTGGGAACTATTTCTAATTGCCAAACAGCTCACTTCTCTCTCTTTCAGACCACATGGCATTAGTTTATAGCCAGATTAAACAATGAAGATGAACCAAAGGCAGAGATCCATACTGAATTCAAGGTGAGCTTAGCAAACTCCTGCAGCTTAGGTCTTCTGACATGCAATAATAGCAGAACTTGGAGCTTTATTATGTGAAGCAGCACATACAATTCTGGGTAATTAGCTCTGTTATTACTGTGCATCTTCTGCCAAAAGCCCTTTAGGTTTTTACGTACCCAGTTTCTATAGATTTTACTGAAGATCCTTGACTGGATTTGGATAAAGGCTGAGTGAAATAACCTCTTCCCCTGTAACAGATGCTAGCAAGGACACTTGCTGGTGATGCAGAACTAATCAGTAAGAGTCCTTGCTGCTTCTAAGTTGAACTAAGAGGTTACTGTGGACTTAGAATCATAGAATCAGTTGGCTTGGAAAGGACCTTAAAGATCATCTAGTTCCACCCCCTCTGCCATGGGCAGGGACACCTTCCACTAGACCAGATTGCTCAAAGCTCCATCCAACCTGGCCTTGAACACTTCCAGGGAGAGGGCATCCACACCTTCTCTGGGCAACCTGTTCCAGTGCCTCACAACCCTCATAGTAAAGAATTTCTTTCTTATATCTAATCTACATCTACCCTCTTTCAGCTTGAAGCCTTTACCCCTTGTTCTGTCACTCCATGCTCTTGTAAAAAATCCCTCTCCAACTTTCTTGTAGGCCCCCTTCAGGTACTGGTAGGCTGCTAGAAGGTCTCCCCAGAGCCTTCTCTTCTCCAGCCTGAACAGCTCCAACTCTCTCAGCCTTTCCTCACAGCAGGTGTTCCATCCCTCTGATCATTTTGCGGCCCTCCTCTGGACCCACTCCAACATGTCCATGTCTTTCCTATGCTGAGAGCTCCAGAGCTGGACTGCTGTGATGCAAATTAATTTGAATTCTTTATCTTCTGTCGATTATAGCCCAAAAATCTACTGACTTCAAGTTAAAATGTATGGATAGAGTCCTTTCCCAAGGTTACCTATACCCGACCAGGTATCTGTGACTTCATTAACTACAACTAACATTGATATTGTCGGTGCTGTAGCTGTGGCAGTTTCTTTGATTAAAGTGAGAGGGTCTATGTATCAGGGAATGTTAGGCAAAAAAAAAACCCAGAAATTAAGGCCTGATCCAAAGTCTGTTGTAAATAATGGAGAGAGTATTTTGAGTCACAGTAGTTTTGGATCAGGCCATTAGTTGACATGAATTTTACAATGCAAGGAGCTATATTCCATAGCAAACCAAATCCTGGAAAATACCTGTAATAGCAGTTTTCAAATTTTTTTTTTCATGGTGAAGCAAAAGGAGTTTGTGGAGTTAAAGCATATGTTGACTTCGGCATTTCTACTGATTTTTACTTTTTTAATTCAAAGTGAAAGGCCTACTGCCTGCCTTAAACTCAGAACAAAGAAAAATCTTGAGGAAGAATGTTGATGCTTTTTCTTCCATTTATTTGTTTTAGTGGTAGGCTTTTTTTATTTTGCTTTCTTTCATTGCTGCAGGACAGTTAAAAACCTTTTCTGATCCACTTTTTTTTCTTTTTAAAAGTGTATTGAACACTTCTGTTTAGGGGGAAGAACCTCCTAAGCTTCTTAGCAGATTTTTTGTTTTTAAGGAGTAAAATGACCATTTTTTTTAATATCTGGCCAATTGCCACAGGAGGCTTATGCAGTCATCAGTTGGTTAAAAGGTTCAGTATCCTTTTTGACTGCTTTCGTTATGGAGTTGATTAGGGCATGTCAGTGAAAGACATATCTCTATTAAGGACTCCTGTATTTGTCACTTTTTAGGATGATTAGGAGGGAATAGGCTATATTGTCCTTTCAGTTCCCTGCACCAGCAAGACAGAAGAGCTTCGGAAAAAAACAGACAAGTAGTGGGGTTAAAAGATATCTGATGGGAAGTTGATTGTCTTCTTGCTCTCCTGTCACAGAAGAGGATCGCTCCCTTCGCTAGCTGCGTGAGCCTTCTCAGACGGGAAATTTTCACAGACACCTTTAGGGCACAGACTGATGAATGAAACCTGCAGCAGCTCTCTCTAATTGTATAGTGCAGGAGATTAACTATGAGGAAATGTTTGTAGACTCCCTATTTAGGGATATTCTAAACTTATTGAAGGGAAAGTGGAAATAAGAGAGATCTACTCCCAGGGCAATTGGCACTGCCAGCAATTTCCGATGTATGCTACCATTAACTCATTACAGAGGTGTTTTGGGTGCAGATGTAACATTTTATTTCTTCCACCCTCTTTTCTTTTGATGTACTCTAGAGAGGATGTCCTCCTCCTATGTTTAAACCGTCACAGGCCATTGCTCTGGGAACTGTATCAGAAATTAACTGTTGTAACAAACCTGTGACCACCTGGAGTTTTGAGTTGACACTTTTCTGCGTTTCACAACACTCTGGAACTTCTCAGGACCAGACACAGTAGGAAAAGGTGTTGAATACTCTTGTTTCAAAGGTCTAGGCCTCCATTAATTGAACTAATGAACAGTTGCTGTCAGAATCATAGAATCATAGTTTAGGTTGGAAAAGACCTTTAAGATCATGGAGTCCAGCTTTTAACTGTTAATAGATTGGACTGCATGGTGAAACAGAGCTGAGTTGACTCAGTGATAATAGTGTTATTGGCAGCAATAATTTTTAAAAATCTGCAGTTTGCTACTTAGGTTAACTTTGCTCTAGAAACTAGAGGACCTGCAATAAAACAAACTCCAGCAGCAGGAAGGATGTGGAGCCCTGACCATAAGGCTCTGCATGCAGACTGTGTTGTATAAAATACTGCATCGGAAATGTTTTAAAACTGTTCATAAAATAAAGATGATTGAACTTGCCATTACAATCTTGCATCAGAGAAACACCTCATACCTGCAGAGGTGACTTGAAGCCTCAGTGTTCCCCCACCATTTTTCTGGTCTTTTGGAAATTCTTAGACTCCTAGAGGTAGACCATGAGTTTTAGAAGAGTTCCTTACAGGATAAAGCATATAGCGATTCCTGCTGAGGACTAGAAACAGTAGAAAGATGCACTTTCAGCGTTATTCAGGATTATTACATACACTAGGCTGTCAAAAAAACTGGATTGCCCTAGACTACTGAAGAGGAAAAAGCATATTTTGGGATGGAGAAGTCTGGAGACCAGCGTTTGGGGAGTGACAGTCTCTCCCAACATCTGAAGAGATCTACTCACCATCACTCTGCCGCATCCTCCATAAAAGTCTCTGATCTACTGTTTGTAGATTCTTGTTTGAATTCTTCAGCTGACCTTTCAACTGCTACATTAAGAATTCAGTGATCTTCTCAGACCTTCTCCTTCAGAGTTTCTCCTCTCCTTTGCTCATTCATGTGGGAATGAACATCCCTGAAAGAGGAAGGAGATGGTAGCTGTTCAGTCTGCACCGATGCCCTATCAGCTTTTGCATTCTTTTCTGGTATTTTTGTCTGACAAACAAATAAACGATCATCCAGTCTTTTGGCAGCAAAGGCTTAAGCTCATGATTTGCTCTTAAAACACATCCTGCCTAGTAGTAAAAGGCCTGTTATTTAAAGGGCACTTTTCAAAACAATTAGGGCTTTAGTAGCAATGTGTTTGCCTTAATGAGTGCACTCTGCCAGTCAGAGGAAACAGCATAAGCTGATACCTATTGATGTGGGCCAACAAAGGCAAATTAGCAGTGTCACAAGTCAGTTCGTGAAATGTACTGCACATCCCAGAGTTTTATTTTAATGCTTGAAAAGCACTAGATATGATTCAGAATGGCTTCAATTTTGTTTTCTTCCCAAATATCCACCCCCAATTGTATTTTCATTTAGAAGCCTTTATACCACTCCTATGCTTGTGATAGCTTAATCTGTGTGGGTTGCATTCAGCTCTGGTTTGACTCGTTGGACTGGCACCAGAGATAATTTTGTGTAAAGCCTCAGTCTTACTACATTGCTGTTGTTGTGTGACATTTGAAGTCAGTGTTCTGAAGATGTAGGTAGGTCACTTGCAGGCATTTTACTGTGACATAGGTGTCTTTTTATAAGGTTTCAGGAGTTTTTTCTCAAGACGGGCTATAGGAAATGCTGGTGGTACTGAAGAGGTAGATGCATGGGATGCAAGCGTAGCTCTGAGTAGTGATAGCTATCACAACGAAGTTGCTGGCTCTTGGGCATGTGTGGTCCTGATTTAGATCACTAGTTGAAACCTGGCTGCAGGTTGGGTCATGAGCAGTTAAAAAGTATTTCCATTATTTCTTTGGAAATAATCTAGTCTGGGAAGCTTTTAAAATCTGAGCAAAGCCATGGTCTCTTCCTGAGGAAGTTGAGTGTGGTACAGTGAATAAGAAAAGTTGTTAAGCAACAGCAAGGAAGTGTTAGAGAAAACAAATCTTTCTAGCAATGATACTAGTGAAACACCAAAAGACATTGCCTGCGGGGGGTGTGTGGGCTTTTTTTTGCTAGATCTTGAAGAACAGGATAGACAAGCATCTGTCAACAACGACCTGTGCATACTGTCCTGCCTTCCGGCAAGGTATGGACTAGCCTCCTCCTGCCTTTTTTTTAATGGTTCTCTACACACTCAAGCTGTTTGAAGTTTGTCTTGGATCTTGCTTGGGATCTACGTAAGTTTATCTTGTCCATTCTTCTGAAGGTTCCTGCTTCCCTGAGGGATTATCAGTGCATCCTACAATTTTGTCTCCAGCTGAATATCTGGATAAGAACCAAACCTCTTTTCTGAGCAGCAACTGTTCACTGTCAGCAGTGTCACCAGCTTTTTATGGCTGCTGTTTGAACAGCTCTGCCAGTGGCTGTTGCAGGGAAAAACAAACACGCTGCCTATCTTTAAAAAAGGGACAGGAGAGAACACAGGGAGTTAATGCTCAGTCAACCTAAATTTGATACTCAGCGAGATATTTGGGCAAGCTGTTAAACAATCAGTGTGAAAGTACCTGGGGGATAACAAGGGACAAGCTGGAAAAAATGCAAATTTTTCTTGAGTAACTCACATTTGACTTCTCTGAGTTGTTTTTTGTCAATAGAGTAGCTGGTCTAGCTGATAGAGGGGGAGCAGTGGATCTTGACCTTTATTACATATGTGGCATTATAATAGCATTGAGTTCTCATAATTGCAGTAGAAAAACACAGACTGGATTGAATTGCCACAGGTGGGTGCAAGGTCTGGATGCACACACACTGTGGACTGGAGATTGCACTGTGGCTGGACTTCGTGCAAGTGTGAAAAGCACATGCACTGTGCAGGTGGTTGTAAACAGGGCAGAAAATACAAACCCCGTTGCCTCCTGCTAGATCTACCACCAGATAATTTCACAACAGGATTTAAAAAAATGTGAAAATATTTATCAGTAGTTTTCTGTCAGATTGGATGGACATAACATGTGCAGTCTTACAAGGGTCTGTCTTGTGGTTGGTACTATTCAATTTTCCCATTAATAGCTTGGCTGATAGAACAGAGAGTACACATATTAATTGTGAGAGGTTGCTAGCACTTTGGAGGGCAGGAGCAGAATACAGAATGATTTTGATAAATTGTAGAAATGGTCTGAAATCAATATGATGAAATTCAATAAAGACAAGTGCAAAGTATTACACTGCAGAAGGAAACATCAAATGCACACATAGAAAAATGATGTGATGTTTTGAGAGAGGAACAGAAAAATGAAAATGCTAAGAGAAAACTTGACTTGTATTCAGTGTGAAGTGGACAGAGATTGTTTTGGCTGAAAAAGAAATATATGAAGGGAGCAATAATAACAGTCTCCAAATACGTGAAAGTTTGTTGTAAAGAGGACAGTGGTAAATTTTTTCTACATGTCTAGGCATGGTTTAGTCTTCAGCGTGGCAGATGTAGGTTCATTGTCAGCTGTGAAAACAGTTGTAACTGTTGAACCTCCAAAGTGCCAGTAGTAGGATATTTATCTGAATGGATTAAACAGTTGTCCACCATGCATGGACCTGGTATACTTCACCCTGCCTCGGATCTGAATGGACTAGGTAACTTGCTGAGGTCCCTCCAAGCCCTGTGTTCCTGGGAGTGGGTGGGTGATAGCTACTCTACAGGAGCTGAGTTGAGTAACTCATAAGTGATGGACTGAGGATCTAAGCATCCTGAAACAGGTCAAATATAGTATTTCGAGGTTTCTCCCAACCCTCAGCTTTTGGGATTATACACTCTGTGGATGTTTCTCAGTACTGTGCTAAATGTACAGCAACATTTGCTATGTGGCAGTGGACTTCATTACTGGTGAAGGCTGAACTTGCCTTGAAGAGAACTGTTCTGCTAGAACAGGCATCAATATGCATCTTGCAACCCCTGCTCATTTTGCATTTTTGGTTACAAAATTCTGTCATGCTAAAACAAAGAGGCTTCTCCTCTTTCCCTAAATCCCATGCATACAAACCAGCAATTTCCATAACACAGACAATCATCCAATCTGTCATCTTGGCAGACACCAATGCCTTTCTACTTTGGAGGAAGGAAATCTATCCCATAATACACGTGTGCAATATATGGCAATGGCGATTTCGTTGCTAACCCCCGCAGCAATCAGTTTATGCCCTCAAGCATGGGATTTGATTATCCTTGTCATTATCTTAGCTACAAATGTTATTAGCAGCCATAAAATTGTCCATTAAAGTGAGAGGAATTGCTTGCCTGCACCAAGGGGAGAAGAGATAATTTACTACACAGATTTTAAGCCCAAATGCACTTTTTTTCCAGAAGAGCCCTCTAAACTTTTGTACAGCCTCCATTTTTGTATGTCAAAACCTCCTTCCCCCTCCATGGGCTTCAGGTCTGGGCCTTTATACCATAACAGTGAGAAAGATACATGCTGTTCTTGATATAACCCTGAGATCATGACCATATAGTTTGCCATGTTCCATGGCTTGGATGAATTCTTCCCTAATTCTAGAAGTGCAGATGCCCAAACTTTTCTTGGGCTCCATAATTTCTAGACTTCAGTGTTGGTCCCAACTTCATTTACACACAAACAATTTTGAAAGTCTTGGGCTGACTTGGCACCCATGGAATGACTGTACATCACTGGTTGAGTGTAGGATCAGTTGATCTGCTCCTGGCAGTGTCATTTTTAGAGGTTTTCTTGACATTGCAATATTAGCTTTTTATGAGAGGAAGAGATGATGTATCACAGGGGCCAAGAAAAGATGCTGTGTCTGAGTGGGTGAGAGCCAGGATAGTCTCTGAAAAATTTCTTTCTCTTCACTGGGACTGGCTGATTCATTCCCTTCCCACCACCCTGTTAATCCTTGTTCATGTATCAGTTCACCGTAAAGGTTTTTTATTCCCATGCAGTATTGTGTTCCCACCCCCTTCCATCAACAGGGAGTGGGAGAGACCACCTATGTCTTTCCCAACAGACACAAATGGTGGATTCTGACAGACTGGGACAGATTCTGATCACAGTTGCTTTCTGTAAATCCTGTGGAACTTCATTGTTTTGGTGTATTTGTTGGCTTTAAACTGAGATGAATGTGTGCAGAATCTGGTCTGGAGAGCCTGTATTTTGAAGGAAGCATACCCTCCTACTCACTCAGCAAATTCACACACACAGAGCGTAGCATCAATATTAGCTCTTGTAGCAAATGGAAAATGTGGCAGTAGCCTGAAAGAAAAAGAAAATGTTCCCAAACAGGACTTAAAAAAGTAAATAAACATCATATAACCGACAAAATCAATACAGTTCCATATTAGCTATTGCAGATATCTCTGTGTTTGTCTCCATCATACTGTGCACATTTCAGTGCTGTGGAAAATGTATAACCCAGGGGACCTCATTTCAGAACTGGGAGATGGTGTATTAAATGCAGGGTCTGGGACAGAAGGTCTGACAGAGATTGGTGCTAAAGAACAGAAGAAGTGTACCCCTCTACCGCCCAAAAGAGTATTAACTGAACCAAACAAGTGTAAATACATATCCAAGATGAATATATAGTCATGGGCGTTACAAAATTACTAGAAACAACTCCTCAAAAGCTCTTTTTTCCTGAGTCATCTCCACAGACTTAAAAAATGACTTTGCAAGAACAAGTGTTAGGTTCAGGACATCCAAGAGGGGACAGCCTTTCAGCTTTCTGCATTCTAAAAGCTTTATATTCCTCAGGTGCTCTTCTGCTTGGAGGGAATCCTAGATGGAGGAATGTCCTTATGCTTTCCAGTCTAAGCCTCATGGCCTTCTTCCTTTACTCTTCACGTCTTCCAACACTATCAGTAATATTCAAGCTTTACTTTCAGGCTTCTCTACTAAATTTGTTCAAGCCAAGCTGCTCTTGGCTGCTGATGGCATTCCCTCTTCTCCTCTTCCTTTGAGAACTATACATCCCTAGTAATCCAGGAAGCAAGAGACAGGACTGCGGACTAAGCATGTGGTTGATGATCTTCCTAACCAGAAGACTGTGTCATCAACTGTCTCAGTGGAAGTTGTGTTAGATTTAAAAGGAAGAAATGCCCCTGTGACCCACGGCCATTCTTTGGTTACTTGTCTAATACACGTAATATTGGGGAACATCCTGTGTCTTTTGAATGGTGACTTTTGCTTCCATTCACAGTGCAGAGCTCTTTGCCAAGGAGAGGCTGGCAAGTTTTCCTGCACAGCACATTGGCAGAGACTTTGAAGAAGAGGAAGAACCTGGAAACGTCTATTAGGACAAAATGAACCATTGCTTGGAATCCTTCATTCAGGTGATTTTCTGAAACAGAAATGTCTGGTTTTGGTGGTTTTCAGTCTTCTAGTGTTTTAGTTCTGTATATCAGAAAAGGTGTGCATGTTTACTGAGTCAGCTGAAGAGCCACAGGAGCTGTGCTTCACTATGTCTGCTTTTCTATTAGAACGATAGTACTACCTGAAAAGCAGATTGACAGATAGTTAGATGGATAGATAATTTATTTTCTTTTGTATGTAATGAGACATACTCCAACCCTTTTACAAGTGTCCGTAGGCCCTGTGGGAGGTCCACAGCCTTTCATCTTGAAGGGGAGACAGAAAGATTTTGTCCCTCCTCTGGCTTCTCCTTCACCTCCCAACTGCAGTGCTTGACATTGATGTCGCTCAGAGAGCCTGCAGCGCGTGTGAGACCTAGGGGCCTGGGTTTCCTGTCTCTTTAATGGCATTCTGTGAGCTTGTGTTCAGAGAGAGACAGAAAGATCAAAGGCTGTGCAAGTGCACTGCACTTGATTTTGCTTACACCAATATGAATCGATTGACTTCACTGAGTTATGAGGGATTTACAGCTAGGGGAGAACACATTCTGACCTAATGGCTCCAAAAGAGGCTTTTCTTGGATGAGCAATGTAATTAGAGCACTGGAACAGACAGATTTCATGACTCATCTGTGGGTCTGCGGTCTTTTCTTTGCTTCTAGTAGGGTGTTCACTAATGTCACCACACTTTCATTTCACCCGTGGGCTGATCTAATGAAGGACCAACCTTTGCTTGAACAGAGATCTCTATTTACCTGCAAAGCATCCTCAAATCTTCATGTCACTGTGCAAACTTTATTCATTGCAGAGCACCCTAGGAAGGGACCAGCAACCTCAGGGTCAGACACTGGGGTAGGGGAAAATTTCCATGTTCTTCCTTTGCTGGAGTAAAGCCGAGGGTTAAAAGAAATAGAAGAAGTGAGGCTGGGGCCAGGGAGTATGAATTGATGACTGTGTCCACCTACTAATCCCAAATATGTGTCTTCGCAAGGGGCGAAATGGTGGAGCGCATGTGCCAAAATCAACCGGCTCTATATATCCATATGAAAAGCTGTACGTGCATTTTGAAATCAGTTAAGCTCTGTTTCAGAGCTGGTTGGAGGTCTGGGGATGAAACATTTTTGTTAGAAGATACAAATTCACTGAGACTGCAAGGCGTTCATTTGGGAAACTTTGTTGAAAATGTTCTGTAAGTTTGGGGAAGAGGAAATAATAATGGTCAGTGTAAGATGGACTAAGCATGTGTTTGGAATGAGTGGAGGTGAGCACAGTCACAAGGCTCGGGCTTGTCTTCTCCATTTTTTCTTCAGGCTATGCTGGGCACAAGGTCCTGATGGAGAGGTGGCAGCACTCAGGAGGTGGAGGTGGTACATCTTTGGCTGCCGGTTCTCCTTTGGTCCCAGTGCAACAAGGAATTGGAGGCAGGGGCCAGCTGTTGCAATTTGGCTGGTGGCAATGACCATGACAACAACAGCAGCAGGGTTGTGTCAGGGCTGAGTAGGCAGAAGCCCTGACACTGCTGCATACATAGTCCCACCTCTTTCTCACCCGTCTCTCATTTCAGCTGAGCTTGAGCTGTGAGACCTCTTCAACACCAGGGCTGTTGCAGTGGCAGGCAGCCATGGCCTTGCTTTGGTCCATCAAAGTAACAAGGACACAGTAGTTTCAGGAAAGGGTAGGGAGGCAGTGATGCAACGGACTAGAATTTAGCATGGGATGGGAGACAAGGGGCAGAGACACCATATCTGGCACCATTGAAGGTTTCTCCCAAAAGACTGGGGACCATTGATATGTGGAACCCAATGGAGGTGCCTACCTTACATGCAGCCTTATCCTTTGTGCTTGTGTGCTATCTTCTGAAGCCTTCAAGATGCCAGCGTGCATCTGCTCCAAAATCACAAACTGCTACCGCTATACCTCTGCTAGATTTAGCCTTCCTAAGTGGGTTGCTGCTGGTGCAGTACTCAGCACAGATTGGAAGACCCACCTGGGAAGAAGGTGAATTGCTATGTGCTGACTTGTGTGCCTCACCACTTGGCAGTGACAATGGCACAGCTATATCTGCAATTGGATTTGATGTTCTTTTTCTTCTGATATGCCACTCGCTGAAACTTAGAGCCAGTCATGATGATTGGTCCTGTCCTTGGATTCAAGCCCTCCTACACCGGGCTCTGTACCAGTGTGAAATCCAGGGTAATTTCAAAAAAGTGTTTAGAAGACCACGGAACTAAAGCTCCATTTTCAAAAGTAGCTTTTGCACTTAGGAGGCTAGTTTCCAAGCCAAGTAAGCTCCTACCTGCCAAATATGGGTTTAGAAAACAGGTTGGTTGGAGTGTGAAGTCATTGAAGAACATGTGAAAAATTTGCCTTTCAAGACAGTTTCAAAAAAAAAGGCTACAGGTGCCTGGAGTCCTCTGGTAATGTACCCTTCAGCTACCCATCACACAAACTTCCCTTGGAAGATTTTCCTCTCCTGTTACTCCTGAGGGAGTAAGCCACCATGTGAAATATTAATAAAAGCTGCAGTAGATGCTGGTCTGCTTGTGTATAGAAGTTAAAATGGGTCTTTCCACATGCGGACTTTTGAGGTACCAACTCCTGTTGATATTCATGGGAGGTTGATGAATACCTGTAAAACACAGGAGTAACGCACTGCCTTGGAGAAATTTCTGTTGCTTTGAAAAACACACAAATGAGTGCAATAAGTAATAGGAAGGAAGGAAAAGAATTAATGAAAATAGTAACAGTTAGGTTCTCCTAATTGCTCTCAGTTGCCACCATCATTGTCTGGCTGAAGAATTTATCTGAAGAAAAATCCTGGCCTCATGATGTAGTTCAGGTACATCTTTTGTGTCCAAGATACTGCGAGAAACAATGCCTAGAGACCTTTTTTGGGGAAGCCAAAAAATCCTAGTCACAGCTGGCACAAATGGCATTGCAGATGGGGAAGTGGGTGATGAGAAATTGGAGCTGGGAAAGATGGAGCAGGGCTGTGTGTTCATGAAAAGTTTGAAGATGTTGTGGGAAAAGGAGAAGTCAATAAAGAGGGAATGGTGAAGTTCTTGGGGTATTGAGCTGCTTAGAATGGAAGTGTTGAGACTGGTTTCCTTTGATGTTTTTTTCAAGATAGGTGAGAATATCCCACCTAAGTGGGAAAGTCTGCAGGTATAGAACAACATCAGAGCTTGTGCGAGTGCTGTTTAGTACGGTTACATCTTGATTGACCTACCCTGGGATACCAGTGGGAATTGGACTTGGTTGAGGGCTTTCTTTATGCCTCATGTAGTTGTGGGAATCTGGGTGCAGGATGGATTGTCCTTTCTGAAAGACTCTGAAGCTACAGATTTTGTTTTTTAAGCCTCCAGAGAGAAGCACTACCATATGTTCCCAGGCTATTTGCACTGCACAGCTATCTGTAATATGTCTAATACAACGCAAGAGATTCACACAGCTCACAAAGCTGCAATGTAGGCAAGTTCAAGCATCAAAGCATGGAGTTGCCTGAACCTACATGTTTTGTGTGCTCTCTGCACTAGGTTTAGCATTCTAGCGTCAGCCTTGTTAGTAACACAGCTCTTTTTAATGGTCACCAAGACTTTTCAGCAAACTTTGGGGTTAAAAGACTGGTGGGAGAGCTGTAAAACTCTCCCTACTGTTCTGACCTGTGGAGCTATTTAGCTGTGTAAACAGTTGTACCTCAGCAAGATTAGACAATGTCCGAGCAGAAATGCTAGACCTATGGCACTGAAGCGAGGTATTGATCAATGATTTGCAATCCCAATTTTCCAAGCCCAGATACTTCTTAACGACTTCAGCTGGATTTGTGGACACCTTCTAGCTTTGGGTGTCTTGAAAACAGACCTCCAAGGAGGGAAGCTGCTATTGCTAATGTGTGGCAGATAATGCTGATGCTTCTGTTTTCAATCTGAAAAGTGGGGCAGGGCCATGTAAGCCTTCCTGGAGCAATTCTCTAAACTAAATCACCCTCAGGGAGTACTAAATATTGTTGTTATTACTTGTGTGACTGAAGAGAGTAAAATTACCTCGGGGAAGAAGGAACCGGCCAAATCCACTTTCCTGGCTGTGTCGCCCCGAAGAAGAATTTTGATGGTGAGCAGCACAACTCCAAGCTGCCGTGAGGTTCAGCTGCCGTCATTGTAATGCTGAGGCAGACGTGCCGCTTCCTCTCCGGATTGTGTATTTCGAGCACGTTTCGCTAGTGCTCTGAGTTAACATTTTTTTTCTCTTCCTCTACAGTGCCAGTCATTGCTTTTTCTTCATTTTAGTGATTAATTGCTCTAAATACTCCTGCTCCTGGACTGCGGGAGTACAATTTCTGAGCTGTATTTCATTTGAACTTGCTATGCAAGTACAAGCGAACTTGGGGGAGTGCACACACCCACATATTGCTAGGTAGAGATGGTTGCCAAAAGGACACCAAGTAAAAGAACAGTTAGTTCTTAAACAAGGGTATAATCTAATAAGCCAAAAGAGAGAAAATTACATACTGGAATCTTCAGTGCCTTCCCCCTCCCCCCAGTTTCAAAATTTACAGCTAGCACAACCCCTGACTAGAGCAGTGATTTAAATATATATAGGCATCTGTGCTTCTAAGAAAAGGAAGTGTGTCTGTTTAGGGAGCTGTGTGGAATGAGTTGGTGGATCTCAGTCCAACTTCTGGCAGCCAGGTTTTCACATCACTCACCCACCCGCTCGCCCAGCCCCCCCTCCAGGGCTCGTGCCAAGCTCTTCATCTCTTCCTGGTATGATCCCACCTGCCTTAGCACCTTCTGCAGAAATGGAGTGTTTCTCATTTTCGGTTGTGGTCCTTCTGGGATGGTGCTGAGGCATGCTGCTGGCTTGTCAGCTCTGCACGTGGAGGGTAAGGTGGGCTGTTTTCTTTCTCTCTCCCTCAGTGCGGCTGATCCTTTGCACATCGCTCCCCGCGGTCCCCATGCGGCAGACACTTTTAGCTATCCCCATGACTGGTTTTGCCTGGCATGTGGCATCATCTTTCCCATGCTGAAAAGAGGCCAACTAGAAGGCACGGTGCTCTTGTGTGTTAGGACCATGGCACATCCCCCATCATATGCAGGCATGCTGACATGCACCTCCCTGAGATCCAGTGTACCAGGCGGATCAGGAGCATGGATGTTGATTAGGGTGTGGTAGGACAGCACTTCACCTTTTCTGTACCCTGGCTCTGTTTTGTTACAGGCAAAAAGCTTCAGGACTTGTAACAAATTTAGCAGCTCAGAAATAGAAGGTTATTTCGTGCTTCTGGGGGTTTCAGTTTCCTCCTCAGCGCCTAGGCGGAAAATCCATGGCTTGCTGCTGCCCTCCTTCATCTGTTCTTAGGATGTCCATTGCCAAGACCCTCAGTCTGGTCTTGTTTACGTGCTGCCTTCCAAGCCTCACTGTGCGAGTTCTTTCTTACAAAGCTGTCGCTCTGCCTGGGTGTATTTAGCTGTTTAACGATCCTCTTGTGCCCCTTGAAAAGCACAACAGCCCTTTCTGATGAAAGCAGCACTCTGCAGGCCGAGTGCTTTTACCTTGACTCAAAAAACTTAAAAGGAAATGTTAATTGCTTTAGTGGTGTTATTGTTGAAAAAGGCACGGCTGGGCAGACTAGCTCAGAAAGATGAGTCCCGGTGCTGATAAGAGAGAGAGCAATCTATGCGAGTCTGTAAAAAGTCAGCAGTGCCCAGGGCAAATTCAAAAGTGGAATGGAAATATTTCAGCGATTTGCTTCCTTGTCGCTTTTGTCTGGACTGACTGGCATCTCAGGGCTGTGTTAACTTCTGCACTGCTTTGTCACAGGCTCTGGGCTTATTCCATGTGCTGCCTGTGCTGCTTTTTTCTGCTGTGGCAAGTGGCCAGCTGCAATGGAAATGCGCAGGGGAGAGGGAAAAGAGACTCTTTAGGGTATGCATTAGTTACAGGAGCCAGGAAGGACATAGGAAAGGTGCGTGCTTGCTCTTGTCCTAGATGCGGAGATGCTGTGAATGGAACAGCGGAATCAAATTCAATATTCATTCATGTCTGGGGGACTGAACAGGTCAGGAAAAGGTGACGCAGCTCTCTGGGAGACGGGGTTCAGAACCCCAGAAACATGAGGATGTCTCAACAAGTTCCCCTTCCCAGCTCCCATCTGCCAGAAAGCCAAAGCAACGTGGCCTTGTAGTTGCTGATGGTCTGAGATGTAGACAATGTGTCTTCACATCTTGGGCTTGCTCTCTTTGGTTCTCAGGTGACCTAATCTATACTGTTCTGATGCCTCTCTTTTTTTTTTTCCCCTTTAATTTTTGAGCTCTTCTAGTTACAACAGTAGCAGTTTTGCATGTGTGCAGAACCACCCTTCTTTTATCATCTCAACACTTAACACACATTTAGGCATCCTTGGGATCATTAATAGTGGTTACTTGAAGCAAGAGGAGGTAGGGACTGAGCACTTTCTACCTGTGCTGTTAAAAAGGAGGCATTCTATAGAAAAAGATCCAGCAAGAGAGAGTACAAGGGAGGGAGGATGTGATGCTGTAACATGGTGATCAGATCAGGAGGAAGTCTTTGACTCTGTTTTTTTGTCTGCACTGATTCTGTTTTTTTTATTTCATTACATACTTTAACAGTCATGACAACCACATTTCCCAAGCCCCTGAGACAATGTTTTGACTTCTACTCTGTGAACTTGACACATAAAGCATAGGCATTGCTACACTTCTGTTCTGCGTGCTCAAGTATCTTACTGCTTCTAGCCCTTAATCTGACTGTGCCTCAGTTTCCTACAAGAGAAATAGGTATAACAGTGCCTCCATGTTCCCCTCCATGTGGAGTCTACACTGAGAAAAAATCCTTCCCTTGTCTCTTACTACATCTGTGGAGTACATAACTTATATGTTCTTGCCTGTGATTTTAAAAGCCCAGCTCAAATCCAACAAACTAATGTGCTATTTCAGTTTCTATATGCATCTGTTATCATTCTGCAAATTCCGGGATTTTTTTTTCTTTTACAAATTCATGCTCATTCTCCCCAAAGAGGTTTTAATGGGCAAAGAGAATTAAGGTAGACAGCCTGTAAAAATCCAGACACTTCGGAAAGAGCAGCAACCCAAATTATCATCTCAAGTTATCTCTGTACTGTGTTACTGCTTACACTACAAAGTTCTGTGAGCTGTGGGGAAGCAGCTGGTTTGTAATAGTGGAGCTGAATAGTATCAGGTGGAATCAGAAATGTCCCACTGCATGCTATGTTGTAAGGGTGGTCTTCCGCATGAGAGCATGGTGGAACTCTTCTGTGTCAGAGAAATACTGACTGTCTTATGTGGCCACAAACTGGCAGTAAATGGCATTTATTTATCAGTATCTCCAACTTATACTACAGAATGCTCACAAAGATAGCCTATAATCAGTTAATCTTAGTGCTGGCTGGGGGGTCAGGAATAAAACAGCAAAAAAACCATCCTACAAGACAAATTGGAAAGGAAAGAATCTCTAGTTTGTAGGGTGGGAAATCTTGGAAAAAAGCCAATCTTGGAAAAAAGGTAGCGTTGTGCTCTGCAGACTTCCAGGCGGCCAAATAATCTCCTACTTGTTTTTTCTAGCTCTACCATTCACTAATAGACTCACTCCCTTCACATTAGTCTTTTTTTTTTTTTTTCTTCTTGCTGTATCTCAAGTTATCCCACTGCCATTTACTCTCTTTTTGATCCTTAGCCCATGTTATGTCTATTTCATGGAATTCCTACCCAGGTTCTGATGCTAAAGTGTTATACAGCAGGCAGCTGGTATGTGCCAGAACCATTGCTGGTAGATGAACAGTGATGGCTAAGAAAAAGTGCCAATTAATGCTTGTTTGAACTATTCAATAGCCTACAAAACTGGGCACTCGCCTGAGGCATTCATAACATTCCCAGAAAGACCTGGGCTTCAGGTTTCACAAGCAACTGAGAGTATTTAATCCTAGCACAAGATAATGTTTTTCCTGCCATGTGACATTTTATTCACAAATGGCAGTGCGGTAATAGTGCTGTGGCAGAGTGTGACTGTTTGGGTTTACCACCACAGTTGTGATGGGGTTTGCATTGGTTTTCCCCTGGTTTTCAAATAGATCTCTTTTACTGGGATGGTCCTTCTTTGCTCTTGCCATTGCTCCAAAGAGAGCAAGCATTCAAGAGGTGGATGGACTAGTCTGGTGGTAAAGATAGTGACTTGGGTGAGATTCATGTCATCGTTCTGCTAACAGCTCAGTAAGATGCGTATCGAAGAATAGGTCCAAGGGAGAGGGAAGGGAATAAAGTTACTGGAAGCCTGATGGTGGGACACCAGGATTCAGGTCCTCCATGAATGGAGCTGTGCCTCTCGCTCTAATGGCAGTACTTTTCAGCCTGAAATTCCATCCTGCTCTTGAGAAGAATGCTGTATGCCAGGAGTGGTGTATTCCCAAGCAGGGGAGCAAGGGCTGAATTGACACTTTTAATAAAAAATACAGGAAAATTACTGTGTATTCGTTATGTGTCCTCATGGCTGCAACAAGGGAATCCATCTAGATGTCCTGTGTGTCCCCCAGGAGAAGCAGCAACACTCTCTCCAGTGCTAAAGTTGAGCACAATCCCAGTGCAACCAGTTCTGTCCCTGAAGTTTGGGGCCTTATAAATGCCTATAAATATCTTAACGGTGGGTGTCAGGAGGATGGGGCCAGACTCTTTTCAGTGGTGCCCAGCGACATGACAAGGGGCAATGGGCACAAACTGAAGCATAGAAAGTTCCAGCTGAACATGAGGAAGAACTTCTTCCCTCTGAGGATGATGAAGCACTGGAACAGGCTGCCCAGGGAGGTTGTGGATTCTCCTTCTCTGGAGATATTCAAGACCCGCCTGGACGAGGTCCTGTGCAGCCTGCTGTAGGTGACCCTGCTTCGGCAGGGGGGTTGGACT
>Ga0065711_1003977_pt1 | contig 25546 bp, 11 predicted proteins | sample Hoacrofraction12_FD_59098 | JGI IMG/M metagenome (GOLD analysis project Ga0065711, IMG submission 59098) | Hoatzin crop microbial communities from Cojedes, Venezuela - Epithelial fraction 12 v2 (version 2) | ecosystem: Host-associated > Birds > Digestive system > Esophagus > Crop | place...
TCATCCTCGCAGCCATCCGCTGGACTCTCTCCAGTAGCTCCTCATCTTTCTTGAACTGGGGAGCCCAGAACTGGACACAGTACTCCAGATGGGGCCTCACTAGGGCAGAGTAGAGGGGGAGGAGAACCTCCCTCGACCTACTGGCCACTCTCTTCTTAATGCACCCCAGGATCACAGAATCAGAGAATGTTAGGAGTTGGAAGGGACCTCTGTGGGCCATCTAGTCCAAAGTACTTCCACCTATCATAAGCAGTTACATTCCACAAATTATAGGCTTGCTTTTTAAGAGAATATTTTGGTTTTTCATTAATTACCCAGTCTTGTTTTGAAAGTATCAAAAGCTGGAGAAAACATCACATTCCTTACACATAAGTATGTCATTTTACCCTTCTTCTTTTCACACTGCTATCCCGTGTCTGTGTCCATCATCCTGTCCTCCACTCCCAGGTGTTTTTTTTTAATTGCTTCCAGGAATTGTATTATATGCTTGACTGGTGAAAATTCATGTTAAAGTGTCTGTCCACTCCAAAGCCCACATTATAATAACAGCTGCTATCAGCCTCAGAAGAACTGAGAAAAAAAAATTTAAAAATACCAATAAAATCTGATTAGGGTTAAGGCAGATTAACGGTACTCCTGTCAATAATCTCTCTAGATGGAAAATTTGGGAATAGGTAAGGAAATTACTGCTACTTAGCTCTCATAGAGGCAATTTCCTCCATGTCTTGCCCTGGCACCACAATCTCTACAAGTAGAATTGCATCCTAGGAGGTCTTTTTTTTTTTCTGTGCAGAAGCTGTAGTCTCAGTTGAAGTGTATTTCCCATTCCACCCACGTGTTTCTTAGCCACTGATTTTATTCTTGTGTCTTAAAATCTTTTCTGTTGTCCCCTACTGAAGCTGTTTCCATGGCAGTAATTTGGACTATGAGTAAAGTACAACTGCAAGTAATATCATATTACTTAGTTCATTTTATGCTGCACATTGAAGGTGTAGAACAGTCTAAAATATTTAAGATCATCGGGTTGCTAAGATGCAACTGCATTTGGAAATAATTTGAAAGTAAAACTACAAGTTTATTTATAATTCAGTCCTTTATAGGAGGCCTTCAAACAATTAAATTTATTCCTTTTATTAATGTATTTCTTTGCAAACTGCATTGGTCATAATGCACAAATGATCCTTACAGGAATAGCAAAGAATGCTGCCAACACCTTATTCAGGCGGGATGTTCCTTTTGTATGTCACCTGCCAAAATGACCTTCTGTAAGTGATATTCAATTGAATTTTAATGCATATCACATGCCTTTGCGCTATCTTTGAGTATGCCAACTGAAATGTGCGTATTCCCTCCTCTCTTCTTCTCTGTTCTCTTTCTCATGTATGTCTTTTGGGCCACAGCCCCATAATGAACTGCATATGCAGATACTAGTGCATACAAAGGAGTCCTTTGGCTGCTATATAGTTCCATATGGAGGCGGGGGTCCATCCAACAGAGAAAAGTTGGTTCAGGTTGGAGATGTTAGACAATAAACCGTTGGCAGCAGAGATCATCTTCATTTGTGTCCTGTACAATATCGGGCATGTTTGGGTTGCTTTGTCTTTTTCTCTCGTTATACAACCAAATTATATACAGAAACCACATGGACACAGTGGGGTTCCAAACAAGTTTCTTTACTAAATATAGAGAGCGCAGAACAAGTTACTTATACATGGGATTGCTCAGATTGGTTTCTAAAACATTGAATGCCACAGCATAGAAAAGTGTACTCACAGACTACTTAGAGAAATGTTCCTCTGTCCACTACTCATTCCAACACACTACATCATTGCTTTAAAAAAAAAAGAAAACAATTGTCACAAAATAAAAGTGGAAATTGCTTCTGACTAAATGCAATTAAAAGAAATTGTCAAGAAATGGGTAAGTGAAGATTGTTGCAGTCTGAAATCACACAGTTTTTCAATAATGCCAAACCACCAACTCTAAATAGAACCTGATTTTCATTAATAATTCTACTTTCCAGTTTTTTATGATTTTTTTAACAGACCTTGTGGATCATATGTAACAATAATATGAGACATGCCACAAAAGGTCCATTTTTAGAAGAGATTCCAGGATTTTGCTTAGTTTTATGAGCACTGGATCCAAAATCCAGTGGGACTTGCCAAAATTCTAACCATTCATTAACTCAAGCTATCAACAAATTTGAATAAAACAGCTATTTGAAAAGTTATTTTTATGTATATTCACACATACATATGCCTATACACAAGCAGACACATGTGTATGCATAAGTATACACATATGACTCTGTGACCGTGTGTACATATGTGTATGTTTGTGTATGAGCGTATGTATGTATGAATATATATAATTGCACCCCTAGAATAAAAAGATATAAAAATCAGCAGCATGCATAACATTTTAACCCTCTGACAGAGAGGAAGGTCTCTTTGAAGTCCCAAGAAAGAAAGATAAAGTGTCTGTGAAGCGTTCAAATTTCTAAAAGTGTAAAGATTCACAGTACCACAACCACAACCTGTGTTTCTAACTATGCGGGCTGTTTGAGACATTCAGAGACATAATGCAATTTAACTAAGCTATCTACTTTGAGTTATATTTAAGAGCCTTGATTAATACCTTCCTAGACTTATGGCTGATTTGAGACAACTTGAAGGCTGTTGACTTTAGGAAAGCCTCCCTATCTCCTGAACAATAGAGCCACTGAATTTCAAGCCAATATCTTTGGAAAGTTAAGAGTTATGGACAAAACCCAGGCAGCTTAAGTCAGATATACTTACTTCACGTATCTGAATCAGTCATTTCAAAAGTGTGTAAGTTATCTAAATTTGTCCTAAATAAAGAAAAACAGGTAAGGGTGAAAGCATGCAGGAATTCCAAGTCCCTAAAGTCAGGCTGAGAAGAACTCCACCTTTATGACTTCAGACGCCTCTCTTCATCCATTCACTTTACAGGATATTAGAGAGGAAATACGCTTCAGGAGGCATTCATCTATAAGTTGGTTGCTAAATTTAGATTAAGCGCTTCCAGAAGTTTCATTACCTGAAATATGAATAACCCCTACACAGCACTAGCAGAAGTTGATAGATCCATAGAATCATACACTGGGTTGGAAGGCACATTAAAGATCATTTAGTTCCAATCCCCCTTCCATGGGCAGGGACACTTTCCACTAGATCAGGTTGCTCAAAGCCCCATCCAACCTGACCTTGAACACCTCCAGGGAAGGGGCATCTGCAGCTTCTCTGGGTAATCTGCTCCAGTGTCTCAATACCCTCATAGTAAAGAATTTCTTGCTTATATCTGATGTAAATCTCCCCTCTTTCAGTTTAAAGCCATTACCTTTTGTCCTATAACTACATGCCCTTGTAGAAAATCCTCTCCAGCTCTCTTGTAGGCCCCTTCAGGTACTGGAAGGCTACAATAAGGTCTCCTGAGAGCCTTCTTTTCTCCAGGCTGAACACCCCCAACTCTCTCAGCCTTTCCTCATAGGAGAAGTGCTCCAGGCCTCTCATCATTTTTGAGGCCCTCCTCTGGCCCCGCTCCAACAGGTCCATGCCTGTCCTGTGCTGAGGCCTCCAGAGCTTGCACACTTTAATTTTCTACCTATTATAAAAAAACATAGATGTTTTTTAAGTTGATTTGTCCTTCAGTTTCTGACATGTAATAAGATAAGATGATGATATCAAGTTGTGTGGAACTTACTTTTTTTTGTTGTTTTTTTGGGGAGGGTTTTGTTGGTTATTTTTTCATTGTGGAAGTAGTTGGTGAACATTTAATTCAAGTCCTTACAGTAATGTGTAAATACATGAAGTCTGAATTTACGTTCCCTGAGGAAAACTAGACTTTCACCATTCTCTACATTTTGTATGCTTGACTTTAAACTTTATTCTCTTTTAACACTGTTCTTGGGTTTGATTCATTTTACTGCGTCCAGTTCTGGGCTCCCCTGTACAAGGGACACACGGATATACTGGAGACAGTCCAACAAAGAGCCGCTAACATGATTAAGGAATTGGAGCATCTCTCATATGAGGAAAGGCTAAAAAAGCTGGGACTGTTCGGCCTGGAGAAGAGGTTCAGGGTGAGGATCTTTTCAATGTGTATGAATACCTGAAGGGAGGGTGTAAAGAAGAGGGATCCAGGTTCTTTTCAGTGGTACAAACTGAAGCACAGGATGTTCTTCCTGAAAATCAGGAAATACTTTTTCACTGTGAGAGTGGCCGTGCACTGGCATAGGTTTTCCAGGGAGGTTGTGGAGTCTTCCTCCGTGGAGTATTCAAAAGCTGTCTGGACATGCTTAGACAGGGTTATTGAACTAGATGACCTCCAGAGGTTCCTTCCAACCTCAGCTGTTCTCTGTTTATGGGATTCTGTAATACTGGGATTCTGTAATACTGTTATTCTGTGTCTAAGTGCAGAAGTTTTCTATTTTATTCTTTTTTTAAATAGAAGGGATCATGAGACTGTTCTGGTCTTGTTGGCTGTTATGATGCTAAATAGTAACTCACAGTACTGTATACCTGGTTTCCTTTTTGCACTGGATATCTTGATTGTTCAAATCCATATTGCAGACGTGATGGAGTGAAGGAGATCCAAGTTCCATACATGGTCCACAATGCTGTCACTTAAAAATAGCCGAAACACTTTAGTCGTTCAAATTCCAGTATTGATCTTGATTAGCCTGTGGCTTAGCTAGGTGCACTAGTCCTATAGACTCACTATGAGGAACTGGTAAGAGCAGGAATGGTGTTACAGATGTTCCCTGGCTCCTATGAGAATGTCGTGCTTGTGAGGTTGTAGCTAGCTGACAAGGGTTAGGCAGGAGACAGCCTGAATAACCATATTCAGGGTAACCAACAGGAGCAAGACAGACCTGGACTACTTGCTCTACTGTTAGGACAGTCTGGTTATTCTGGTACCCATAAACTAGAGAACAAGGACCTTGAGGCCAGCTGGAATGATCTGGCCCCATCCATACTAGTGTGCCCCTAGAAAAGGGTGGGCATGTGGTAAATCCTGAACTGTGTTAGGAAACCATTTTGCAAAATGCTTACTAAGCCCAGGCCAAAACTGTTAACATCCATGCTATCAGTTTAGCAGCTTAGATGTCCAAATTTCAGTGCTTGCAACCAATCCCCAAATACACTTCAATTTATTAAAAGAACAGTAGCGTTTGTGTCTTAGAATACAGAATGCAAAAATTCATGCCCATGGGAAAGAGACACTTTGCTTCCTCCAGGCCTGCGTGCCCCATATGCCCATTGCCATAGCTCCTACTGGAAGAGGGAAGTTTGTGCTTCTCAGTTTGTCCTTTAAATGTCACAGTTAGGGAATTAAGGAAGTAGAGGATTCTGGTTCAAAGTTTTCTCTAAAGTCAAATTATCAATGTTGCATTAAGTATGTAGAGTTCCCATTGTATTTTGGATCTCGGATGAATGGATTTGTGCCATACACAAATATTTCCTTGGAAAGGGAGACCTCAGACAAATGATGTGCCCAACCTTTCCTGCTGGCTAGATTTAGCCTCCTTGTTCTATTTGAACCGTTGCTCATGTTTAACTAAAAAAGTTGTCTTTGGACACAATTAACAATCTCTGTTATTAGCTTCTGGAGCCTTGGTAACTACTCTTGTTATTTAAGTTAGGTAATAGTGAGCTTGTCCTGTATGTTCATTTACTAATAATGCTTGTTATTGAAGTTACTTACTCCCAACGTAAAATGGTCTCCTAGATGTGTTTTAGATTTCATCATTCTCAAAGCAGAAATCTGAGACCAAATTCTGCTTTGTACTCCACTAGTAAAAATCTGGAGCATTTCCACTGATGGATTTCATGGCACTGGTCATGGTATGTACTCTGAACAGTCTGTTCATTCCCTCAGTGCAGTGTAGATGCATGTGTAATAGGTCCTCTTTACATCCACTGTAGCATCAACAGATTCAAACAGTCTCTGTAATTTTTTTTTCATAAAATATTTTTCCTTGGAATTTTTATGTCCAGCTTACCCACTGTCTTTTTCACTCACGTGAAAAATACCAAAAAGCTACACAAATATTTAGTTTGATTTATGATTGTTTTCTGTGCTTGAGAAAGGCTGTGAAACAGCTAAGAGCAAGGAAATAACAGTCCAGAGAGCACATGGCAAGGCATCAATTGCTGTTCCTTATTAATCCCTAAAGTACATCCCAGTGAAATTAAATAAATTAGTTAAGCCTGTACACCAGGCCTTACCATTGCCCTAAAAAGGAATAGCTCCTACTGCCTAGGAATCAACTGAAATCTAGAGCATCCAATTACTGAAAATGGAAAAATATGATTAACCTCTGCAATTGTTCCATGCTCTTTCATTCTGCAGAGATCTATACGAATTCCATGCAAAAGGTATGAAAATCTGAAAGAAAGGCTTTTCTTATAGAATTTTCATCCCAGTTTTTACAACCCAAAGTATCTGGAAACCTTTGAACAAGGTTCAGACAAGCATCCAAACCTTCTGATGTTTCTCCCTACATTACATGGGATGCTAGGGACACATTAAAGGATTTAAAAGGGTAGGAAATGTACTATATCATTTTTTGAGTCCATAAGTGACTTTCTGTTCTTGCCAACTGTACTCATGAGACTCAAGGGCACAAACAGACAGCCAAAGAGCATTTTTAATGGATTCTTTTGCATAAAAAAATGATCTAGTTCTGCTGCCCTTGCTTATGCTTTTTTTTCCCAAAAATATATGCTGTAGCGATCACTTCTTAAGGAAAAGGAGAGAAAATGTTTAACCATCAAAATGTGAGTTTATTTTTAATATTCCCTCATGGTCATTTTGTTATGTATCCAATGGCTTTTTAAAAGATTGGCAGGCACCCTACAAGTAGAACACTTCTACTGTGGGATTTTTGTGTTACTGGTAAATCTTTATTTTCAGGAATTTAAAAAAATAATAGTGACACAAGCCATATCAACAGTAAGCAGGTAGCTAACATGCTACAGGAAACAGTGAGTTTGCTCTTTATTTGCTCACTCAGCAGCGCATAATAGAGTGAATTTTCTGCCTTGGGTGGAGGAAATTAGGTATCTCTGTATTTCTGTTATATTTGGGAATTTCATTTCAAATATAACGAGTTTCACAGCAACTTTCAGTACAAACTGAGCAATCCAATTTTTTTTGGAGCAGTGTCTCTGCTGGTTTCAGAGGACTCGTTTTTTAGGCTTCTGTAAGGATTTTTGCAAAAAAAATGTGTAAAAGGTTAAGGACTAATGTTTCAACTTTTAACTTTTTTGCAAAATTCACAAAATGAAAGAAGCTGCATAGTCAGAATATTTTCAGTAAGACTAAATGTATTTCAAATGTTTCATATGAAATGTGACTTTCAACAAGTGCCACACCATTTTTAGTCCGTGTAATGAAACAGCAAACACATTAATGCCACAAAGTTTTGCTGTTACAGACAAGCCCTTATATCTGCCTCCACCTACCTGATTAACCTAATGTGATTAAGTCATGCTGGTTTGTTGGAGACATAATATAGGAGAGACTGACACAGCTGAACCATTGGAGATGGTTGTGGGTGTCTCAGCTCGCAGGTGTCTTTGAGCTGAATCAGTTGTGAAAAACAGTGGGAATCTGGATGCTTTGACATGCTTTGACCAGAGACTATCACTAGAAATCTTTGAACACCTCTTATGGTCATTTTCTATTCAAAATAAAAGAACAGAAGCAGGATGAATTACAAGAATGAAGAAAATTCCAAACATAAAACAGTAAAACTATTTTAAAATAGGGTAACAATCCGAGGCATTGCCCTATTTATAGTCTCAGGTGAATTTTATGCAACATTTTCTCCAGAAAAGAACATAGTTTTAAAAATGCGCAACGTAGTCTCCTCTTTAATATTAGTGATGCTTATAATGCAATTTGCTAAAGAGAAGGATTGTACGGTACAAAGCAGCAGACTGGAGAGAGCGGCAGTGTGAGAGGTCTGCCTGCAGAGGCGGGGACAGACAGACCAAAGTTTGGTTCAGCTGCTCTTTGCCAGTCACCTGTAGGCAGAGGCACTCATGTGTGACCACAAATGGACCTACTTTTGGGTTTTCTTCTAGCAAGGATCTGTTTATCCAGGACGACATGTAAAACTAAGACATTAATTTGCCAGTGATGAAATCTGTACTCATGTTTGTAAGCTGAAACAGCACTGACACGGTGAAGTGCTGTTAACTACTGGAATTAATAGGCATCGTTGCCTGGCATAGCTGTTTAGTTCCATGTAAGCTGCTAAATGCATACTGAAAGATAGCTTCTGTCAGTGTAGTTCTTTGATTTAAAATTATGGCCATGAGGTGAGAAGTGCTGGGTCTTGATGCTAGTCCTCTGAGTTAGGTAGAATGCTGCAAAATTCAAAGGGCTTTTTAAAATGTATTTATCTTTAAAGCTCTTATATAGAATGTAAATAGCTCAAGACTTGCTGAACGTAAAGAAAACCAGATTCTGCCATTTTATGGCCTTCTTCCTTGTTTGTTTTTAAGGAGGTTGTGAGAAGCTGTGCATGCTCAGCATTTCAAAAGGCAGCCCTTTACTGCATTGTGTTAGTAATTGCAGTGAACCCTACCAGAAGGGTTGAACAAGTCACTGCATGGCAACTATATCTCCTCCTTCAGCTGTAATCTTCAGTGAGCTGTTTCTTGATTCATGACACTGTCTGAGCTTCCTCGGCTTCTCATAGTTTTAACACCTAAAACACATTGTTGGGAAGATGCTTCTCCCCATCTGGAGCCTGACTGCCTCCTGTGGCCATGTAAGTATAGTGTTTTCTCAGAGCAGTAGAAAAAGGTTACGTTGACAAAACTGTTCCATCCAGAGAAAGGCAAATTGGTAGGAATTTGGAGAGTAAGGTTTCAGTCTCTCTTCTTGGACTGAAGGAGAATGAATAATTTTTATTACCATTGAGTTATACAGTAGTTTTCCTATTTCCTGTTGAACCAGAGCTCATCCTATTTGTGCAACAAACAGGGACTGGAAGGGATTTACAAGTAAACACCTGATTTCCAAAACTTTGGTTTCATTTTTGGTCTTTTTACTACATATGCTAAATGCATAAATAATCTGGGTGCATCAGTTGCTTCTTGCTTTACCCAAGAAGATTGCTGTATTTTTGGTAAAATAACATAGCTTCAAAGGGAGTAGTAAGCAGGATCGTGCTTTATAATACACTATTATGTGATGGATAGAAAACTCTGTAGGGCATGAGGACCTGGGGGTTAAGTCCCCCTCAAGCCGTGGAAGGAACTGAACTCAGGTTTAAATACCTCATGGGTAAATCCACTATTAAGCTCACTACTTTGCAAAAGCCAGTGAACACCACCTTCTTTTCCAGAAAGCTGTTTTAAAAGATAACAGAAATTATTACAGCTTGTGAGAGGCCCGGTCCTACTAGAACATATGAACCAGGCTTTAGGCATGTTTATGGGATTAAGCCCTTCAGGGAACTTTGGCACCATGTAGCTGAGTCTCTGGATCCCATTAAGGCCTGGGTAGATCTGGGCATGCACACAATGCAGAACTGCAGGTGCCTAGAGAAAATCCAGGTCCAAATGTGGTGTGCCTGATGAGTTCAGATGCTTTCAGAGTTACTCAGATGCTGGGTGGGGATTGAAATGAGAGGAGGGAAGAGAAGGAGTTGCGGTGTAGGGCTTAGATACCTAAAGAATATGTAAAATTCTGTTTCAGATGAATACATTCTCCTTTTCCTTTTTTTCCCTTTTTTTTCTTCCCATCAAGCCATTAATCCTTTTGAATGCAAATATAATAATAGGCAAGATGGCCCAAATTGTACTTACATGGATGGAAAATAATTTGATTTATGCTGATGCAAATAATAGAAGAAGTTAGTCCAACAGCATGAAAAAAGAGTGATTCAACACTTTCCCAAGAAATAAATTATTCCCCCCTCCCATGGAAGGGTTAAGAATAAGCTAAGTAGATACCAAGTTTGGGGACTAAAATTCTTTGTTGGAGAAAGCAAATAAATCAATGAACATCAGAGAATAATGAGAACCAGATTTCCCTGAGTTAATTTCTGGGATATATCATGGTTTTGGCTAAAGTCTAGTATAAAATATTCATGATGCAAAAATTCTATCACCCATGGTAAAATGCATTTTGTGAACAAAGGAGAGGAAAAATCCTTTACTGCACATGAGGCCAATTATTTTTCCTGCTACAGTGTTGTCAATCTGGAATATTTCACTTACTTTCGTATGTATACACACCTATATATACACACCTATATATATACACACACACACAATCACGAACAACTTTCTCATTACTGCAGTGCTGTATTTTTTCCCAGAAAGCAGTAAATCAATGTGTTGTAATTATAGAAAGTATTTACTTTGCTGTCTATCTGTCCAGATACCCAAATTAAGCCAAAATGTATAGGAAGCCTTTTTACCACCAGTGATTTTGTCCTGTTCTTATGTGGTAAACCAGCTACAGCCTGAAAGCTGTGGAGAGGCTTGGAGACACCTTAAATGAATATGGTCTCATTGTTTTCTTGCATCGTAACATAGACTAGACATTTAATGGAGTGGTAAGAGCCTGCTGCCCGTAGTCCCTGGAACCAGCTAAGTTGTGAAAGTGAGAAGAGCTGGACACTTAACTCAAGATCTTTGCCAATCTTTGGAAAAATAGGATATGAATATGAATTTTTAGGTCCTTAAATGTTACTGGTGGAAATCTGGCTCCAGGCAGCTGAAGGTATGCTCACATCTGTCAGTGCAGGCAGACCCAGGCTAATTGCCTGTGTGAGCTAGTTCCAGGCTGGATTACACAGGACGGCTTCAGCACAACCCTGTCCCTGCGCTGCTCTGCCCGTATTATCTTGTTGGCCTGCAGCAGAGCCGGACAAATCACAGGTTTGCTCCTGCGCAAGAGGATAGTGCAATATGCAATTCGTCATGTACTAGACCATGACAGTGTGCTGTGTACCCCTCTGAACACTGATCTGTGTTCCTCCTTTTCATGGCTTTAGTAATGTCACCACTGTCAGATCAGTAGTCTGGGATAGTATCACTCTTCCAGCCTGTAGTCCTGCTGTAGATAAAAAAATGTTTTCTCTGATGGCTACCAAAGCCAGGTCCTACCACCTCTTTCATATTCTGTCATACTTAGGCTCTGGGGCTGCTCTCACAAACTTGAAAGCAAAGCTCCTGTGTAGGACTTCTCACTCACAGAGCCCACGAATCTCCATAAAAAAGACACATGCCAAGTTACAGTATGGGAAACTGAGGCATGCAGAGTGAGAAGTGAATCACCCTAAGTTACACAGCCAAACTAAGAGAAGAGGCAATTCTTCTTGAGGTAAATGCTCTATCCTGCAGATGCTGCTGCCTCCTAAATGTTTGTATATACTCTGGGATTAATGAATCACTGAATGAAAAGGTGGGAATAAAGCTTTTACATAACTCTCCACGGAGCTTATAACTCAAGCAAATAGCTTAAACTCTTTCTATGAAATATTGCTCATAAATAATTAATGATTTGGTTCCTAAAGACAATATTTTTCACCAATTTTGAACAAGGTTGCTAGATAGGGCAGGAGAAAAAATGTATCAGGTCATATTCTATCTGACCTAGAGCTACATAAAATTGGGTAACGTTCAATTATGTTTAATGTCACAATTTTTGTTTGTTTTAGCTAATTTGCCTTGTGGGAAAAAATATTTTCTAATGCATTCCAGAGTCCTTACAGTGTTGACGTTCATTTTACTGATCTTAGAACAAAGCTTGCCAGATAGGACCACCTGAGCATCCTGCTAAGCCTCCTTGGAGATCTCACTGTCAGATGTTACCAATGTGAAACAGCACACGATCTCACAAAGGTCTTGGAATATCGGGTGCATTTCCCAGGTCTCTCTGTGACACTAAAGCCTAGTTAACCCACACAGCAAGTAGTGACTTGCTTAATGAATAATCAAACTGAAATCAGTGTGTTTCTACATGAGCCGGAAAGAGAGAGCCAAGCCATCAGGATCACTGTCTGAACAGAGACATGCACCTAGGGCTCCAGGGAGAATTTTCTGAATCGAAAGACAGAAAGTTTTGAGAAAATCAGGAATCTGGGAACGTTTTCATCTTATTTGCAAACATGCTGAAGAAAGCATATCACTTGACTTTACTGGGTTCCTCCTAAGAATCAGCCTTCGGTACAGATGCGTTTTTTAAAGCATAAATGGCATTTAGAGGTGGAAAGTGCTCTTTAAGTGTAAGATATACTGTCAAGCAAGCTCCAAACCACAAATGTCAGATCTTGAACCAGATATGCATCTCTAATTCCCCAAAGGATTTGTTAGTGGGGGAGGGATTGGACAGATCTGGGTCAGGAGCTCTGTCTTGGCCCAGCGTGCAAATAAATTCAAGCCGTAAAGTTTGGATCCAAATTTCCCCTTAAGTTAATTGGGGTTTGGATCAAATGTTCCATCTCTAATTATGACTCATATTAATAGCATCGGGGAGTGTGATTTTTTTTCCAAAGTGCTCAGTGTTGCTCTTACTCTGATCGCGTTGAAAACTAGGGTAAAATTCTTATTTTTAGTGTGGGGAAGTCCACAATGAGCACTTATGGAAATCTCTTCTCCTTCCTGCCTTCCCTCCTTGTTTCCCTGCACAGCTTCTCCCCCTGCCCAAGTCAATGTTTCGCTCATTCTCTGTAAAAATTTCAAAGCAGTGAAAATACCATCTGTTAAATAATCCAGTTCTGTGTTTTTGATAAAAGGGAAAGTTACTGGAGAAGTGCGCCGTTTCAGGGATGGCGTGCTAGCTGAAGGAGGTAATGTTTGCAGCAACACTGCTGGGATACAAATTCATGTAATGAGGAATAGTCCTTTTTGTGTGATACTAGGTAAGACCAGATGCCTTGAAGTATTGAAATTCTTTCTCCAGTCAAGCTCTTGACATTACAATGAGATCAGTTAAAACATTTTTCTTCAGATTATCTTTTCACTGAAAACTGGAAGGAGGGAGAGAGTTACTGATACGTTTTTTTAAATAGAAAAGGATCTGCAGAAAAACTGTGGGGTTTATTACTGGGGAGGAAACTGGAATGATTATGCAAAGTTTTTGCATTCTTCATTTTTTCAGTGGAAAATTTGAGGTAGGGGGATGGTGTGTCTGTTCTTGTTGCTGTTACATATGGGGAAGCTTGTTTTGCTTTTTCTGTGGGAAATATCCAATATTTCCAATCAGCTCAAGTTACAAGTGCTGCCAGGAAACTTTATAGACTCCAAATGCATTAGAAATTCCTTAGTTTCTTTCTACATCTACTTGTGTATGTCATTGCCTGCACACCATCACCAAAAAATAAAAGGAAAAAAAAAATCAGGATGGTTTAGCCTGGTGATTGTGATTTTGAAAAGAAATAATGCTGCTAAATGCCTCATCTAAGTGCCTTAGACACCTCGGCAGTGAATTCAAAGTCAAATATGTCTTGCTGCAACTGTTCCCAGGAGAACTCATCCAATGTCCTTAGTCTCTTACAGGGTGATGGTGGGGAAAGTAACCAGCAAAACACATGAGAAAATGGAGTTTCTACAGTCTCCCTAAGCTATTCCCCTGTAATGCTGCATGTGTATGTGACTATACATGTATTTATCTGTCCGTGTGTATGTGCGGGTGTGCACCGGTGCAGAGGTAGTTGTCTGAGAGAGGTATAAGGAGAAGTGACTGTACCCTCCATCTATACTCATCTGAACACTTTTCTAGCAAACCTATGAGCTGGGGGGTGCAGGAGGCGCACATGAGTTTTAATGCAACACACACTCTTTATCCTCTGGCTTATCAAGGGGAAAGCTGTACACGAGCTGAGGTGAGCTGTTCGAGGCAAAATTTATGATGACATTTAAAACCAGTAAAGCTTGCTGTAGCCCTAAAGGTTGAAGCATACATGCACACTTCATATAATCTGATCTCAAGCACCCACCAAACTGGAGGTTAAAAGTATTGTATACATTGCTACCAGTTACCACATCAAAATTTCAGATAGGTGCACGTGATTTAAGTACAGAAGACCTGGAGCTTACTAATGCCATAACTTAAAAAGCAATTGGGCTATGTGCTGGCTAGAATAACAATGTGGGCATTATAACACTCTCACTTGAGCAGCCATTAAGACATCTCCAGCACACTGTTGCACTACTAAAATGTAATTCCCAGTAGACAAGAATCCTAGACCCCTAGACTGTGAATCATGGGCAGTAAATGGCTGACAGGCAGGTTAACAACGGGCTCTGTGGGCAATCTGACATTGTACAGGTGCGCATCATCACAGTAAAGTAATTAACAGGTACTTAAAGGAAAGTACATTTAAGCTCAAAAAACCTGTTAAGAGACTTCCTAAGTGGACCGCTATTTTTTTGTAAAACCCACGTATATTTTATGACCAGGTAAAAGGACTGCAGAGCACAAATCCAATCTAAAAGTAGATCTGCAATCAATAGCTCTCCTATCAACATTATGCTGCTCCATCAACAGTACTGTTTTATAACTCTGTGACATGCTCCTGACTCAGGATTTAAAGTGATTCAACAATGCAGTTTGACCCCTATAAAAAAAGTAAGAAAGAAAAAATAGTACTTCAGCATTGTAAGCAAGAAAAGGCTAAGAAAAAAAATAATTAAGAAATACAGAAAATTTGTTAGGAAAAATGTTGTCTGTATGGATGTTTATAGTAATATATATTTATGTACACATGTGTATATGTGTATATATACGTTTGTGCATGTATACTCCCATAAACATGCAAGTCAGGAACTCCACCTAATATATATCTGCATGCTTTTTTGGATAGTGTTGGAGTTATCTGGGCAGTGAACAAAGGCCCAATATGAAAGTGAACTGGGGGTTGCAGGAGGGACTGCAATTTTATGTGCTGAACTAATGAGTAGTAATGGGAACGGCTAGAGTTCCTTCAGTATTTCCTCTTCTATTCCTTCTCTCTCCCCTCTAGTAAATCCAAGTCTGGCATATATATAGCAGATAAAGAGTTTTAAATGTACAATTTTATCCGAGTTTCTTTATGAGAGTAACAAGATCATCTGGTTAATAAATGCTTTATTCAGTCCTCTGCCTTCAAAACTCTGGCTGAATACCTTCTAGGCATTAAAGGATTATGCCCAAAGAGTTGTTATTCTTCCTGCCTGGGTTGGCCAGTGCAGGTTTACCAGCATTTTTCTTGGTGGACAGATTTGGACCTGATGGGAAAGTTTTGATGATCAAACTGGTAGCAAACAGAGAAGCAAGATGATTTTTTAGAAACATATTTCTCCACAAAAATGGCATTTGCATAACTGTTTTAAAACATGGAGAAAGAAACCCAGCCACAGTGATGTCATCACCCTGAGGCGGGTTATACGTCTCCCTGTTTCTGAGAAGTATGGTGGGGTCAGTTTTACCTGGTACGGTACAGTCCCTGGGGTCTGGAGGACTGCATTGTCACCTCTAGCTCCTGCGTGATCGCTGGTGAATGTGACGGGGGTGTCCTGCCTTAACTCTTGTGCTGAGGGCAATGTCTTCTAATGCAACACAATGATAGTGCACTGATGTGCCTGTAAAGGCATCGGTCTTTCCACTGCTTAGCCTCTGCCTTCCTCCCTTCTCACAGGTGAGAAGGTTTTCACGGTCTCTGCCCCTGTAACACTGATAATTCTCTTCTGTAAAGTAAAACCGCCCTGATTCTCTTGCATCTCATACCCAAGAAGGACGACACCTGAACTCTTCCCCCTCAGGGATGCAGCAGTGTTCCTGCAATGAATATACTGGAGACTCCTGCATCGCCACAACTGCACAGCGCTCCTCCTTTGATTCTTGGCGCAGCAAAAATGCTCCTATGGAAAGTGTTTCAAACACTCCGGACTACTTCTTTTGCTGCCGTGGGAGTTAAACCCTGAGGAAATCTGGCACATTTGTTTGGACATTTTTGCATTAATACAGTTACTGCAAAACAGTATTAACATGAGCATATGTTTGTTTTATAAAGTCTTAATATCATCCAAAAGAAAATGCTTTGGAACCATTACACAGATGCATGTCACTAGTGTACTTTCCAAGCTCTCCATCCACATTTCATGCTAAGCCTATGTATTCTATATTGGACCTTATTTTTGCCATCCATCTTAGTACTATCTCATCTTTCCTTTAGTGAGATTTTAATTTCATTTAATCTCCTCTAACTCAGGAAATTTTTCACTGAAGCCAGAGTAGTCCCTCTGTGTAAAACAAATGCCTATAATAAAACCTAAACACTATTTCACAGTATTACAACCTCTTCAAGGGACAGAAAAGCATTACATGAAACCATTAAAATTAATTGCTCTTTTTATTCAAAGTAGATATTGTAATTTATATTGAAATCCAGACTTCTACCCAGAGTGAATTTTGCTTTACCTACCTAAAGCTACCTAGAAGTTATACATCTAAACTAAGCCACACTCTAGATTCCCTTCAGGGTCAAAGGTAAGACAGAGGCTTTTCCGTTTTTTAGGATCCCATCTGAAGATAAGTATCAGACAGATGTGTGTATCATCCTGTAGAAGTGCCGAATTCCCCACACTGTAAGTACAATAGAAGCCTACACAATTAGTTTACACTTATTGTCTGTGTTACACCAGACATCTAAAATCATATGAAATGAATCGTGTTTCTCAAGTAAAGACCTTCAGAGGGGAGTAATGTGAGTCTGTTTTATATCAGCTAAGCATACATTCTAAAAAGACATTTTTTTTCTTCTTTTTTAATACATGTATGCAAATAAACTGTTTTACTGATTGATGACTGATCTTAGGAAACACACTGAAACACAGTACATGCTATAATGTGTAATTAATATATAGTTTTAATATCCCTTGTGTTTTTTTTCCATGATAAGAATAACATAGCCGGGGAATAACAGTATTTCCAAATGGTCAGCATGCCTAACTGGTCCAAATGGAGCCTCAAAGTTTCATGTGTACCGCCCTTAGACCCTGATTTTTTTTGCTAATCAGGTAATTGATATAATTTACAATGTTCTTTGGACATAAAAAGAAAAAGTAAAGAACGACTAAGGAGGATGCTAGTTACCACTAACTTATTCGGAAGCAAAAAGGCTCAAAAAGATGAAATCTGATGAAAATAAATACTTGCAAACTTTCAGGTTATCACTTTCAGACAAAAATGTCTCTAATGTTAATAAGGGATGTAGGCCAAAGGCTTCAGAAGTTGTTATTCTTAAAAAAAACATGATTTATTTGATTTTTTTCCAACTTGAATGTCATGAACCAGACATACATAATTATATTATTTGTCTTATGCAAGTGAACAAGAATAAATTAAAACTGGACATGTTGCAACAGGGCTGTTGACATTATATACAAAGTCTGCTTATTGTCATAAGATACTCTTAACCTTTAAGCCAAAATCTTTCAAAACTATTAGTGTTAAATCTAGCAGCTGTTGTCAAATTTTTCCCTTTCTCTGCTTTATGCATTGTGCTTTATTTGAAATGTTTGTTATATTTGTGTATATAACTTTCTGCAAGCTGTCCCTTGAAAGCTCAAAGGATTAAATGAATAGGTTGAGCCAGTTTAAAGGAACAAAAGTTAACAAATTAAAAGAAAACTTTCTAAAATGAGTGTGTAAACCATTAAAATATTTAGCTGTATTTGCATTGGATAGTTTCCTCTATATAAAACAATATGGATTGTTTAAATAAATGAGGTTAAGGGAAACTTATTTCTACTGTAAAGTTTATGAAAGCTTTAGGAATGATGGCCTCAATCCTTCAAACGCTTACATGTTTAACTTCAGACATGGAGTAATCTTGTCCTGACAGTGCTAGCCAGTCCTTACAGTTTCATCTTCCAGCAAGACAAAGACACAGAGGGCATCCAAAGACTGGAAAACGAGGTAAATGTTTCCCTTGTGCTTCTGTCTAGCCCTTGGCTGAATGTTTAAGCCACAGTCTCGAAACTGTGTTTTCTGGCTATTTATGAATAGCAAGTGAGTCCCTGTAGATATTATTACAAAAATAAACTCAAGTGGCAAAAGCCTCAGAGTTCACACAAGAAGTAGAAAGACAAGTTGTTAGGTTTTGGATTATTGTAGCATTTGATTTCTAAAGAGTTAGTCTGCAGGAAGATGAGGGCAGATGCTACTTGTTTTGTAGCATATGGTGTATCCTAAGCTGCTATACAGCATGCTGTGAAGTGGGCTTAGAAGAACCTTTATCTGGCACAGCCTAGAACACAAACACAAGCTTTTCTATAGCTAGTGCTGTGCCTGAAAAATCAGGTCTGATTACAAATTGAGGGATGGTTATGATCCGGTGCACCTATGCCTTTCTGAGGGCTCCCGTTATATTTCTGTCTAATTCAGCACTGTGCCACACTAGTGTACTGGCCACGCAAGGGTGACTTGGGCAGACCTCCAGGTACTTGTCTGTATGAAGGGTAGATATGTTGCACAGATTAATGTTATTTCTGTCTGAATTTCATACAGACACTCTCACGAACAGAGTGAGGGATGACTCATGGTATGATAAAGCAAAAAGCAAGGGGCTGGGAGCACACTTTCTCACTATGACACGTTGGTTTAAACCTCGCTGGGTGTGTAGAAGCTGCTTTTTATTCACATGGAGTTTGTAAAGCAATCAGAGCTCCTTTCTGGAAGGGGCCGCTGAGGCAATAGATGCCTCCATGAAGAAGCAGCCATGTGCAAGGTGGCAGTAGGAACTGGCTATATCATCCAAATGGGGTATGATTTTCTGAACTCAGAGTTTGGATTTGGTTACATTGCCACAGATTTTTTTTGTAAGAATTCAAGGAGGAAAAAGCCAAAAATATTCAGAAGGGAACGGTGAGCCAAAGGAGTCCCAGAGATACTAGGATTGTGTGCATGAAAGGAAGATTATGTTTAGAGATCTGGTTGAAGGATTCTCAGAAAGGGGAAGAAAAAATTAAATTAAACTAAACCCCATCTTCTTATTGAGTATTATTACTGAGCTCAGCAAGGACAGGCGTTTACCTTATTTGCAATAATCAAGGCTGCATCAAAGAAATATCTGTCTCAATCTGTTTTAAGAAGTAAAAGATGTTCTAAGGTGCCAAATTTTGCCTTGCCAAATTCCAGTTCCAGGTTACAAAGGATGGAACTTTCCAAGAACTTCGCAGGGTTACTCAGTAAAACCAGAGGGAACTTGGTACCTATTGTTTTTCCATGTCGCTTTGGTATTTCCAGCCAAATGGAATAACGTTCTCCCTGAAATTATTTTTTTATAGGTAGAATTGTAACTTGAGGTCCAAATGGCCTTTTGAATCTAGATTAGGTTTTGAAGTGCATATGTCAGACCAGTCTTTACTATTGTAAGCATGGGTTTTTAAAATACATTTCCAGACTTGAGTCAATGCCTTTTTTTCTCTCCCAGGGAAAAAAAAAAAAGAAAAAAAAAGAGAAAAAGCATGTATGAAAGGTTTTGCTTTCCTATGCAAGTCTTACAAATATTTTCACTAGATCTAATCAGTCTGACCTGCTGAGTACATGACATTGAATATAGGATTACTTTACAACTCATTCTCTTCATTATTCTTGCACTATCTAGCCTATTATTTCTCATATAACCGTTAAAAAATTAAGACCTCTTACCTGGCATCCACAGCCCAAACCAAAGAATGTTGACTTTATTCATGACTAGTCCGTCAGATTTCTCAGTTTTTCTTGCAGTCTCGATCACTGACATATAATTACCAGGAAAGCCAAGCAGGCTGTTGTTGAGTATATTCAGAAACTTGAATTCAGATAAAAAATGTCTGATCCATGCAAAAACACTATAATTCTGAAAAATGTACAGTATAATGTTAAAACTTTGGTATCACCTCAGTGCTATGTAGTTATAATTATTGAAAAATTATGTGGAAAAGAAAAGTAAGATTAATATCTGCCAGATCTCACAGGCTGGCACTCCACTCACAGGATGGATTCCTTTAGCTATCTGAAAGCCAACCATAAAGCCCAAGCTAGTTCTCTAGACTCCATCTATAATCAAAGGTGAAAATTAAACACCTTCAGAAGTAATCTTTTTTTATCTTAAAATGTTCTCTCCAGCTGCCCCTGTTTCTTATTCTTCAGGGCAGACAAATAAAATGCTTAACTTTATTTGCCTCCTATGAATCCCACCTTCATTTTTCATCTAACTGGGCAAGCCCATGCACCAGAGCTAATACAAGCGAGTTAGTGCAGTCTGCCACTGGGGACATACGTCCTGCTTTTCAGTAAATTACTGCTGCATGCATTTCAATGGGGCAGTGACTCCACTTGTAGTAATAGGCCTGGCTGTGTATTTCTATCCATCACTGCACTTCAGTAAAAAAGCATCTCACACAGGGGCGCTGGCAGAAGTTGCCCAGACCAGTTAGCAAAAAGAAATAGTTGCTGAAAATGATGCACAGAACAGAGAAGGAAAAATTATGACAAGCTAGGCACAAGATTATGTAATTTTTGGGGTTTCTCCTGGGAACTTGATTAAATGTCAACATGAAGTAGGCAGAAAGGATCACACAGAGACAGGTGGGAGGGTGGATTTTGAAGACCAGGAGAGAGAATCTTTCAGGGATGCTCTGTCAGCACAGTGGTGAACATACACACAGCCCGAAACGTGCACAGACTCCTGACATCATTGCTCAGAGCCCTGCACAGTGCTCGCTGCAGCTGCCAAAGCTGCGTGGTGAAAGTCACCTTCATGCTTCATGCATCCGTTGCCTCTCCTTGCTGCCCCTGCTGCCAGTGACCCACCATTGTAACAGCCCCTGTGAATCAAAAAACGGTGAAACAGGGGAAAAGAAGAAAAATGTATCCAGGATAATTTTTAATGCTTGACCCACCAGCTGGGCTGTGCTCTCGTGCACCAAAGATCCACCTGTGGAGAGGACCTTGGCCAACAGATAGTCTCCCTTCTGCACCAGAGAAACTAGTGGTTTGTATTTTATTGTAATGGTTTCTGTCGCTTTTGGATGGCCTCCTCTTTAGAGTATGTGATATACACAGAGCGCCTTCCGCTGGCCTGTGGAGGCTGGGGAGGAGAAGGGTGGGGAGCCCAAGCAGTAGAATTTTGTAACATTTATTTGTTCGGGTAATTTACTGAGGGTTTACTAGAATAATCCCACGGAAAGATTAACTGTTCTTTGTCATAACATGGACTGGAAGCCTAAATTTGTTTGTAAAGCTCTAAAATGACTGTGGGCTGATGGAAGATACTTCGTTTAACAAGCTCACTGGTTAAAACGAAAAGCTTGTTTAGTGGCAATGAGTACTATCACTTTGTATTAACTGAGGTTCAAGTTCAGCTGTCTGGACACAGGCAAGATGCCTGCTCTCTGGTGTTCTTGAGGCAAATCTGGAGGAGGAAATGCAGATCTGAACAGCAGATATAAGGAAATTGTTTACCTGGGTCAGAAAACAAAAAAGATAGATTACAGAAAACATGTGGTTGCTATTTAATTTATGCTTTATCATTTTTCATTCTGACATTAACATAGTTATGAGCGGGGTGAGAGCACTGTACATTGTACGATGTAACATAAAATGAGGGTTACCACTCCTTGCCAGAGGAAACGTGATTCAGAAACAATTTGGGGGCAATTGCAAGGTGATGTGGCACAGAGAACCAGAAGCTATTGAAACTTTAAACATCATTTCTGGACAATATAAGACTTGCTGCAAAATGACTTGTAAAAACATGAAAACGTTACTTTCCTGACCCCAGAGAATTAGAAATCTTTAAGTATCAGTTCAAACAATGTCTCTTAAAGGGCACCACACTTTTTCATTGCCAGCTACCATTATTTTTAACAGTTTGTTAAACATACCGCAATAAAGAAAGATTAATGGCCAAGATATAACCCAAAAATGCAGAAGGCCACGCCGAGATCTATTACATGCAAGCAACTCAGTGGTGAGACATAAAGGGAATATTTAAGTAGAAAATTTATCCTCAAAACATTCATGAAAACCAAAGTAAGTTATTAAAATGGAAATTAAGATTTTTGGGGAAAACAGAGTAAAAGACATGAAAAACTGGAAAGATAAAGCATAAACAATGTTTTATGAAGGAGAATGGAAAAATAATAATAACAACAAGTTAGTTTAGGAATTGAAGGAATAGTGAAAATATGCAAGTATTGAGAGGATGAAGAAATGACAAAGATATACTTACAAAAATAAATAAGTATATTTAATATATAAGTATTTTTTTATTTAATCAGCAAAGGAATCAAAATCACCTGTAAGCCATCTCTTAATGTTTTCTCTAGAACCATACCTAATTTAAAAATTCAGAAGAAAAGTAATTTAAATAATGGGATTTATCTCTCAGAGTTGTTGCCATTTAAAATTTCATTGCCTATTTTAAGATATTTGTCTACTGAAAGTGGAGAGTCAAAAGGAGCTTCTCCAAATGGGAAATTATTCCGTATCTGGAGGATGAAACATCTAAAGGAGGAATATCTGAAGGTAGACACCTAATTTAAAATTGCTAGTCTTCAGTGTGATGGAAAACTGAGTGACTCTTTTAGGAGCTTTGGCTCAGTCCTGCTTGATCAGGGGGAATGAAGGCAGGAAGGGTTAATTTTTGTGTTGTGAAGATTAACCCTTGCCCAAAACCTCGTCCAAACCAGAGCAGTGAACCAGTATTCTGTATTCTGTACAACACATTTATGGGATTTGTTAAACTTGTGATTTTTAAGAATAACAGTCTTTTCACCTGCAGGTGCATGGTAGAAAAGCCTACTCAGCTAAACCCAGACACTTAGTTGCGTGGCGTTGCAAGCCAAAAGTGCTCAAAGTGATACTAGACTCATGTGCAATTGGAAGTCATGCCCCTTGATACGCTCAGGTTGTGCAAACTTTTGACCAGCTGTTATTGGTATTTTTAAATATATTAATCTTTTATACTCACATTTATTATGTATTGGTCCCTAAAGTGTTGCCTGCTCAGAGTATGACAGACTCTTTTGTGTTTACATTTTCAATATGAATTGAAAATCAGTGTTGGGAAAAAAATTATCTTTTGATTTAAAAAAAAGGTTGAGTCTTCAAGATTTTCTAGTCTCCACAGGGGCAAAATCAAGACCTTGGTTTGTTTTCCCTAAGAATGAGAATTGTTCACCAACATATATAGCGATCTAACGGCATTAGATCTCTTGCATCCTAAGATAATGTCCTCGATATCAAACTGCAAGCTATTTTGATGCCTTACTTTGGTTTTGGCTAGAACACTCTGAAAAAATAAATTGTTTCAAAACCTGTTCTTGTGAAAAGTCCAAGTTTGTTGTACCACCATTTCCTGATGAAAAAGCCATGCAGAGAAATCTCAGTAGGCATTTCAGGATACATTTCTGAGGTCTTCTTTACATTTCAGGGGCCTAAAACACACTTCCATTATGAAAGTTAAGAACCTCACAAAATATAATGACATGAAGAACTGGAACTTCAAGAAAAACAAAGCAAATAGTATTGGGTTCCTATTAAGGTCATGAAAGTATTAAAATGTAAGTAAGAGTCCTGATTGTATTTCAGTAACCAAACAAAGCCTTGTTTACGACAGTTGACAGCTTTGATTTTCCTTAATAGGAACATTAATTTTCAAGGGTAGAAAATATTCTGGTTTTACAAGGGTTTCGTGTTTTTTTTTTTTTTTTGTATTTAAGATACGAAAATATTAGAAATTATCAGGAAATATTAAATGTTATCTGAATGATAAATGGCATGTGTATACTTGTATATACATATGTAGTAAACATACAGACACATGAAATTACACACCATTCCAGGTAGCAATTCTACTACATTTTCTCATTTTTTCTGGTTTACAGGCTGTCAGAGTTATTTTTTATTTCAGAACTTCTGTTCACTATGACGCTGCAAGCAAAACAGGAGGGATGTGCTTCAGCACTCTTGAAGCACATTGGACATTTATGGGCTGTTAGCCTGACACTCACATTCTCATGACCAGCTACATCTACTGTGCATATCCTGGTGGGGACAAAGCTGGTATAGAAAATGCAAAATCATCTGCTTTTTCCCTTGCGAATGAAGCTAGCAATCTGAGTCCCTGTCTGACTCAGATTTTTAGCTTAAGACAAATAGTTTAAACACAATGAATACTGAAATCCTGCACTACTTGATTTCAGCATCTTTGAATATGAAAGAGAATACACTATTCTGTGTGGCACATCAGATGGCAGTTATCATCAAAATGTCTTTGGGCCATCAGGCATTTCTTTGCTAAACAATCTCCATGTATTATTCAGGTTGCACTACACCAGCATTTAAAGAGATCTGGAAGCTGAATGATTTGGAGCGGCCAAGGGAGCACGTTCCTCCCACAGGACTCACAACTGACCTCTACACGTTCCACCCACATTCACCAGAGGGTGCTTGTGTGGTACAAGGCCAGGCTGTGTAAACCTGGCTGGCAATCCCATTTTGGGTCCAAGCTGTGGGAAAGGAAATAGAAGTCTCCTTTTTTCATCTACTGAAATGCTTTTAGCTCCTTTCAGATCTGCCATAACAACAATACACTTAAGGAGTACTCTAATGCCAGCTTAAACCTGTGTTCAGTACAGACTGCTAAAAATGCCTTTCTCAATTTGATACGCTACACTGATGTATTGCACCTTTCTGTATCTGTTTCATTCCCTCATGGTGGATGAAATTCAAAGGTATTACAGAAAGTAATAGCTAGCCCCAAGTGAGGCAGCCAAACATATAAATCTGGATGTACAATGAATATGATGTAGTCAAAGCTAATTAATTGCTCTATATCCATCATCATTCTGCCATTACAAAGTTCCTTCCCCTTCCTCTCAAGGGCTTTTTTCCTTCACTCTATACCATTTCTGACTTCTTTCCACTGATGTTCAAAGCTTTAAGGCTCTCTTACNTGAACCTAGGCTTCTTCCCCAGGTCTACTGGTATCATTTCCTTGCATGATTGTCTGAATTTCTTGCTGTTTTCTTCCAAGGGATGTGTATCTTGAGTTTAGTCCTGAAGATCCGAATTGAACGCAAGTCCTCAGTGCCTTCTGGATGTGGCTCTGCAGATGTTTGCTGCTCCTGCTTCACTCTCTGAGACCTAATCCTGTAAAGGGATGAAATATTCTGTCATACTTCCAAATCCTGGTAAGGCAGCACGGAGATGAGGAAAGACAATCCAGCTTCTTACCACTTGCATTGCCTGACAAGATGTGTCCCTCAGTCCTGCTTGAGTCCTGGCGTCCAGATCATGAGCACGCCATGGTGCCCAGTGAGAGGACAAGGGGCAATGGGCACAAACTGAGGCACAGGAAGTTCCGTCTGAACATGAGGAAGAAATTCTTCCCTCTGAGGGTGACGGAGCCCTGGAACAGGCTGCCCAGGGAGGCTGTGGAGTCTCCTTCTCTGGAGATATTCAAGACCCACCTGGACGAGGTCCTGTGCAGCCTGCTGTAGGTGACCCTGCTTTGGCA
>Ga0065711_1033417_pt1 | contig 25546 bp, 15 predicted proteins | sample Hoacrofraction12_FD_59098 | JGI IMG/M metagenome (GOLD analysis project Ga0065711, IMG submission 59098) | Hoatzin crop microbial communities from Cojedes, Venezuela - Epithelial fraction 12 v2 (version 2) | ecosystem: Host-associated > Birds > Digestive system > Esophagus > Crop | place...
CTCAGGATCCCATTGGCTTTCTTGGCAGCCAGGGCACACTGCTGGCTCATGGTCAACCTGTCGTCCACCAGCACTCCCAGGTCCCTCTCCACAGAGCTGCTCTCCAGCAGGTCCGCCCCGAGCCTGTACTGATGCATGGGGTTGTTCCTCCCTAGGTGCAGGACCCTGCACTTGCCCTTGTTGAATGTCATCAGGTTCCTCTCTGCCCAACTTTCCAGCCTATCCAGGTCACGCTGAATGGCAGCACAGCCTTCTGGTGTATCCACCACTCCTCCCAGTTTTGTGTTATTAGCAAACTTGCTGAGGGTAGTTAGGCAGTTACTCGTTTATAAAACTAGTAGTTAGTTAGTAGTTAGGCAGTTACTTGTTTATAAAACTAAAAAGCTCATTCAACATTTAAAACCCCTTCTGAAGAACGAGAAGCAGCCTCAGGATGATGATAAGGAGTTGAAATTCACTCCCCACGCCCTGCACTCAGCTAGTTTCTGGGACGCACTTGTACACAGAGCTCCTCTTCTGGGCTGTGTCTTCTCCAGAAGGTTTCAGCAACGCAGCTTCCAGTGGAGTACAGCCAGTCACTGTGTGCATCCTCCGCCAGAGCATGGTCTGCTTGGCTTCGTTGTCTTTGCTGGTGCAGTCATCTCACATAGATTATATTGGTGAAGGGCATATCAGACTAAATAGACTTTTCAGACTCTGTCATAGGAATGCATGAAGACTGATACAAGCTCTTTCTGCCCAGATTGTGAGCTGGCTTCACACAAGGCATTGCAAACACAAACTGTGTAACTTAAGTAGTTCATACTGCACATGAGATAATAAGCCTTGCTGTGCAGCCATGTGTGCCACCTTTCACTACCACAGAGCACAGTTAGGTAGCTTACAGACTTGGTTAGGTCATGCCTCTCTGGCTCCTGGCATAGGTAGAGGGGCTCTTGTTTGTCCACATCCATCCGTCCTTGCTATTGTTCGAAACATGCCAGTATGCAGCCTGCTTTGAGGACATTGGAGAATCTGTGCTGAGTTGTGACAATATAGCTCCCAGAAAGCCTTGAGAGTTTGTGTGTGCATTCTGCAGATCTTCTCATACCACCTCTGTCCTATTAGCCTACTCTTGAGGTACTTGATATGTTGTAGTATACTTAATCTATCTTCATGTTCTACTATTTGCATAGACTTTTAAGATAAAATTACTGTCTCTGCTTTTCCCTGGTACTTGGTACCATGCTTGTTAGCCTGAACAGCAAGAGTGACTTTCAATGCCATTTCAAACACTGATTTTCTCACTATATTTTCCGTGGCTGAAGGCCTTTGACTTAATAAAGGTAGATTTTACAGAGGATCAATGCATAGTATAATAAGCTGGATCAGATAAGAAAACGAGTGGTTTTTGAGGAGGAAAAGAGATTTGGTGAGAAGTGCCATTACCAATGAAATCAAGGAAAGTTTCTTAACTATTGAATGAATGTTAAATTCTCGTATTCTGATAATGAATCTCAGAAAGTTCATAATTAGAAAAAGCTTGATTTTCATGCTAAAGGACATTTGTTCTTAATGAAACATGACCTAAGCCCATCTAAGTGAGTTGGAGTGCCTGAATTTGTCAAGCAGAAAATGCATGTTTACTCTTAGAATTTAGAGCATTTTATACTCTAACAGATTAAGACAGCTCCATGCTAGTGTTGCTACTTATCCCATGTGGCTGGGGTTGGAGTGCAGTTCACTGTATTAGCATAACTGTTTTGTAGACGTGAATATAATTGGTTTCAGTTACACAGAGAGGTTTGGTGTTTGAATTTCTCTTTGCTCTTACAGAATGAAAAATCAGTCTATCTCCATAAGACGGAGTCACTCTTCAGTGCTGGGCAATTCTTGTCATGTGCTGTACAAGTGTTGAGGGCACATTTTCAAAGCCAGCTCATAGCAGTCTAGGACAGCACTGCCTCAGAAAGGGCCACTCTGTCTATTTGCTTCATGTTTCTGCACCCTCCCTTGCATTCTGAGTTTGGGAAGGAAGTAATTAATTTTAAAAATCTATTTGACTTTAATTTGGATCAGCTACAATATGTCTTGAAGTGACTGGTGTCAACAAAGTGACAGTACAAAGAAGTATGGTGAGGGAGAGAGGAGCCCCTTGGCTGTATCGTGGTCATTGACCAGCTGCAGGTGATTGTGAAGCTGCACTGTGAGGACCATTATGTGCAGAGGCATCCCAGGGAGCTGGCAGACATGCCTATGGCTGTGTTTTCAGTAAAGCTTAACTTTCCATGTTTTGATCATTTAGAATTCTGACCAGTGTTTCCACGTGTTAACAATAACATGTTCGAGTGCAGTTGTAAGACTGCCCATGTTCTATCTAGGATCTTGGTTTTAATTACACTGCCATGTGTAATTGCTAAGATATTTGAGTCTTATTGGACATTTTTGTAAAATTTACACAAATTCATCCTAGTATTTCTTCTTTATTTACGGTGTCTGGGTTTTGGTGTGTTCCTGAAGCCAGATTTAAAAAGTCAGTTTCCTCTTTCGTTTGCAGCGATTCTTCTGCTAAGCTCTTGCACAGTGGCTTGACTTGTGCTCTCTGCAGAGCTGCTTCATCCATTCAAAGCTCTGACACAATTTTGAGGAAGTGTGAGTTTCTGCTGTTAACAGATGTGTCCTCTTTAAAGTATTACATGTATTACATAGTATTACATGTTTTTCCATATTATGAATGCTTTTTTAGGTTAAAAATCACTGAAATAGTATCTTGATGACTTTAATTGTCTTAGAGACAACCAAGAAGCAAAATGTTTCGAAGTAAAGGGTTTTATGACGTCTCCCTGTGCCAGTTCCAAAGAGATTGGCTGGTGGATAACTTAGGCTTCTTTAACAAAGACCTCTTCAGCAATACAGACCCCTCCCTACCAAAACAAAAAAAAAAAAAAGAAAACCACCAATTTGTGTCTTTTGTGTTCCCCACTTGCTGCACTAACATTTTTCCACTTGCCCACAGCAAGGCTGAATGGTCTTCAAGGTGTGGTAATAGTTGAAAGAAGCATATGATCCATATCACATGTCCTCCATAGGGAAGCATCTCAAGCACATTCTGTTGAATGTCGATTTCCTCTCTAGGTTTTGGAGGAAGTCTTGAAAAGCAGTTTTCTTGCTCAAAAGCTGCTAGCTGAAATGGGGATTTGAATATAGAAATGTTTCTACACCCTTTATTTCTGAATTTTTTTTTCTTTTTTTTTGTAAACTGAATGGCTAGAATATTTTGCAGTTTGGCCTACTTGGATGCATACTTTAGACCAAAACTAGCCTTCCATTCAGCTACCCTAGATCTCCCACTTGCTTCTAAGGGAAATTAAAAGAAAAATAAAAAAATCCACAAGTGATGGATAAGTGAGTGAATAAATGTTTTTAAAATATATGCTTTTTACATCTCATATATTTTTTCCAAGTGTTACTCCTGAGCCACACAGCATATGAATGCAGAGTCTCTCATTGAAGATTTTATTTCTGCTTAGAATCTGAGCTGCAGGGCAGAAGACTAACATATGCACTGGTCAAGCTTTTAGCCTTCTTTCACAGTCTACCACATCTTCAGTGGTCCAGCTGAAGAAGGGTTTCATCTGGAACTAGCTGTAAGGCAGTATGTTTCTTGGTGTAGGCTAAAGCAAAAATATTTCATTATTGTGTTCCCATGGGGCCTTTCTACAGTTTGTGAATAGGCAATGAATAGGCTCTCCTGCCAAGTGATCATTAACGCCAGAGCTCCACGTGTATAAAATTAAATTGTTAAGAGAACTGTTTCCATTAGCACTGCAACCACAACTAATGTTGATGTCTTGGGTGTATAAGCCATGCTCCATTTTTTCGTCACAAATTCTGCAAATGTTTTGAATACCTTAATTTTGTAAAAGCAAGTCTTGAAATTGAATTCACAGACCTGTGACATACTTGACAATGAGAATAAAAATCTTGAAAATGGAAAGCATGTGTATAAAGTGAAGTAAGAATACATTCATTGAGATTGGCATGGCGTACGTGAAAGCGGAGTAATATTGATTCAATATGGTGGTATGAGTACACCAGTAAGGGCTTTTACAAGTAAAACAGGGTGATTCTGATTATTTTAAAGAAAGTGTATTACTTAAATGGGTTTAATGTCTTCTGTAATACTTACACTAATGATTAAAATCACAGGCTTATCTAATAGATACTGTTAGTTTTTGGAAAAAATGAGGAAGGCCTAAATACAGAAATAGATACTTGAGAAATGCAACCAGACAAAAATGCATTAGGGTTGTTTTTCTCTAACCCAGAGTCTTCTGGTCTCTAGAGAGAGGTGTGCTGAGAAAATATCTTTGCTGAACCTACTCTTTCTGCTTTTATAAAAGCATAAAGCATATTTATTGCAACATATAAAGTGCCTTCAACTTTCAGGACGAAATCTGCTTAGATTGGGTGGACAGAAGTGAAAAAGCACATTAGGAGTTTCATTTTCATATTTCCAGTGTGATTTGAATAATTCATTTCCCTTTCAGGGGTTTGTTGGGGTTTTTTTGCTGATGACCACAACATGTCTAAATATTTGTCTTTAGTTGTTCAGAGCTGTGCAAGAAGCAATTACTATCAGTTGACTCATCAGAGTTCATTGTGTTTTGAGTATTGTTGAAGTTGGCAAGCTGTGCAGGTGGAACACATGGGGCTTGAAATATTTTCTCTGCTTTATGTTACTGATACGAGTTTGTGTGTGAAGCTTTATTTTTAATTATAGACTTAGCAGGAAAACAGATGTCAAACTGACACTGTTTATGTTTGCCCAAACATACGCTCAGGGAAACACAGATTCTGTGATTAGTGTTTGACTTTAGAGTTTTTCACTTAATGCCTGAAAGTTGAGGTTTTTTGAAGTTGCTGTAAAAATAATTTCTTGTACTGTGTTCTAATCCACTATAATAACGTTAGAACAGATGAACTAGTCCACATCTGTCCTGTAAGCCCCCATGCATTCCCGTTTTAAATTCTAGATGCCTGGTAAATTTGGGATTATTACTAAATATGTAAGTACTGTGATACTCACGTAATGAGTGGGTACGGGCGTGTAAATTTACATGACATTTGAATTTATTTCTCATTGGAATGACTTGTCATATTTTTTCCAGCACACAGTCACGATCAACGTGTCTGTGTTCACATTTCCATTGGGCTAATAAACGCTGGGACAGCTGGCTGCAAATATTGAGCACTGGTTTGATACTGCCCTTTGCAGTCAGATGGAGACTTTGGAGGAAAAGAGTGATCTCCTTGGTTTGCAGACAGAGAACAACATGGAACAACCGTTCACTGTTAGCTCGTTGGTACGTATTGCAAAGAAATGCTTGAATGGCTTAGCAGCCTCTTGTTCAAGTAGGAAATAATTCAAGAGAGCTGTTTAGCGGTGGTGGCTGCCAGCTGCAAGGGTCTTTTCCTGCATGCTGCCAGGTCCTCGTGCTTTCTGCCTGATGGCTTTGTTGGAATTTATTTTATTTCTATATATGAGGTTTATGAGGTTTTAGCTTGTTTCAGTGATCAGGTTTTTAAGAAGTTAAAGTGAACATTTTGAATAGAAAGAGTAAAAATTGTCGTCAAAGTAAGAGGAAACAACTTGCAGTAGCCACTTCTTTAGCCACTTAACAGGAAGGTAAAGATTATAATAAGCAACTATGCTGCTTCTTCACTGGAGTTAGTTCTAACTGCTTACTCTTTAACTGCTTCATCTGAAACTGGAAATGAACATTTGAAGTGAACTGTTGACTGACCAGGGGAATTTATTGCTCTTTGTTAGCTGAACCATAACATTCTTACGCTATACATCACATAATGGAAATCTGAGTATTCAGGCTCTCCACCAAATTATTTCAATGACTTAAGACAGAACCTTGTAAAATTTCACGGGGAGGGTGGGGTGGGATTCTGAAGAGGACACACTTTGTGTTGCCATCGATCACTTCTACAGGGGTTTACTTAATTTTATCTTTTCTTTTTTTTTCTGAGATTTTTTTTGTAGTTTGAAGATTTAGGGAGGGGGATAAGATCACTTTTGATTTGTAATTGCAATCACAACTGATTTGCAGTGGAGACACACGTTGGAAGGTTTCAGCTGTGGCTAGCGCTGGGGAAACTAATGACTATTTTGAGAATAAAGCTGAAGTCTTCCCTTGAGTTTCTTGAATGAGCCCACTTAAAGTGAAACATAGTATCTGTTTCTCTTTACTTATGTCTCTGTTCTTTTCCAGAAAAAGCTAGTTGCTATTCCCGACCATACAGACATCTCTGTGACCCCAGAAGAGAGAGTACGTGCCTTAAGCAAACTTGGCAGCAATATCACAATCAACGAAGATATCACTCCACGTCGTTACTTTAGATCTGGAGTAGAGATGGAGCGAATGGCATCAGTATATATGGAGGAGGGAAACCTGGAGAATGCTTTTGTTTTTTATAACAAGTTCATAACGTAAGGAATCATTTTTAGTCATTAAAGCTTATCATTCTGAGTAAACTGAAATGAAGAGTTGCTCTGAAAATGGAGCATCCCTTTAGATCAGGAGAAAAATATATAGTGTGTTCTTGAAGAATAGCTTTGCTTTTTGGAGATCCTTAACCACGGGCTTTGTTGTAGTTTCATCTCAACTGTTATTATAGCAGTCTTATCCATCTTTAACTGCCAGGCATAAACTAATCTAATACACAGAGGTTTAAGTTTACTGTACCAGGCTATACTATGAGCACTGTTTCCCACAGATTATTCTGTGTCTGCATGTTGGTTAAATACAGTGCATGGCTTAAAAAGCAATGTTTAGATAAGGTTCTTGAGCCTTTAATAGTTAACACCGTGTGAGCTTCTGCCGATCTTAAAGATGGTAGTATTGCACAGCACTTAAAAACATGAAAAAGTGGCTTTTTGCCTTTTTTTTACTTCCCCCAAAAGGTTAACTATAATTTATTGCTTCTTACATGAGTAAATTCAAAATCCACAATATATGTTCATTGTATGGTTATTCTCCCCAAGCAAAAAAATAAATCTAGACAGCTTTCATTACAAATCTCAAAATAGCCAGCTGAAAAATATATCATGGCAGATTTAAACTTTTTAATTAGCCAGTTTTGCTGTAGGATTGATTGGTTTGTTTTCTTACTTGTGAAAGGTTCTTTTTTTTAATAGGCATATTTTAAAATATTTGTAATAGGAGACCTCCCTTCCTCCTTCCTTATTTTTCTCATATTCTGAAAACTAGACCAAGTCTTTTTTATTCCACTTAATTTTAAATGTATGTATCTCTATAAAAAGAAGGTCTGGAGGTGAACGTTGCACAAACAGCTGATAGAATGATAGCAGCTGTGTGTTCCAAACTTTTTGCTGTTGAGTATTTCTGTAGTTTAGATGTATGAGCAGGTTAATAATGCTGCAGTTAGCTGTTCAGCTTGGTCTGGTAAAAATATCTGCTTTAATGATAGTCACTGCTGCATTCTGGACTTTCCAGTGAAGATTCAGCCTTTCGGCTAAGGAGAGATGAAGACATTAGACATACGATTTATTAACCCTGGCTAGGGTGGATGGTGCCTTTGAGGGCTATTTTTAAATACTGGCTGCTAGTTAATCCTTTTTTTAACCCAACCCACTACTAATGAAAACCAAACTACATTCAGATGTGGAAAATAATCTCCTGTCATTACCCTATGTGTCCCATACAAGTCTGTACAAGAATTTAAGTGTTCATTGAAACGAATGTGTAGAACCCTGCTTGGAGTCACCTGGAATTCAGTGTTTAAAAGTTGTATGAAACTGACTTTTCTGCCAACATAAGAACTGTTATGGATATTTCTCTGGCTACTGAGGCGAACACACGCATGTTTAATTTTCTAGGTTGTTTGTAGAAAAGCTGCCCAGTCACCGAGACTATCACCAATGTGCAGTACCAGAAAAACAAGATATTATTAAGGTAGGGTCATGGTTTCCTGGACTTCAAGAAATGTTTCCCTCAGAATCTCTCCGTTCTTTCCCAGCACTCGTTTTCCCAGAGTGCATGCATAGCCCACTGCAGCCACCACAGCTTGAATTCCGGATACCTTTGTCCATTAGTGTTTTGGTTTGATCACTTCATCATTACTGGAAATTAAATTACCATTCTAAAAGGTGAACAAGAACGGTCACTGCATAAGTTGGTAGATTGTTGGAAACCCAGGTACATCTATTTCTGAAAATTTCCATATTAAAAATACACTCATTTAACAGTACTTAGTTTGATTCTTCTCTCAGTTATGTGAGTGGCCAATAGTCCAAACTGACTATTACAAACAGAGGGGAAAAAGAGATGTATGGCATTACTGGTACCTGTGCAGTATTTGCTTACTCTGCTAAATAATCTAAACATATTTTTGCTGCCTTTATTACCAGATATGTATGTATTTAGAGGTTACCGGATTTTTTTTCCTTCAGCTGTATACAAAATAGTTTTGGTTGTTTGTTTTTTTTTCCTAAAAGAGAAATTTCAACTACAGCCTTACACTGAGCTTAAAACATCTGGAATTGCCCAATGAGAATTGTTGGAAGAAGCATAAATGTCTCTTGCTTCCTACTGCCTTATTTTCATGCTTCCTCCACTGTTGAAGCTGAATAACATCATCTTCAAAGCCAAAATGCTTCATGCCAAATTTTTGACGGTGGCCCACAATCTAGGAAAACATCCGTCTTGAGAAGGGGCGTCTAACATGCTCCTACGGCACTCTGTAGGATTAAGCACATGGTCTCTCCCTCCCTTGACTACAGCCTCTAAATTATTTCCTAGTAGCCTCTGCATCAGTGGTAAACATTGGGCATTGTTTTTGTTTTGTGAAACAAAATTGTTTTGTTTGCTGGGGCTGTCACTGGAAGCTACAGGTGTAGCTATCTTTGCAAATAAGCATTTTTTTCCCCACCGGGAAATGGGCATAATCAGTCACATTTCTGTCCAGGGAGTCCCAGAGAAAAATGCGGTGATCCCAGCTGAAACATTGAAAGTCGGACTTGGCTTTTTTGATAAATGACACCTTACAACAAAAGTTGTCATACACATACTAAGCAAAATGGAGACAACAGATTGATAGAAAAAGGACAAATCTTTGCTTGAGATAAGAAGTACTTATGTCACACTTTTCACTGACATAAATTAGTATAGCGTTATTGAAATCACTGTACTGTTAAACTTTCATAAGCTGGTGATTTAGTGTGCATTTCTTCCTTTCTTTCTTGGGAGAAGGGCAGTATTTTTATTTTTATTCTGTATGATTTTGAATCTGTATTACAGCTGAGTTTGCTTTCCAAGTGGTTCTTTTAAAAAGTGAAAAATAAACTTCTCTGTCTTTCTCCCCCACTCCAAAGAAATTGAAGGAGGTTGCATTTCCACGGACAGATGAATTGAAGAGAGATCTTTTAAAAAAATATAACTTAGAATATCAAGAATATATGCAAAACAAAGTAAGTTTTATATGGTTACTAAATCTTTGGTATGAATACTTTGTCTGTCATAAATCTTATTAAAAATTAAGCAGTAAAATGCCAGTTCTGCAAGAAAGTAATCATTTCATGAGCTGCTTAGAATGGATCTTCACTTATTCTTGGAATCTAATCAGTTGGTCATTTGAAAATAGGTAATGCAAGCGTGTGCTTGGAAATAAACATGCTGTGACATTTACGTAATAACAGTCTATGAATATCTGAATAGTCTTGAATACACTCCGATTTTGTTTTATCAAGAGAATACTGTTCAGACACTTACAAGAGTGTGTGGAAAAATCGTCTTGGCTCTGAATGTGCTCAGGTTTGAATTGATCGTGTTTGAGTCTTGAAGTAACTGTAAATACCTCCATCTTGTGTACTGAAGTCACTGAAAACAGGATCAAACTGTTTAAAACTTGTCTTGGGAAAAGTGAGAAAAAACTATCTTTTTCTTTCCTTCCCTTAAATTTGACCTAGGGAATTATGGGGGGAAGAAGAAAAAAAAACACTAAAACAAACACAAAAAGCCATAACACCCCACACCCCACATTCTTGTCACCGATTGGTTTGAGGCTTTCTTGTCTGCTCGATTTTGTTCATGACATTTAAGAAATGACTTTACTTTGTTTTTTTCTTTTGTTTCTGGAGATGCTCGATGCTCTCCTTCACCAGGGAGCAGGAGGGCCTGTTATAACCTGAAGCTTCCCTTGCAGTCTATAGAACAGCAGGTGGCTTGGGGCCAAGGGGCATGGACCAGAGTGGAGAAGGCACCCCACATCTCTGAGGCTGGGGAGCCTGTACACCACAGCCAGGCTGAGCAGTCCAGGGGAAGTGGGGGAAACAAAGCAGCAGGAGAAAGTTGACAAACCTACCCAAACAGCAGCAGCAAGCAACAAAACCAGAAAATCCATGTGCTCATGGATCTCTTGTTGCACTGAAAATTGTAAGAGCTTATGCTTGTGTCTAGCCTCTTCACCATCACTATTCTGAAAAGTCTTTTTTTAATGACTTTATTATAATGGGTAAACGAAGCAAGCGCTATCACTACTTAGGTAAGAACAAAAGGCACCACAGGCACGCGGATTGGAAGCTTCATGCTAGGAATCCCTTACTTACCATATTTTCTTCCACATCATGTTGCTTTTGGTGATATAGTTGCCTTTGGCAGTTCAGCAAACAGGTTGCTAAAAGCTTTTAAATAGTAATGACAGGATTGATGATTATATTAAACAACTAGATTGCTTCTTTTCCTTCTTTTTTATTTTTAGCATTTTTAGTGTTCTGAGAATGTCACTATTTTGCGTATGTTTCAGAACAAATGCAAAACTGAATTTCTGAAGAAACTAGAGCATCAAAAGCTAATAGAGGCAGAGAAGAAACGAATTGCACATATGCGGCAACAGCAGCTTGAATCAGAACAGTTTCAGTTCTTTGAGGATCAACTTAAGAAGCAAGAACTAGCTCGAGATCAGAAAATCAAAGGGAGCATGGTTATGTCTGAACAGATAGATGGAAATATGCTATCTTGTATTTCTGTACCAGAGAACAGTTCCTTATCTACTACACTGCTTGAGAAAAAAGAGAGGAGCGGCACACCTGGCTGTGCTGGACATTCACCTCCAGTAAACCGGGTATTAAAGCCCGCAGCTACTTTGAGTGCAGTTCAGAGTAAGTGCAGAGATTTTTTTTTCACTTTTTATTTTACCTGCTTCTTTGCTGATTATAGCAGTCCACATATTGTGTATGCATATATATGTATTCACCATGAGGATGTCCATGGTGAAATAAGCATGAACAGGTTGATATACACACAACAGTTCCATATAGTTTCTTCATTTTAAGAGAGGAGATTATTTGCACAGTTTCACATTTTCCAGTTGAGTACCAGTAGATGGATCTAGTGATTCAGCCTTAGTGTTCCTGTGGAATGAAGTCTGAATCTTGCCGTGGACTTCAAAGGAACAAAAGCAGAACCTGCGGTGATTCACCCTGGAAAGCCTTGGTCTGTGAAAAGCTATCAGCTCACCGCCACCTCAGAGGCGGGCTAGTGAGCGTGTCTTATGGGCTGGTGACCTCAGTTTAGGGTGAAGTGCTTGTGCTGTACATTTGTTCTCATTAGAAATCTGTGATGTGGTAAGTATAATTCTTTCACTTTTAATAAGTTCCTGTAGCTGTGCATATTTCCTTATTTCAGGGAGCTTCACTGTGTAAGCTGCAAATGTCTTTTTATCTCTCCCTCCTTGTTTTTGTTGTTTTTTTCTTTGTTAGCTCAATTGGCCGAAGCACTCAGAGGTGTCATTTTGCCCAGGGATCTCTGTCACAGATTTCTGCTGCTAGCAGAGGCAAATACAGTAAGAGGAATAGAGACATGTGGAATTCTCTGCGGAAAACTGGTACAGTTTAACCCTCACATTGGTATGGGGAAGACATATTGGATAGTGCTGTATTTTCCTGTAATGTATTGATTTCAGAGCAAAAGCATTGCTAAACAATTAGTCTTTAATGTAATTAACAGTATATTATGACCTGAGTAGTCACTTCAGCTTGCCTTATTGGGAAAACATCTAATCAAAGTACATTGCTGTCACTATAAAATGTAGCAAGTTTTTCAGCATGCTGTACAACACAAGCTTTTTCGAGTACTTTCTCTGGCATTCATGTAAGGTAAGTGAGGTTTAGTTACAGGACAATGAGATATAAAGACTGTTAGAATCTACTGGAGTCATCAAATTCATAATGGCACAACAAAAAAAGAAGAAGAAAATCCCCCCATCAAACTGTAGAACATCTGATTTTCAGGCTGTTTTTTCCCTTTGACCTATTTAACACTGAATGTCCTTTCAGAGCAGGGAAAGATGTCATGGCTGATGCTGGCATAAAAGGATATTAAAGATGATGTCCCAGTGTATTTGACTCATATAAAGACAAAGAATAGTGAGAATAGTGATGTTCCAAGTTTCACAGAAAACAATTCTAGGATTCTCAAACCCTTTTTTTTCATGTTTTTTAATATTTTATGCATGTTTGAAAATATTTTAAACTATAACCTTTTCACACCGGTCTCTGAGAACGTTTCAATACAATCACCTTGTGTTGTTACCAATATGTTTTCATGACAAAATGCTAAGGCATGTTTTCAGGTGCAATAAGTCAGTATAGCTGCACTGGAATCAGTGGAGCTATACTGCTTTGTTTTAGCTGATAGGCTGACATCTTTCAGATTCTGATTCAGCACGTATTCATTAGTTCATTTGTTCCACTCCAAGTCAACGTTTGTTTTACAGACACATAATGAATTTACAATTACTCATGTAATAGTGCCAAAGCAATCTGCAGGACCAGACTACTGTGACATGGAGAATGTGGAAGAATTATTTGGTATTCAGGATCAGCATGATCTCCTCACTTTGGGCTGGATCCATGTATGTATGACTCATAGATTCTGGCTTGTCTATATCAGCTCTGCATACTGTATGGAGAAAAACCTGGAAATAACAAACTAAAGAAATAACTGGAATAATCCGGATTAATTTGCTCACTTAATTCTAGTTGTAGTGATGTAAATGAGCACTAATGTTCTCCATAGATGAGTATTTCTTAATGCAGTTGAGGCATCCTGTTGACACAATGGGCCTGTTTTTGCCAGTGCAACATCTGTTTATGTCAATTTAGGGGTATTTTATTACTTTTTATGCCATTTATTTTTCTATTGTATTCAAAATATTGGGTGCTAGGGCATTGCGTTGTTTAAATTTTATATTAATTTCACCCTTAGGGATATTGGACAATCAAGTAATTTCCCTTTGTCTTGTGCTGCTTCATTCCACATTTTCCCCCCATGATCAGAAAATTGTTTGTACATCTGGTTGTGAATGTGCCTCCATAAATCTCATACTGCAAAGCCACCCTAACAATGTAGAATCTGGGTTGATAGGAACTTAAGAAACCAAGCTGGGGAAGTACTGACGCTTTCAATTGTTACAAATTATTGTTCCTTCTTGAATGTATGTCGGCCTTGATTTGTAAGAAATATTTCATGATGTTGAGTTTTCCCTTTCTTTTTGTAGACACATCCAACACAAACTGCATTCTTATCCAGTGTTGATCTTCATACTCATTGTTCTTATCAGCTAATGTTGCCAGAGGCCATTGCAATTGTTTGTTCACCAAAGCATAATGAGTGAGTTCTGATTTTTCTAAGTAATATTTAGATCTTTTCCCCTGCTCCTTATCTTAAAATTTGATCAAATGCAAACAGCACATGCCATCTGGGATGAAGGGCAGAAATATTGTACTGTGAGTTTGTTTTCTTTAGGCTCTTTGTACTTGCATTCCAGTCAGACTCTGTGCTCAGTATTGTTTCTGGCTTCTCTCTCCTCCTCCCTTACCATCACCAGGTTTTAAATTTTATTTATTTTTATACTCTGCTAAACTTAGTAGTAATGACAGGAGCTGTTCTTCTGGAGACATCATTGCCAGTGCCCTGCCATGGACCTAGCTTCATTCTGTCTGATGAAGGAAGTGGAGGGGTTAGATGTATTTCTCTAGGATGATAGGAAAATTGTGATTTGGGGAGTAGAGGGATAAAGATCACTTTTTTGATAATAAGATCCTATTTTTGTATTTCATAAAATACAAACAATAAGTATCTAGAAAAACCTGGAACTGCATAACAATTTAGTGTGAAGGTTTATGATGGAACAAGTTGCCGAGAGAGGGTGTGAAGTCTACATCGTTGGAGGTATTCCAAACCTGACTGGACATGGTCCTGGGCAACCTGCTCAAGGTGATTCTGCTGGAGCAGGGCGGTTGGACTAGACAATCTTCAGAGGTTCCTTCCAACCTCAACAATTTTGTAATTCAGCTTTGGCGTGCTTGGCATTTCAAGGCCCCAGGGCTAACTCCATCGTTTAGACTGTGCATTTCTTCAGCCTTTCTTTGTGGCCTTCCACCTCTGTAGATGGCTTCCATGAATCCCATCCTGGTTGCCTAACTTCCTATATGGGCCATTCAGGTAGCAGAGCTGTAAATACGGCTTGAGTGGCAAGTGCACGAGCCCTAGGCTTTGTAACCCAGAGCACGTCTGCATACATTTTCAAATCTCTGGTCTTCCAAATGTCTTTCATAGCTTATGCTGCTACCCTGTAACCAATCCTAACCTGTTACTCCTCTCTGTAACCTTTATCAATCAGGTGCTGTCCTGTAGTTATTATGTATTAATGTTCTTTACAGAAGGGTGGGTTTTCTACTATTTTATGCAATACTCAATGCAGCAGTGCATTTTCTAGTGCTTTGTATTACTTGATTACCTAAAAAAGTGGCAGGAGGATGTGTACTCTCACTAGTCATTTACACAGCTAGCTTAAAGGCTGTTTGCTTTTAAGTTGCTCCTCGAGTTGTGAAATGGATTGCATCTGCTCCTGTATGAACTAGCCTTGGCCCTTAGTAGGCTAACCTGCCTAGTGACAGTAGCACCAGTACTGTGATTTTTTTCTCCTCTTCCCCTCATCGTCTCTTCCTTTACAGGAATACAACTCCCCTTGATTTCAAATGCCTTTAAGAATCCAGCTGAGCCTTGGCCCCTGTGTATCAAAGGTTACTGAGTACCATTCTGTTGTCCTTCTGTTAAGCTAAGCAATTTGTATGTGAAACCTTGGACTTGTATTATGGGAGGAGTATGTAACAGAAGTTTCATCTTTTGCTTTCCAGCACTGGCATCTTCAGACTTACTAATGCTGGCATGCTAGAAGTTTCTGCTTGTAAAAAGAAGGGATTCCATCCACATACAAAGGACCCTAGGTTGTTTAATGTAAGTATATAATCAAACGTGGTTTTGACTATTCAAATTCAGGCCCATGGTTCTGCTGCAAGGAGAAATTTTATGTCCCATGTCCTAGATTAGATTTCTAAACCACTTTTACCTGCTTTCAGAGAAACAAAAGCCACAATTTCAAATGGGAGTTATTCCTGAGCTCCTCAGTTTTTAAACAAAGAATTCAGTTCATCTCCTGACGTGCAGTGTCACAACAGAATATCCCAGCTGCTAAAAGGTGCAGCTATGCGTAGATTAAGCCCCATTTCCTTCATTGACCATAATTTTTGCCTGGCTTCTCATAAGTCTTTCTCAGTAGCTACCATATCTTTTGATGTTTTAATAGCATAGTACGCTAGATGTATGGCTGAACAGTATACTTGTTTGGAATTATCAGAAATGTCACAGCTCTCTGGAAGACAACAATCGTTACATTTGAATAATTAAGATTTTTTTTTTTTAAAGTGGGCCTCATTTCAAATACAGAGCATCTCGTATAGCTCAAAATAAAATGATCAAACGCAGAGAAGTAATGTTGAAAGACACTGGAAATCTTCTAGGACTCTCAGAATGTCAGTATTACTCCTCAAAAGAAGGAGAGGTTGGGGTTCTTTGTTTTGGTTTGTTCTGTTCTTTTATTGTTGACTGTGGAGATAATGAGAAGGTAGTCCAACTCTGAAAAATTTTAAGACTTTTGTTGCAGATGGGCTCTTTTTGGTGGTCCTTTACAAACTTAGTTTGTCAGTGAAGTTACTGGCCCCATGAGCTCAGTTATAATCATTAGACACACTGCTGGTATTGCATCTCAAACACAAATATCCTTTCATGTACAATCTCCGAAACAGATTGATCTTCCAGAAAAAAGTGTAAGATCACAGTCTCGCTTCCTGGAGGAAAAATATCAAGGGTGATAATACAGGAAGCTTCATGAAACCTGACTGAAACAATCCTGATCTGCATCTGTCTGGTTTCTGGGAAAAACTCTTCTCCACAGACCCAATCCAAGCTGTTATTTAGTCATGACCTTGTCTAAAGACACTATCTAGTCCTAGATGTTTTAAAAAAATCCATCATGTGGGCAGACACATCTGAAGCCACTGCAGGGAGCGAACAGAGTTCACGCTTTGCTTGCGGCTGTCCCCCATGCACCTGTTCTAATGCAGCACGCAACATCTTCCTTCCCCATTTCGGGTGCCCCATGCTGCGATACATAAAGGATAGCACAGAATTATAATCTGTTTCACAGGCTAAGCACTAAACAATATCCTCTTTGGAAATTTATTGCTGATTGTATGTTGTAGCCCTTGCTTTATTCAGCAGTCTATACCTGTGACGGCCAGGGTTCCTGTGAACAGGCACAGCGACAGGTCCAATCAAAGCTGGATAGATAGGCATTCTATTAAGCAGGCTCAGAAATTTAAAAGGAAACAATAGTCCTCATATGCTATTTTATTGAAACTTATTTCTGTGAGTAATGGGTTGACTTCTTCTGCAGCCATGTACCCATGTGGTCGGGAAAGACATAAAGATAATTGTGCTGGATCTGAGGTGATACAGATGGACGATAGTGATGGCCAAAACAGAAAAATGGATTCCTGGTTTTCCTACATTTTCAGAAATTACATTTATATTTATACATTTTAGATTGAATGGTTTGATATTTATTGCTTGAGCCTGTTTTGGAGTTATTTTGTTGCTCTGTCAAGATGGAGTTCAGTGGCATTAACCCTGAATCTGTAAAAAAATCTCACCTATAAAACAAAACAATAAAATGAACTTCAAACAACAGTAACTGTGTTGAAATAAGTAATGTTTTCTTTGTCACTTGGCATTAATTGCTTTCTGAGAAGTAGGGATTTTTAACAGTGGTTGGCTTTTTGTGACTTCCAGCTATGTATATCTCTTCACTGCTTCAGTGAATTTACATTCTGTATAGTAGAGGCAAATACATCAGTTTGGGTGATTTTTTTTTTTTTCATCCTTTTACCCATTCCATCCTTGTATAGCTCGAGTTTCAGCTAAGTTATTAAGCAGAGAACACACAAGTCCTTTACCTGAGAGCTGACCGTCATCACATCTTGGAATATAAGAGATGCATCAGAGTCCCTTGGAGAAATGTGCCTTCTCCAGCAACCCTCTAGTAGAAACTTTTATTTGAGATCAAATTTGTATCCTGAAAGGAATTCCCTGGATCTGTCTAGAGTTAGATAAAAAGATCTAGATAGAGTTAGAAGGAAGAACCATACAAAGTTATTTGGTCTTACAAGAGTTTATTTAGTATCTGTTCCAAGAACCTAGATGACCTATACTTTAAATAATAATGTTAATACAAAAAAGTTTGGAATGTGTGCTAACAGTCAGAAGCTGGACAAGATCTGGAACCCAGGGGTTATGCAGACATGGTAAATAAAATGTGCTGTTACAAAGAGCTTACAGTTTGAAAAGATAACAAGTAACAGGCAAGTGAGGTAAACTATTGAGTTTAGACAGGGAAATAGGTAACAAAAATAAATAGCATCCTTTATCCTGAACTCTAATGAATACAGATTGCAGCAAGTTCCTTAGAACTGACCTTTACCAGCTCTGTTTCAGTGAATTCTTTATTCATACATCTATACTTTTAAGACAGTATTCTGGCTTCAGCTTCTATGCATATACTTATAGTTGAATATCACTTTTGAAGTATTTCAGTCTATAAATGGAGTTGGAAAAATCACAGAAAAAGAAAATTGTCTAAATTATTTTATCTACTTTGATTATATTACCCCCCCCCAAAAAAAAAGAAACAGTTCTGAAAAGAAAGTGTATTAAGCCAGCTTAATTACCCTTTAGACCATGCCAGAAATCACAATGTAAAAATAATGGGATGCACTCATCCCGAGGGCATATGATAGGAAAGTCATGTGTTCAATCTTAGTGTTCAGATACACTCCCAAAGGAAAAGGTTTCCTTTCTTTAAAGAAAGCACACAGAATTATTTTAGTATGCATCACACACCTCTAGGCCACACTCTGTAAAAAATTAGCTTTTCCAGCACCACAGCTGTGAATTAAGAAGTGATGGGGATAGATAATATTTCTAGATAGAGCAGATGCAAAGCTGAGTGCATATGCTCGTCCTGATATCAAACGGATGCTGTGCTCCTTTGGTACCGCCCAGAACTTTGGAAGAATCAAGACTGGTTCTGTTTGCAGACTAAAATGTTTACTGAGGCTAAACTTTGACAACGTGCAGCCTGATAGCTGAGTGTTTTCTAGCAGTTGTATACTTGAGAAAAAAGGTACCACTTTTTCTATTAAGCCCAGTATAGTGTAGTAACAAATTCATGTCACAAGATGGAGCTTCAAACCAGCGGTAATGGCACCTCCACAAAAGTAAGTTTGTTTTTTTTTTAAATAGGAGCAGCAGTTTCATAGCATATTTAAAATTTATTCCAAAAAAATACATAGTATCCAATGAATTAGTCATTACGATGAAGGATTTATGGAATGAAATTATAAGAATGTATTTTCCTGAATACATTCACAGTAATACACTAAGAAGACATATAAAGATAAAACAATTTAAAAGCATTTGCGGTGAACAATGGATGGGCCAGCTTCATCATATTCCTGTTTGCTGATCCACATCTGCTGGAAAGTAGACAGGGAGGCAAGAATAGAGCCTCCAATCCAGACGGAGTACTTACGTTCAGGAGGAGCAATGATCTGTTTAAGAAATAAAAGCATTAAGTACAACTGTCCACTGTGAATAAAATAATTTTTTTTTTATACACAAATATTAAAGCAACGATATTTGATATTAACAAAAACACTATCTATGTGCTAGTGTCACCCCTGGCATTATAGTTGGCCATTGCTGTAAGCAGTAAAGTTAAAAAATTGTTATTTAAGTCTGAGTCTAAATCCTCAATTTCTCTGCCTAAGTCAGTCTGCCCAGTAGGAGTAGTGCCTTTGCGTATTCGTGGCTGCGTATGAGAAAAGGGGAAATAATTGCTCTGGAAAGATATAATGATAGCCCAGGAGGGTTTGGAAAAACAAGTGACCAATGGAGCACTCTTCTTGGTATAGCTGATAAAATGTTTGCGAAGCAAGGAACAGAGGATTTGAAGCAGCAGAGGGAAGATTGGCTTGTCAGAGGATCTTTCTTTTCTGAACTTGTAGGCCAAGGACAAAACCAGTATTTCCTCTCTCCCATCTCCATCAGCCCAAAAGGGCTGAAGAAGACCACTTATAGCCCCACAGGAAAATTTATGCTGCTGGGTCCGTGCTATTCTTCGTTGGCCATGTTAGTGCAGTTTGCAGAATTCACCATGACCAAGGAAATGAGAGGAGAGGCGGCTTTCTTCTTCTAGCAGCAAGGCTACCAGGTGCTGGTTATTTGCTAGAAGGTACAGACATGATTCAAAATATGTACAAAGCACTTACTTTACAAAGTGTTGCTATGTTTCACTAGATTTTTGAGGACTTTGTACATGCCGACTCAAGTAGTCTACAAATAATTGTGCCATACCTTGATCTTCATAGTGCTGGGAGCCAGAGCAGTTATTTCCTTCTGCATCCTGTCTGCAATACCCGGGTACATTGTAGTGCCTCCAGACAGCACGTTGTTGGCGTAAAGATCCTTTCTGATGTCTATGTCGCACTTCATGATGCTGTTGTAAGTTGTTTCATGAATGCCAGCAGACTCCATGCCTGGAAAAGTTAGAGAAGAACACTGAGGAAGCAACTCCATACAGAGACTTAAAATTGTTAACACAGAACTGACAACATGAACTTTAGTGTCTCTTTGGAAGACATCAGTCTTCAGAGCTGTGGAAATCTGGAACGTCATTCTGCAGCTGCCTAAATTATTTGCTTAGGAGTTCCTTGGTGTACAGCCCTCCTCTCCTCCTTACACACACAACTCCTCCTTAAACAGAAAGCTGGGGGTGTGGAATAATAAAGTTTCCACTAGGCTTTTGCAGGCAATCTCAAATGTCCTAAGAATTCCTTACATGGTCTTGGAATCATTTGTTTTCTTTTCTTTTCTTTTTTTAAATTAAGCCAACTCAGAGACAGAACAGTCAAAATATGTCCTAATACCTCCAAGTATGCAACTACTTTATCTGGTTTTGAGCTGAAATTCTGCCGACTGGCAGAACTGACACTGGATTTCTGTCTGACCTCCTTGCAAGTCTTGCCTTCATGGCTGTTGGTTAGTATGACATTGTCTTGGATTCAGGATTTGGAGCAGTTTTTTGAGAAATAAAAGTAGTGCTTCCCGACCCCACCCCCCACCTCTCTGCAAGTACATTCAAACTACAATCCTCACACTATTTAGAAAAGTGACTTTGCGGCTTCCCTTCCCGTAGCAGCCAATTGCATAACATACAGAATGGCATGGGCCCAATGCCAGAAGCCAGAAATAAACATTCAGGGTTTATTTTGGGAAAGCATTTTGCCTTATTGTTTGACATGCAGTTCCTTCCACCATATTAATTGTGCTATTCTAAAAGATTATTTTATAACGGGTGCTAGGACATACTTGTGTATACGTCTGAGTGAGTTAGCAATGGAGCACAACTAAAAGCAAACAGGGACTTGATATTTATGTGCAGTTTACCAAGGCAGAACAATTATTCAACCTACCAATGAAAGATGGCTGGAAGAGGGTCTCGGGGCAGCGGAAGCGTTCGTTTCCAATGGTGATCACCTGACCATCAGGAAGCTCATAGCTTTTTTCCAGAGAGGAGGAAGAGGCAGCAGTGGCCATCTCATTTTCAAAGTCCAGGGCCACATAACAGAGCTTCTCCTTGATGTCACGGACAATTTCACGCTCCGCTGTCAATAGGATTCAATCGTTTGAATGGCATTCAGGAAGGACCCAGACATGCTGACAGGTTGTTCCCTTTCACTCTCTAATACTCCCCCCACTTTTTAAACTAATCCTCTGCTAGTCTTGCAGGGGATTTTCCTATCAGATTCCTTCTGGAGTCTAATCAACTGCAGAATCCCTGCTAGTCCACCTAAGGCTTCTAGAAACACTGCACATCAAACAACTCTCCTCCTCAGTCGGCAGAGTGTCCTTACCAGTGGTCACAAAGGAGTAGCCACGTTCCGTCAGGATTTTCATGAGGTAGTCTGTCAGGTCACGGCCAGCCAGGTCCAGACGCATGATGGCGTGTGGCAAGGCATAGCCTTCATAAATTGGCACATTGTGCGTGACACCGTCCCCAGAGTCAAGCACAATCCCTTCAAGAAGATAACACGTGATTTATCCTCACATCACCGCACTGAAGTATTTCAAATGCCTATGCCACCTTCCCCAGAGGCCTACCTGTGGTACGTCCGGAAGCATAGAGGGACAGAACAGCTTGAATAGCTACATACATGGCTGGCACATTGAAAGTCTCGAACATAATCTGAAATGCAAGTAAAATAATTGCCTTAACACTAGGGTTTTTAGCTTAGTTGACGCAATATACTGAAAGAGAGGCAGAAGACAAGATTTTCATGTATCTTGATGGTTGGTAATAACAAGGAAGTACAATACAAAATTTAAATCAAAAAATATTTGTCCTATAAGACATCTCTCTGTATCTGGCCTATATCTACAAGGTATGAATATAGACACATGCACATACTGAAGGTAATTTTGTAATAAGTGTGGGCATAAAAAAAGATGAAGATGACATAAATCATGGACGGACTGCAGGTCTCATATTCAAAACTGACATGCTATCTTTCTAAAGTAAAGGTAATTGTATGCAAATATGACAGCTGGTCACTATGCACTTTCCCTCTTCCATAACTACGAGAGATATACTACTAGACAGTCAAGCCGGCATGACTAACTGAAAAGATGAAGTTCACATCCTGTTGAACTCACAAAGCTGGAATTATTCCATAGCTTCAGTGTGAGCCTACCTGGGTCATTTTCTCTCGGTTGGCTTTGGGATTCAGCGGTGCTTCAGTCAGTAGAGTCGGGTGCTCTTCAGGTGCAACACGGAGCTCGTTATAGAAAGAGTGATGCCAGATCTGAGGACAATGGGCAAAGCCAAAGGAAAGAAACACCATTAGCCCCCAGCTCAGAATCACTTCCAGGCAGGTACTGTGCTCCAGCACTCTGCTTACAGCCCTAGAGACAGGCTAGTAATATTTCTCACGCAGTGGTTCTTACTGCCTTCCTAGAGATTACCACAGTAACTGGAAAAAGAAAAGCACTATCCTCAGGTTTTACTACTAGTAATATAAGACTTTTTTAGTAATACATGACTTCTTTTAAGGACACATAAGTTAATGTAAATAAGTATTCTTACAGTAGAATAGAACGAGCAGGACAGACTTGGTTCCAGCAATGCTATTTCAATAATGATTGAAAGTGAAACTGTTCCAGAAAAACTTCTAGAACATACGCAGACCTATGTAGTAGAGCGCAATAGATAATGGGTCTCTTGAAGACAGTTTCATCTTTTGGTTTGTAGAGGCCAGCCCAAGAATTCAAAAAATAAATGATGGCAAATGGTTTGTGAGCTGAAAGTCAGCTTGTGTTGATCACCTCCTCACGGCTCATTCCTACCAGCTATAAAAATCTGAGGTAAAGTGGACTGCAATGATGATGTTAATACACCAATAAGAAGTAAAACCAACGGAGTCTTTCTAAAGGCCAAAATGTTTTTTCTAAGCTTGTTTTCAAGCTGTTGGTTATTAGAGGTCGGTTGATACGTTAGACATCTGAAAGGTTTTGCTGTCTTTCCAAGCAAAATGTACAATGCTATGAGTCAGTAAGTCCTGGCTCCACACGCACTGTGTTGTGATGTCCCGACTGTTCCAAATAGCCCTATTTCCACAGCACAGTGTTAAATACAAATACCATCTTAGAAATTGTATCAGCTGTACAGACTACGACTGTAAACATGGTTCTGCAAGCCTTTCATCTAACTGCTGGCTCTGAAATGGATATGCCCTGCAATATTACTAATCTTTCAAGCATGAAAAAGTATGTGTGTAAACAGTGCCCTTCACATCAAAATTACATACATGCTTTGCATTTCTGCAGAAACGGATACCTTCTTAAATTCCATTTCTTTACTAGCAAATTGAGGATATTCTGTTTCTTTCCTTTTTTTCTTTTTTCTTCCTTCCTCCTTCTTTGCTAATGCAAAGATGTATAGATCATACTGGAGTAAAACAACTCCCAGTAACAAAATAAATGTACTGCTTATCAGCTTTAGATGCAAGTTAACCTTTTTTGTTAACAACCTTCTTGTCAAACCATACTTGATAGCTTGACACTTTCATCTAAAATTTAGTGGGTAGTCTGTGAACATTTGGTTCATGTATTTCTGTTTACCAGTGATAAACATCAACTCTTCAAAGCCAAAATACCTTCTCCATGTCATCCCAGTTTGTAATGATGCCATGTTCTATGGGGTATTTCAAGGTCAGGATTCCTCTCTTGCTTTGAGCCTCATCACCTACGTAGCTGTCTTTTTGACCCATACCAACCATCACACCCTATAAAATAACACAAATGGAGTTAGTCTCTCAAAGACAGGTGTCACAAAATAGATAGAACATTAGCTGTGAAATAAATCCAGTTGCCAGCGACACTAGTTACAAAATACTTTATGAATACTAATGAATGGAGAATTACTCACTGCTTTTTATTTTTCAAAATTAAATGTTTAGTTTGCTTAAACCTCTGGAGTTCATGTTTCCCCTACAGTTTAAGTAAACAGCACAAGTACATTGTTAAATTCATCAAGATAAAGTGGAAAAATAGGGTTGTTTTAATGTTCATTATTATTTAGGGATGAACTGTCTGCTAAACTATAATAAAGTGGAGTAAAAGCAGAAAGCGATGTTGTGCCATCTAAGGGTCAAGATGGGGCAATACACACTTTACATTTGCCAAAGCTTAAATTTCAAGACTTTTTAATCTTCTTTTTAAACACTATAATATTGCCATTGAGACAGACAGTTTAAATCTACTCGTACAGACTTCTTTCTAGGTATTTTCATGGATTTTGTAGAAATGGTCCATGGACCAGAAGCTGGAAACTACTCTGGATATACAATAATCTCTATGTTAAAGTTAGATATACTGGAATTAAACAGTATACAGTAGGATGCTTTGAGTGCATAATACCCTCATCAGAACTTAGTCATTACACACTCCAAACCTTGGCATCTCCAATTGCCCTGTCTTAGAAATAAGCAAGCTGGGTTTGCAGTTTACGATGGGATGATCAATTTATGATGGGATGAGTGCTTCAGGGCACTCATGCTATCTGTGGTACGTGATCAGGAAGGAAAGGTTCCAGAAATCTGCTGTATTTGTTTCAACTGTGACCGTCTGCCTTGCTTTTGAACAATTAATACCATTCACACTACCTACAGAAGCTCGTATTTGATTTTTTTTCCGATTATGTTAATACCCAGATGTCTCAATTAGGCACAAGTTTCTTCTGCCCTGGAAAGATAAAAATATATTTGCTGGGTACATAAAGTGCTGCATCTTACAACCAGTTTACTTCTTTCCATTTCACCAGGTCCTTAGATGGCATAGAAGCAATTAGGTGGATCTACTAATTAGGAGGATTTGTTTGTTGTGGCCTAGCCAAGCTGCTTAGTTCATGCTAATAATGACCTGGCTCAGAAACTCTCTGTGTATAACAGCTCAGATAATGTATGTATTATGCAAACTATTAAAATCGACTGGAATGCATCATATACTCAAATGTAAACCTTGAAGCGAAAGAAACTCAACCCTAGACAGTGTACCATTTGTGATACAACTAAATTAATAAAGTCAGGAAGGTTAATAGGAAGCTGACTGAATACTTCTCCTTCCTCCTTTAGTTTTCTATGCATCACCTACCATCAGCTTTTAGGGCAGTCAAAATTTGCAGATACTTCTTGTTGGGCTTCTGTGGTTTTTGTAAACTAGCTTTACTCACCGAGTTCTCTGCGTAATTCAAAACTAAGGGACAGAGAGAAGAGAGCATATAAGGGAGTGAAAAATTTTAGGAGAAGTCCTCTCAGAAGGCAAGAGACCTGCTTTGACTCAGGTGAGTGCGCTGCTGGACTCATTCTGCCTGGAAATGCTGTGTTATAGATGTTGTCTACCTAGACTTCAGCAAGGCTTTCGACACAGTCTCCCATAACATCCTCCTAGGGAAGCTCAGGAAGTATGGGCTGGATGAGTGGTCGGTGGGGTGGATTGAGAACTGGCTGAATGGCAGAACT
>Ga0065711_1033418_pt1 | contig 25543 bp, 25 predicted proteins | sample Hoacrofraction12_FD_59098 | JGI IMG/M metagenome (GOLD analysis project Ga0065711, IMG submission 59098) | Hoatzin crop microbial communities from Cojedes, Venezuela - Epithelial fraction 12 v2 (version 2) | ecosystem: Host-associated > Birds > Digestive system > Esophagus > Crop | place...
CCTTAAGAAATTTGTAGGCATTTATAAGGTCCCCTCGCAGCCTTCTCTTCTTCAGGCTGAACAAGCCCAGCTCCCTCAGCCTCTCCTCGTAGGAGAGATGCTCCAGTCCCCTCATCATCCTCGTAGCCCTCCATGGGACTCTCTCCAGTAGCTCCTCGTCTTTCTTGAAGTGGGGAGCCCAGAACTGGATGCAGTACTCCAGATGGAGCCTCACTAGGGCAGAGTAGAGGGGAAGGAGAACCTCCCTCGACCTACTGGCCACACTCCTCTTAATGCACCTCAGTGCATAATGCACTGTCAGGAGCGGTGGGGCTGTAACGGGACACCTGGGTGGACCAGGGACCTCCTCACCCTCCAGCTCCTCTACCCGTGTCCCTCTCCCCTTCCTCTATGCTGCTCCATGGGGTGGTTGCTCTCCCTTTTGCCAGGAAGAAACTCATGTTACAGGCATGCCCACGCTGTATGGGTAGACTCACATTTTCCTGGGGTTGTTTCTTCAGATCTGCCACTGTCAGGACTGGCTTTTCAGGAGCACTGCAAAAGGTGCACTTTGCAGACTGTCCTGTCCAGGTGGTCTCCTCAGAGGACAAAGGAAATTCATCATCAACTTCATTAATTAAGAAAAAAAAAAAATTGACTTAGGTCTAGGTTATTCCTGTAAAGGCAACCAAAGCCGCTGCATTTATTGTAACACTAGAACTTCTTTTCAGTACATATATACATATATATATATAATGTCAGGAAATTCAGGTTATGTTTAATTATCTATGCTCCCAAATAAATGCAGTTGACATGTTTACTTGTCCTTCCTAAGAACTCAATGGAAAGTTTTAGTTGTCTTTCATGTGAAAATGTGAACAACTTGTTAATTTGGCCCTCTTATAACATCCTGTGATGCACAGAAAAAGTGAAGAACAAAAAAAGGCTTTAAGCCTTTTTAAAAGTCTTAAAACTTTAAAACAATTTTTTAAAAGCAGCTCATATCCCTCCTTTAAGAACAAAACCCTGAGATACTATGTTAAAAACTAGGATGCACTCAGTTTTTAAGGCAATCTTGATATGGAAGAACTTCAAGGGAAATGAGAACATTTGCATTTTGCAAAGGGAAAAAAAAAGCGTTTGCAAAGCATTTGTGATGGAAACATTCCTGATTAGCTCTCCTCCTTTGTGATAATTGCTCAAAAGTGATTTAAGTCTGGCTTAGCTTTAAAGGCCTTTTTTGTCTCCATAGTATTTATAGTAGACATCCTGATGCCTTCTACCGTGAGCAGTCATGTCACCTAAAGCCACCCCATCTTGCCCCAGATTGCTTTCCAGGTGATTTTTCCTCCTCTGTCAGCCATCTGTGGTCCAGGGCTGAGTGTGTTGGCCAACAGCACAAACCCTGGTGCCACCAGGACCGATAAATGGCACCCGTATCTTTTTGCAGCGTACTCTGGTTTTATTTGCATTCAGTGCGAGTTTGTGCTGGCTTATACAGCTGGTTGTGCCCTGTCTACGACCCACATCTGTCTTTCTGGTTGTGAGAAGAGATATTGTTTGTTACTCATTCTTTCCAATAACCTGCCATTGAAAAAGGAAGGCAAAGACCCTCCAGCTCTGACCCGAATGAAATGGAAAATTTTTAACAGCAGCCGAAGGGACTGATTTTATACCCGCTATGAGTGCCTCAGGGTTGCACAGATGTGCACACCAAGCTGGTGTGGTTCACCAGCAGTGGGCTGGCACTGGCCACACCACCCAGCCATTCCAGACCCAAACCTTACCGTTAAGCAAGCGAGGGGAGAAGGCACAGCTGAACACCTCAGCTGCACCAGAGGAGCCCCTGGCATTTGCCAGTCCCCAGACTGGGCAGCGGCACAGAGGCTGGGATGGAAAAAGAGACTTCTACCTTCATGTTTAAGGTGGCCGAGTGCCTTCCTCACGCAGACGAGGAGAGGGTTGATGGCTGCGATATCAGAGAGTCTGCCACTAGCCTGCTCTTGAATTTCTGTTTTGCTTCACGGATATGTGGAACCTGTAGGATTTTTTTCACGTGCATGTACATTTTTTTTGCAGGACATAAGTCTTCCTACAGCTCAAGAGACACTATGTGCCCAAGCCATTGATGCCTGCTCTTTTCTTTTCTCATCAAATGGGTCCTGGTTTTCTGATGGTCAAGCTTAAGTCTTTTAAAGGGGAGAGGCTCAGCCCTTTGGAGCAATTTTTTCTCCATTGTCAGAGGAGAGACACTATCTTTCTTTCTCCCCTCGCAGCTGCAGGAGCTTCAAACTGCCTCCACATAGCATTTTTCTGGAAGCCACGTACTTTTTCTGAAAGGCATCTCACCAGAGAGCTGGCAAGTCCTGCATTGCCTGGCTCTAAAGGCTGCAGCAAGAAATTACTGGGGTTGGGGAGGAGGGGGAAACATGCTCTCTATGACCCTGCAGCTCCAAGGTGCACCACTGGACAGGGATGAGGAACCCTTCACCAAAGCTGTTCACTTTCTCTCCTGTTTTTCCCCTGGGTGGATTAATTTCATGACCGCCTCTGGTGCCGGAGTGATATCAGTCTGACTCCTTTTTCCTACAAATAGCAGCAGCAGCTCTCCAGCCATTTCCTCTAAAAGAGGATAGCCCCAGCAGAAAGAAATGCCCCTGGTTGTTGCCCCCCGGCACTGACCCCCCGCGCTGGGCACTGCTGCAAGCTGCTGCTCCCTGGGAAAAAAAACGCCACTGGAAAAGTGCTCGTCACTGGTATTTTCTGGTTTCTTTTGCAAACTGGCTGGCTGGGTCTCACCTCGCTGGGGCAGAGAGCAGTTGCCATCCCATCATCCTGATGCTCTCCTTCTGTGGACAAAGGCTCCTCATCTGACTCTGGCCTTGGGCTCCTTTGGGCAAGCTCGACAGGCTCCCATACGGCTTTTTGCAAGGAATAGTTGCCAGTTAGCTCCTATTCATTCAAAGTGACATCTCACAACGTTGTGTGCAGAGGTTTTCTCAGAGAAAGTCTTTGCCATCCATTGCTTCCCCTCCACCTCCTCTCCTGGGGCCCCAGGACTTTGGCACAGCTCTTTGTGCCTGGGCCCAGCTTCATCAGCAGAAAGGGTCCCCATAACCCTGTCCATCTCCCTCTGGTCCCATACAGTCTGGAGAAGGGGGCAGACACACATCCCAGCAAGCGACGTCACCCCTCTAATCTGTTTGTGCAAGGGGAGAGGTAGACGTGCTGGTTAGGCACGATGCCATCCATTCCCAGAAACGACAACTGATCTCCAGTGACTCCCCAAGAGCTTGGGAAATTGCATTTCTTCCCTCTCCTTAGGACCTGGCACTTCAGATTTGAGAGGGAAAGCTGCTAAATTAGCCTAAACATTCTCCCATGCTTTTGAAATATTCATAAATAATCTCAAAATAGCAGTGAGCAGGGAGAGAAGTTTGCTGATGATATTCAGAGTGGTTGAGGCAAAGGGCTGACTATGAAGAGCTGCAGAAAGACCGTCGTGGCACTGAATAAAAGCGTAATAAAATCAGAGATGAAATCTGATGTAGATAAATGTAAAATGATGCGCATGGGAAAAGACAATCCTAGCTTTACGTACAAAATAATGGGCTCTGAGCTGGCTATTTCCACTTGGGAGTGAAATCTTCAGGTTATAATAGATAGCTCTATGCAAATGTCAGCTCAACACTCAGTAGCAATCAAAAAAGCAAACAGAAAGCTAGGAATTATTAGGAAAGGAGGAGAGAGCAAAACAGAGGAAATCATTATGCTACTGTAGAAATCCATGGGCTCCCATCTCGTGAACACTATTGTGCAGTCCTGATTCACCAATCTCAAATACGATACAGAAGAAATAGAAAAGTTACAGAGGAAAGCAATTGGAGATGATCAAAGGCATAAAAGGGCCTCCATTCAGGGAGTGACTGAATAGATGAAGACTTTTTAAGCTGGAAGAAAAAATGACGGAGGAAGAAATATGACTGAGTTTCATGATGGGAAGAGTGGCGTGACTGGGGAACAGCTGTTCACATTATTCAGTGCTCTTCAAAGGAAGAGAGTTTCATCAAAGAAAACTATCAAGTGACAAGTTCAAAACAAACAAAAGAGATTTTTAGCTGTGGCACTCCTTGCCATAGGGTACAGTGGATGTTTCAAGTTTGCATTGGTTCAAAAGGGTGTAAACCAATCGATGGAAGAAGAATCCATCAAGAGCTATTAAATGCAGAGATGGTGTCTACAGTTCAGGAGGTTCCCAAGCCACAGACCACTGGAGGAATGGAGAGTATTCTGGGAAGTATGAACAAATGTTTGCTCTATTTTTGTATCGCTTCCTGAGCATCTGCTGGCTCTCGTCCAGGGCAGGATGCTGGGCCAGGCGCGCTTTGGGGCTGACTGTTTTCAGCCATGCTTATGTCCTGCATTTCACCCCAGGCCACTAAGGCAAAGCAGCTTAAATGTAGCCCGAGGTGTCTGGTGCTGCTGCCTGTCACCGTTTCTGACGCAGCCGCCTGCATCACAGTCACAGAGCTGCTTGAAGGCTTTCCAACCTGAACACACCAGGCACGGGTTTCAGCTTAAAAACCCTTCCACGAAGACCTGCAGGCAGGTCTTTTGCTTTAGCTCCCACAGCGAAAGCCTCTGTAGGCCAACCACTTCTCATGGGATACCCTTACTGTGGAAGAAAAAGCCATGACCTCCGTGGCTGTCGGTGGGAGCCCTGAAGCAGAGCTTAGTGACGGAGGGAAGGCACCGACCCATCCGAGTGCTGGCTATCCCTGACGGGCACACTGACATACAGCAAAAGGCACGTGCTGCAGAAACCTGGCTTGCATCATCTCCTCCCATCACCAGGTCTGGGGCATGAGGAAGCCTGTCCCTTCTGCCTTCTCCTGCATGGACAAGTCTTCTCTTCTGCATTGACAAGTCTTACCTGAAGGTCCTCAGCTGGAGGCTGAGTAGTTCTGAAATGCAGGTGATAACCACGGGATATGCATCTCACCACGCAGTGGAAACGTGACCTGGTGGTGGCTGTGTCTCAGAACAAGGATGTTTTATGGCAGTCAGCTCATCTTCCCACAGCCTGGCCTGGATCATCCTGGGTTTTATCATTCCAAGGCATTGTTGAAAGAGAATGCATGATTATGAACCATGGGAGAGGGAAAAAAAGAAAATGTGCAGCAGTGGCTTGAACGGTTGGTCCAAACCTGAGTGATTAACTCAAGTTTTCCCCCACTAAATTAAAAACCAACACTTGGATGCTCTGCTGACATGATATATAAGTGCCTCTTCTGGCTGCAAACTCACCACCTTAATAACAGGGATATTTGTGTCCCTGTACCTTTCCAAGGTTGCCTTAAAAGCCATGCCTTGGCTGTTTACCAGCTGATAGACACGAACTAGGAGCCTCGCTTTGCACGGACTTTCCAGCCAGAAATGAGAATGAAGGATAGTGGCTATTACAAGGTAATCACACCCTGTGGGAAATTCCTGAGCTCGGGTATCTCTGTTCCCCAGATCGGAGTAATCTCCTTGCACGTGGCTAGCCTTTGGCAAAGCTTGTCAAGCCAGGCTGGCTTGTTGCTCTCAGTGTTTAGGAGTCTGCCCTATTTCTGGAGGCTGCTGCATCGTCCAAGCAGCCGTGTGTTGACGCTGCGTGCTCAGTAATGTGGAGGTGAGGCTCATTTTCTGAAAACCTACCATTTTCACCTATAAAACCTAAATGAAAGTAAATGTAAGGCCAAATTCTATTTGTGTTGACACCTGTGCTATTTTGCAGCAGCTTTGAAGGAGTAATGCTGATACACGTCGACACAGGGGGACAATCAGACATCTGTCCAGTCGGTTGATCCGCAGGAGAGGGAGCACAAAAAGCTCCACTACACACACTGAAGCAAATAATCTGATGGCGACTGTTACGGGGAAAAAATCCCTGCCCACATTTCTTGCCCCTGGATTTCCATTAGGAAGGAATCCCTGCTGTGTTTGGCTCTGCAAGACAGGGAGGAAGATGCGAGTCTTGAATGTAGAGTGCGAACGGCAAGTGGGCGAGGGAAGGAAACCCCAGCTCTTGGCTGCAACCTGGAGAAAGCAGGTGGCTTCCTTGCTCTCCTTCCTCTTCCTCTCCTGTTGCAGCTGCCCCTCTCACCCACTCTTCCTCCTCCTTGGGGCCCCCCACCCATCACCGGCTGGGGTTCCTGCCACCCCCAGGGTCCCACCTGGCACTGCAGCCAAGGCGAGGAGCAGGGGCAAACCCCGACCCGGTTCTCTGTGCGTGGGCTGGCCCCGTCCCACCGGTGCTGGAGAGAGTTTTCGGCCCCACGGCCACACGCCTCATGCATGGGCTGCCGGTGCAGCATCACTGGAGCCGGCTCCTCACTCCCGTGATGGCCTTATTTTAATACATTTACACTGAATAATACATATTTCTTGTGAAGAAAGGCGGGTATTTCTGTGCGGGGGAAACTTGGCAGCTCTGAATACTGAGCAGCCATTTCCTCAAAGCGGTAGGATTCAACCTGGTAATCAACCCTACTAGCATTAAAAGGAACTGTCTAAATGTCAAGCCAGGTTCAATAAATAAGCACTAACACACTTGGAAATGGCTTAGAAAGGGGAATTATAAGTTTTGCTGCTAATTATGTTTCTTATTTTGGATTTTCTGTCAGTTCTAGCTCTTCCATTCAAATGAGACAATCATTTGCTGCCAAGATGAAGGAAATGAGATGGCCTGAAAATTGAGGGTGGGCAAAGATGTTTGTACATAATAGAGAGCTAATGGGGACCTCAGCCCCTCTGCAAGCCCCTGGAAGCACCGTAAGGATGGGGTCAGCAGACCCTCTGGTCAGGTACTCTCCAGCCTCCCGGTACAGCGTGTCCCAGCTCCTCCAATACCTCTTGATCCCACCAGAGCTTGGAAATACAAGGAGATGCTACAGCTTTTTGCAGGCCACGGCTTCCTTTCTGTCTGCAAAGTAGCAGAGAGCTGATGGGGAGCCTCGAGAGCTGGTGTGTGAATTCGGCTTCTGAAAAGTCACATTGTAGGATGATGTTTTATGGGCAGTAGCCTATGTATTGTACTGCAGGACTCAGCCTTTGGCTCAGAGCTAGGGAAAACACCACAGGAGGAACATCATTTGGGTTGGGGGAAAAGAAAGGGTGGCAGAGCAGGTGGGTAGGATGGTTGGATCCCTGCAGTGGCAGCGGTCTGGCCATAAGAGGACAAGAGAGGAGAGGACAGGGTCCTCTGGTGAGTCAAAGGCATGCAGCGTGCTGCCCAGGAGGTAGGCAGCCAGGAGCAGGGAGCACAGCTTGCTGGAGACACATTTTATAAGCAATTTCAGAAATCAGTGCCGGTTTTAACCACCAACCCTGCTCCTCTGGACCCAGCCACCTCCAGCGCTGCCTGAATGGAATCGGCTCGCCCACGTCTGGTGCTTTGGTGTGGTAATGACATATAACAGATACTGATGGCAAAGGCTAATCCACTCTGCCCCGTAATGTCCCCAGTCAATCATGCAATATTCTGTTATTGGAAAAACTCATTTTTGCCCCTCCGATGGTAATCAGTGTATGTCCTGAAGCACAAGGCTTGATAGCCTGTGTAATTTGCAGCCTAGCTAAGTGTAACTGCAGATGTTAATCCTATTTATACAAATGCCTGACAAGCAAAAGTAGGGATGGAGAGGCGAGCTGCAGGGTGGGGGAACACATAAGAGTCAGATTTCCAGGAATGCTCCTGCAGATTTCAAGCTGCAGCACCCCAGTGCTGGGAGACTGTGAGGTTTGAGGTGGGCAAAGGGAGGTCACGGCTCTGCAGTTGTGCCCCTCCATTTGCCTGGTAGCTGTTCTGGAAAATGTTGGAGCAGACCTCACCACAGAGCACATCCCCTGCTCCAGGCAGCCACTCTACCTAACAAACGTGTGTCAAAGCTTGTTGTGAAAAGAAAAAAACGGAAAAAATAATAAAAAAAGAAAAGCAAGAATCTCTTCTTTCTGTTCTTTCCCCTTTTCTCCCGAGAATGAGCGCTTTTTTTCCCCAAATAGAAAGGAAGTGCTTTGCAGTCCCCGGTCTTTCTTTCACAGCCTGATTCCTCTGAGGACTGCAGCTACCCAGACAGATGAAGAAAAGAGGAGTTACCTTGTCTGCACTATTTTGTCACCAAACTTCCAATGGACAACCAGGAGCATTGCTAAGCCTATCTCCCCTGCTCTCTGGAATCAGCCACTCTTCGCTTTGCAGTTTTTGTTTTGCAGTTTTACTAAATATCTTCTCCCCTGAGTTTTGCTTCTAATTTATATCTACCTCTCCTGTCAGTGTCCATCCCTCTGTTTTTTTCACTGCCTCCTCCAGCTCTGCCTCGCTCCTAATCCCTGTTCTTGTTTTCTTCTCCTCACTGGGGTCTGTCTTCCCTAGTTTTTTGTTCATATCCCCAGAGCTACTGATATTTTTTCCTTCTCTAATCTTGTATTTCTTCCACTTGTTCTCAGATTCCCAATTTTTCTTCTGTCATCCCCTTTCCCAACTGTCTTTTCTCCAAACCACGCATTTTTCTTGCCTCCTGTGGTCTCTGGCACCCCACACCCACCTAGGTGAGATGTGGCAGAACCAAAATCCATTGAAATTGAGGAGGAAGACCATGGGAAGAAGAGGGCAGCGACCCTTTGGCTTAAGGCTGGTACTCCCAGGCATCCACTTGGCCCATTCCTAGAGGCTGCCTCTAGTATTCTGACAGAAATGCGCCCATTCACAGTTTCCCCCTAATTTTTATGGCCCTAGGTGACTAGACAGGATGACTTGTCCTAAATGGCTGCTAAACAGTGCTAATCTCTGATCCACAGCGACAAAAGGAGGACTTACTGCTTCGCTCATTCTTACGAACAAAATGTTTTATAGTTTAGCCTGGGATTTTCAAAGGATGACAGTTGGGTGCCTAGAAAATTTGGATTTATATCACAGTGGTTGTGATTGTTCCAAATACCACACTGTACCTTGCTCACACAGTCCTGCTTGGTTATTCTCCTCTCCATCCTCGGCTGCCACCTCTTCCTCAGTTTTGGCTGGCCCCTTGTTCTCTCTGGCCTCAGGATACACCTCCGTGTCCCTGGAGAGCACCTCCACAGCTGCAGGGAAGAGCAGAGTTTCTCCCAGCGTGAGGACACAGTGCTGACACTGCTTCCACACCTTCCCAGCCTCCAATTGGTGCCCGACGGAGTGGGGACCACCTGCCCCTGCTGCGCCAGCCTGGGTGGAGGGGCTGTGGGCCAAATGAGCATCACCTGCCTCTGCAAATACCTTACCAGGGCCTTTTGAGGGGGGTGTCCCACAGGTCAGGAGACCTGTGAGAGCTGAACCAAAGCCCAAGGTCATCCCCATAAGTGAAGTTCCTGGCTTAGGAACCTAATATTTTGTCAACAGCAAGGAACAGGAACCTGCAGCAAGCGATTTGGAGGAGTAGGCACCCAGCTCAGGAGGGAAGAGACGGGGACACCCATTCCTAAAAGGGCGGGAAAAGGCATTTTCTCACCTCACCAGGTTGCAATGAGACATAAACATGTTAAATAACGTATTCTGGGTGAATTGCATTCTGAAGCAATGCTCGGTTTCTCCACTTGAAAGTACCCTCCTAATTGCCTTGTGCAGGACTCCACTGAAGAAGGAAGGGTCAGGTATTCAGAGAGGCATCGAATCTGCGCCCATCACAGGTGGGTACTCAAAGCACACTTGCACTGGTGATGGGTACCTGTGCCTGCGGTCACTTACTCCACCTATTTCACCTGGGAGGAGGAGGAAAAGAGGGCACTGCTTTGTAACTCCAGAGAAAACCCAGTTTCTAGGAATTCATGCCTTTGGGTGAAACCTTGCTGAACAAGTCTCTTGGGCCTTGCAGAAGAGAAAGGTTTAATGCCAGCAAGCCTGGGCTTTGCAGGAGCTGTGACCCACCAATGACAACGGTCCCATCAGGACAGGAGGGACCCCGTGTCCCTAGGGACCCAGCCACCCAGCAGCGTTTCCAGCCGTGGAGTTCCCTGGCTTTGCTCTCCTCCCAACAGTTCTGCAACACCCAGCCCCTGCACCCCGGTATGTTACTGCTGGCACCATCCCTTGTCCTGAAGGATCAGTGAAATAACAGCATTTCCCTGGTCTTATTCCAGGTTTAGGTAACCTAAACCAAACACCAAAAATCCCCCAAGCCCAAACCAAATAAAACTCACCTTCATGACTAATTAAGATTGATACCTCTGGAAAACATATTTATAGACTACACTGAATTTGTTGCGCTTTGTTTTCCTGCTGTTCATCTCTAGGGTTGTCTTCTGCTTGGGCAAGAAACATCAGATGCGCTAAGAGCACACACTTGTGTGTGCACGCAGCATTTTATCTCACCAATGCATCCTCTCTGCCTGGTTACACTGAGTCTCGTTTGCTTTTTAGAGCAGGGCTGTGACAGCTTGGCCCTGTCACACATTTCCATGCAGGAGCCCCGGCGGTGGCCAAGAGCCCCCACTTGTTGTGGTTCCAGCTACAGGGTCTAAGGATGAGCTGTCAGGTATGGTAATATCTTTAAATGTATCTATTAATATAGGTGGAAAAGAACTGACGAGCCCTTGTGTACCTTTGCTGCTTTCTTTCAGACTTGAGAAAGAGTTGATACAGCCAAGAACACATTTTCCACGCCAGCTGTACACTACAAACAGTCTAATAAAAATGTATTTCATTTTCCTACAAAAATCACTGTTCTGGGAACTTTGCAGTCATAAAGCATGCTGTTTTCTATTCCTGGCTTCCTTCAAAAGGCCGGGTCTTGCTGCTTTTATTAGTGAATGCACCAGACACATGTTACAGCCAAGTGAGCACTGCTGAAGGAGACTTCACATTATAGTTTTCTAGGCTTGATCCTCCACGCATTTAAATTAATTTTACACTCATAGTACTCCTGGGACACCCAGGCAGCTGCTTCAGGTTTTCACCAGTTTAAGTAAGATTAGGGTTGGGCCCAAGAGCTTGTGTGCCTTGCAACAGCCGATGTGTTGCAGGTGCTTTTACCTCGGTGAGCTCATATCTGTGTTTCCAGAGGACAAAGAGTAGGACTGCGATCCACAACTGGGGTGCATGCAAAACTCATGGTTAAGTGTGAGAATGAGCAAGCAAAGCCAGATGAAAACAGGTAAAATTGGTTTAGGATCTGATTGTGGTGCACATGCCAGAAAGTAGCATTTGGTCCTTTTGGTATCCCGGAGACCATGTGCAGAGGAGGGTTTGTTCAAAAAAGGTGTATTAAAACCAGAACCTTAATGCCGCTCACCTTGGTCTTCCCGTGGGCTTAAGGCTGCTCCCGCCACCCACAGCCTCTGAGCCCTTTTTCTCCTCTCCTATTACTGAAACAGCCTAAACATCATGTTTTAGTTATAAAGTGAGTTTAGTAGACGGAAGGGTGGGAGAGGAAGGGGGATTAAATTTACTGCTTCAGTGACTACAGATCTGAAATAAATCTCTGATTCAATGATAGATCAATAACATGAAGATTGGGTTTAAATTATTAATAAACTATGAGAAACGAGGATAATTATTCTATGAGTCACAGCTCTCTAATGCACTGCACATTTTTTCTCTGAGACATCTGCAGTGAAGCACGACCTGCCTGTCTCCTGGCAGAAAGCTGTAGCCAAGAAGCTAATGCTTTTTGTTTTGCTAGCTAAGCATTTCATAAACCCTCGTGGGCTGAGACAGCCTAGTGACAATGTTGTGCTTCTCTCACAGAGGAACCCTTAGGCCAGGATCCCCTAAAACATTCAGGTGTCTAATGTGCCCCTGGAAATCCATACGATTGATTCGAATCACGTTTGTGAATGGTTCTGAAGGGCCTCAGATGTCTTCCTGGACCTGCATGGCTGGAGATGGAGAGTTGAGTTAGCCTTAAAGGAGATGCTGGCCTTGAAGAGTGACCTTGTATGGCTGCAGAGGCCCGTCTTGCTGCTGGCGATGAGGAGGAACAACCTCAGGACTGCAGGAACAGCTTTTGCACATTGCTGGTAGACTGCAATGACAGCACCATTAAGTTCACTCCTGCTTTTCAGGCAAAAGGAGAGGGACCCATCAGCCCGAGGAGGCCTATTAAATCAACAAGCTGAAAACTAGAATATTCCTCCATTCTAGGTCGTGACCATCTCTGTTGACTGAGACAACCCACACTGACACAGCGTGGCCTGGAGATGCTGAGCACCTCCAGGCATCTACCCACCTCAGCGGGTGTCATCCCTCAGCTCCAGCACCACGGCTTAGGGTGGGGACGGAGGGCAAATCTGACTTCAAGGGGCAGCTCATTGCAGAATCAGCTCATCCCTGCTCTCTGACAGAGCGGGCTGGGGTCGTGTGGGTTCAGAGCACTCTGGATGATGCTCGTCAGCTGCTGGGCTATCTGCCAAGGTGCTCAGCGTTGCCCTGGCTTACCGTACGGGTGCCTTACTCAGTAGGAGAGGAACAGAACTCAGGATATTGATAATGAGAGTCATTTATCCTTGTCGAAGTGCTTCAACCGAATCAAAATTTCTGCCAAACAAAGCCTACCTTGTATTTTTTTTTTTTTCAGTAAACTGATGCAAAAATGTCACTTTTAAAAAGAAACCTACAATTCAGTGTACTTGGGATGTTGGGCAGGGCTGCTTTAAATGAACTTACTGTCCTCTGTGGCAGCCAGGGACTCATCTGAATAGCTCCACTCCATCTGGGTCATCTCATCCTCCATGTCTTGCCTTCTGCTGTGGCAGGAGGCAGGAGAGCTGTCTACACACTGTCTGCAAAGAGGTGACACCTGGTGGGATGCTTGTGGGTGGTTCACGGCCAGTGGGGAAGAAGGTTGTGGGGTTTAGGAGCAGGCAAGTTTTCCTGGCTGTTTCCAGTGATTCTTCGTGGCATTATTTTGGGCAGGGGGCACCAATCACCTTAAATGGGTTCTGGCTCAGAAGATGCAGTGTGTGGAGCGGAGAGATGCCCTCACAAAGCTAAGGGCAGCAAGGTGCAGAGAGGTAATAGGGACTTTGCATACCCCCTCCCACTCTCCGCTTTCACCTCAAATTGTCTGGCAGCATATGAAATAATTCTGAACCCACGCTATGGAGCTATTAAGGTGTGCAGCCACTTCTTTCTGTGTAACTCAGGGAGAATTTTTTGATGGCCCCTGTGATATACTAATTTAAAGATACCCATGACCTTGGCAAATGAAAAAAACAAAATAATAATAATAATAAAAAATGATGCTGACCAAACTGTGGTTGGGGCTGTCTTGATCTGATTCAAGGGAAGGAGTGAAGGGCTTTTGATATTTTTTTTTAAATTCATCTGCGTTAGTAATTCAAAAAGGCCTTTACACATCACTGCCTTTTTATTAGTCACCTATGAATTGTAAAGGATTCTGGGCACAGCGTGCACAAATTAATGCATCTGTAGATGAAAACTTTCAAGGAATAGTGGGAGCAGCAATGCTTTGGTGTCTCTGTTGCATGTTTGCTCTCCCAGCTCTGCCAGGGTAGCGAAACACCATCATCTCCACCTTGTGCATGAGGAGCAGAGCCCAGTAAAGGGCCACATGGAGGTTAACTGGGACAGGTATTGAACTCATATGTCATGGGACCCCCCGTTCCTGGGACCAGGGGGGTTGGCGGGTGACTTGGGTTGCTCCATGGGTCAAGCCGGCATTTGCTCTAGGACAAGACATGTGCTTAGACCAAGCAACCTGCCTGCCCATGAAGGGTCTGGGTGCAGTCCCAGCGATGCGCAGGCAGCTGGCTGCGTGCACCCCAAATCACAGCCGATCCCTTAAGGCCAGCACAGGCCAGCCCCGTGAGGAGCTGGGCTGCTGGGCCCCCTCCGGCTCCCGCAGCAGCAGCTCCGCACCTCGCAGGAAGGCACAAGCCTCTCAGATGAGTTGGAAATCTCATTTTTCTCACATTTCTGTAGCGATTTTCTGTTAGCCTGGAAACAGTAAGACCAATTTCCCTTGATACCGCAACAGAGGTTTTGCCTCAGAAGGTAACATTTTCATAATTTGGGGAAGAAATAGAGCCTGCACACTTTCAGGCTGCAAGTTATGAGATTATAACCCTATAATGAAGAAAGCACCTTGCTGCATGTTCATGTAGCAATACAACAGCCTTCTCTTAAAGAGCTGCTTATATCCATTTCCTTTGATGCCAAGTGCATGTGGTAACATCTTTAAGGAAAAAAAGGCAAAACATCCTTCAGATATTCATACAAAGAATGTTGTCAATGAACTGAGTGCTGTTTAAAGTACACTGCAGAAGAGTTTGGTCTTTATTTGTCTCTTGAACAAACATCTCTATTCAATTTCTCTTCTCTCCCCTGCTCTCTGTCTGCAAGGAAGATTGGATATGTCTGATGTTTATATCGGACTGCTGAAGAGAGTGAGCTACATCCCCGGCCGATGTAAATCCACTTTGCTGCAGCAGCATTGGTGGTGTGAAGGGTGGTATTATGCTGATTTACCGTGGCTGGGGAATCAGACCTCCCTTTCCTCCCCAGCTGGAAGAGCAGCCTGCAAAATAAAAATCACACATGGCAGCTGCTTTGAGAGATGCTGCATGGGATTTATCTGTCTAAGAAAAAAACCCACAAACAAACACCTTTGTAGAGGTCAACAGTGTCCCTTATAATACAGCAAATGTTGGGGGGCTCAAAGACAACCACTTGGACAGACATAACTTCCAGTTTATCAGTAGCAGGGGGACAGCAGTGGCTGCCAGGCTGTGGATGTCTCAGGCATACTGTAAATCTCCAGTTGTTAGGTGTTCCTGCTGCTCGCCCATGTATGGCATAAATACAGCCTAACATGACTGAACTATATAGAAAAATGTTACCAATTACTCTACTTACTTGGATTCCTTCGGCTTAGAGCCGGTGGGCTGAGCTGATGGGGAATCTGTCGCTGATGCTGGGGGGAAGAGAAAAAGCTTTCTTTAAAAAAAAAAAAGATCCTCTTTTTGTGTAGAACAGCAGGGCTTTTTTTCTTGCCTTGAGATTTCTTGCCATTTCATTTTTTGTATTTCAGATAAAACCTTCCCATCTTAACGAGGAACATTTTTCCCGATCGGTTTTAATGGTATAATAAATTGTGGGAGAGCGAAGAAAAAGCTCCTAAAAATGAGCCGTAAAAAAAGTTGCTAGAGACCGAGGGCAGGCTTTGCAGAGGAAGAGGCAAGAGTTACAAGCTAATTTACTTTGCCTTTCTGCTCAGGTTTCATCTGTAAGCAGCTTGGGCCTCTTTATTTTACCGACTCTTTGGGAGGGCATGTTCCCACGGGTGTTTCACCTTCCCTGCTCGTGCCGGTGCGGCTGCTCAGGGGCAACGGGGCAAAGGGGACCGGGGCTGCCCCTCTGCGGGAAGGTCATGATGCTACAAGAATGGGGAAGAAACTGGTAATTTTGGCCTAAACACCTCGCACAGACAGATGAAGTGCCCTGAGGATTTTGCTGTCAGCGCAGCACCTTTCTCATTGAGGTTTGCATGTTTTTCTCTGCATGCAGAGCACAGCAGACCTGGGGTCTTCTACAGCCCCCATCTACCCAGTTAATTCTACATCTCAGCTCAACTCTAATGCTGTATCAGATAAACCAGTGATTATGCAACCTACCTCAGTGCCAACATCCCAAGAGACGTTATTTCCAAAAAATCAGAGATAGCAGAGGGATTTAGGGCAGGCGTGTGCAGAAGGTGATGGGAGAGAGAAGAGGCACCTGTGGGCATGCAGAGGTCTGGCGAAGAGCATGGACATGGAGTCACTTGGAGAGGGGAGTAGGGTGGCAGAGAAAATGGTGGCAGAGAAAATGGTGGAAAAGAAAATGTAGAAGAATACGAGACACGGAAAAAAAGAGGCATGGCTGTGACAGGGAGCCAGAAAAAGCATTGAAATGAAGGTTACTGCTCAGATTACATAAGCCATTCTTACAAAAGACAAAAAGCAGTGACAAGAGATTGAAAAAGGCCAAAGAAGCCCTGTGCATTACTGTACTGTACAAATTCTTGAAGACATATTAACTGGTCGCTCTAGGTCCCTAGTGAGGCATTCCCGTATTTGATTTTCATTGGTAAACCTATTCCTAGCTAAAAACTAGCCCTCTAGTGAAACAGGCTAAAAGAAACTTCACATTTCATCTGAATTTTAAATTGCAATGTGGAAATCCAACAAGCAATTGCCTGGCATAACACCGAGAGAGGTTTCTGCATGCATTTGCTTCCAGTCACTGGTGGCTGTTTCAGATCCTCAGCCTCTTGCCGGTGCAGATTTTTCCTCAAGGATGCAGCTCACGTGTATGCCTACTAAGAAATACTTGATTTCCTCATGGAAAGCTCTTCAAAAATAAACCTTACGTGTGCAAACAGCCAATTTTTCTCATTCTTGGGACCTGCCAAATTTGCATTGAGAAAAATGCAAAAGTGAGCACAAAACACTTCTGTTGGCCGATTCCCAGGGAGGACCAATGCATGAATTCTCTAGGAAATAGGTAACCCTTTACTCCAAGGCTTATCCTGGCTCTTTCACGCTGGCTGTGCATTTCTGGCTGTGCCAAGGCAAGCTGTGCCAGGGGCTGTCCCATAGCAGGTGGAATGCATGCTCATAGCATGTTCAAAGAAGAAATATGGAAGAAGACCAGTCTTTCCTCTGAAAACCCTATTTACATTTAGGATAAGGCCAAGTTGTCCCATATGGACCCCAGTTTGGGATCCAGTCTCTGTTGCAGAAAGCCAGACTCTCTCTGTGCAGGGAATCAGCTGCTGTTCCCCACAGCTGCTGCATGGTCCCCTTCCAGTGGCTTTTGGTGGGGCCACTTGTCCCTTCCTCACCCACTTGCAGGGGGCAGCTGTGACCCTGTCCTACATATGGCCGCAAGCCACATCCTGGCCTGCAAGCACAGAAGATGGGCTGTGTCACCACAGACAGCCAGAACCAAAATGGGACAAGTTCTTGCCATTATTAAAACAGGAGGGTTTTTTCCCCCGTAATTTAGAGGGATTCCATGGATTAACTACATTTTTGTTCCGGCCATCTGCCTCCGAACATTGACTGGGTTACTTAATGAGCTGTAAAATACTATTAAAAGCAGGTTGTGTATATATATAAAAAAAGGTAAACATAGCTTGCGATATCTAATGAGAGAGATGATTGTCTAATATTAATTTGCTGGCATTTACATGCTACAGAGTAACTCTGCTCCAGACAAAACTAATCACAGTGTTTGGACTCTGAACAACTTGAAAAATCAGAAGTGCTGCCTAAAATGGATGTGTGGGTTTTCTGTTTACACTCCATTCTTGTTTCACTCTGCTTCTGTTTAAATTACTGGTGAAATCCCATTTTTTCCAGCTGGGACACTTAGACTAGCACCATACATTTGTGATGAGCTTTCTGACAAGCTCCACGGTTGGGCTTCAGGTCTGGGAGATGGTGCTCCTTACTGTGCTCTCACACTTCAATACTTTTGCCCAAAACATGGTATGAAACAGCCCAGGGGTCCACCCAACTGCAGCCTCGCTGGCAGGACAGGCACATGTTGCTCCTCAAAATCCATCACCGTTTTAGATGCCCACATGTGGCACTTATATTTACCATATGCAAACAGAAACAGAGAAAAGATGAAGGACAGCTGTCTTGTTCTCTCTCCTTCCCTCTAACAGATTGGTTAAAAAATGCCTGTTAATAGCTTATCTTTCCCTGAAATTTCCTCAGAGGTCTTCCAGCAAACTTCTTTGCTAGTTTGGCTCAGCTTTGCAGGAAAGGATGAGGAGGCTCCTTCAGGTTCTGCATCCCAGAGAACTTCTGTGCTGGTATTCCTAGTCATCTCTTTGTTGAAGCGAGCAAGATTAGTCTGCTTAATATAATCTCATATTCTCTGCTTATTGAAGGCTTCTTTAGAAGTCGTCTACTCCTTTTCCAGCCTTTTCAGATTTTCCTCTGTGAGAGCAGAGCTGGAATCTTATGACCCAGTCCCAGGGGGAAATATTTTTGTTCTGGGCTGGTTGCTGCCAGACCCTGACAGCTTGCGTCCATTAAACATATCTGCAATGCATTAAGGAGATGAGAATCTTCAGCAACAGGCAAAGTCAATTCATCATTCTGGTAACAAAGAAAGAAAGAAAAGAGAAATCCCATTAGTCATTTACTCCTGACGGGCATATTGATTGATGTAGTTAAAATGTTCACACTAAGATAACCTTATTAGATTGAAAATCACTTTCTTTTCAAGAGGATCTACTAGGCTCCAATTCAACAAAGCACTTAAACAAATACCTGATACTAAGGGCATGCCCAAGTCCCATTGGTGGGATTTTCTTAAATAGATTCCACCTAACAATTAAACGCCAAAGCTTCAGATAGCTAAAAAAGATGGCATAGTGCCTGCCTGTGCTCAGACAGGCCCAGAGCTGAGCAACCAAATACCTCACGTCGTAACATGCAATGGTACCCTGGTCCCCACTAAGAGTATACTAAAGATTGCATCAGTGATTTCATTATTAACTCAGTTTGCTTTGGCTGTAAAATGCTGTACAGCTGAAACTTACTGTATGCAGGCTGGAACAGAGCTCACTTTATATTCATTACTAGTACTCAGACAAATTATTTTGGACATTTTATGCTACATGCTGATGAAGAAAATAATAAAAACGTACAGTGGAATCTATTGAATCTGTTTAATTGGACCTGCTGGTGGCCATCTAACCATGCCAATTAAATAAAGACAAACAAAGGCAGCTCTCAAAGGACTTGCAGTGAATAAACCCAGGGTAAATACCGCATGATTTTTGTTATTGCATTATTCTGTAGAGCTGTGTGTTTGAAACATAAACTGGCCATAAAAAGCGATTCGCTCTCTTGTTTGCAGTATCTGGTTAATTGTGTCTGCATCTTCCCTTCATCCACTCAGCCTGTTTAATGTCAAAAGAGAAAGGAGGGAAAAATAATAAGGTTAGTTTGGCAGAACTAGTGCGGTGCAACCTCCTCGTCTGCCTGCCCCTCCCTGCCAGTTCCCATGGGGCAGGACGCTCGTCTGGTCTGACTGACTTCAAACCCAGATGGCTGTTTCCAGATGTTTTACCAATGTGGGAGGCCCAAAACCTTCCAGTGCTCTGGGTGCCAACTTTGGGGCACCCATGGATCGCCTCCGGACTATGCAGCCCTCTCCGTCCACCTGGGCAGAGTGGTCACCACCAGCTGAGGGGGCCCACGGACACACACATGCATGGGCACTGTGGGTGCACAGGGGACTGCTCAGTCCCTGTGCTCCTCACCTCTAGGCTGGGTTCCCCAGTGGGGCAACTTCAGAGAACAGATTGGGCAAACACCAAGCAGGAACAGCACAGCACTCTCCATGGTGAAGATGCTGAGGAGACGAGGTCCCAGGTAGCATGGTTTCTGTGGTGCTCTGGCAATGGTCGTCTGTGACGATTTCTTGCGTACTAAAGACCATAGGCCTGAGACCTTCTGGTTAGCACGTTTTAATCCACAAGGCTCACCTAGTTTAGTTTCTTAATATAAGTGCCTGGCAGAATCAATTCAAATGCTACAGAGAAGGACACCTATAGGGTATCAATACTTTTGCCTTTGTCAGTCGAACTTATAAATCTCATTAAAAGAAATCACTGAGCTGGTCTGGCAAAAGCTATATTCCCTAACGTTAAGGACTATCTTCAATTCTCCTCTTACCCTTCACTTAGGGTGATTTTTTTTCAGTTCTCTGGAACTTACCTTCTGATCCAAGAGTTGTGAAAACTGATACCAATGACCCGGAGAGACCCAAGAGTTTTCTCTTTTACTACTGTTTGGCTAGCATTCTACATCCGATTTTAAAGCATCTAGCTTTACCAGTGGCAGTCTAACACTGTATCCTTCATTGCTGGGACAGAAAGTGTCTCATTATGGTGTAATCTAGTTACATCACTGGATTTTCATCTCCTTAAAAGAACTAGCTTTGGAAGTCTGTCATTTCTGCCTTTCATGAACGTCTGTCATTTCTCTTGTAACAAATTAATGTTAAGATTCCTTTGCTTCTTCATCATACTTTAAAGCATCTCTGATGTCAGTCGCTCTACTGGTCATTGTACTTCTGTCCTTTTGCTTACTGTGTCAAGTTTTCATGGTCACAGACTTGTAGAACAAGCCAGGCTGGAAGATGCCTCTGGAGGTCGCCTGGGCCAGGCTCCTCCTCAAAGCAAGTCAACAAGATCAGGGGCCCTGGGGTCTTGAGCAGTCGAATTTGAAATATCTCCAAAGGCTGAGATCCTACAGCCTTTCTGACTCCAGTATTTAACCACCCTCATGCTGAAAATATTTTTCTAGTATTTATTTGGGATTTCTCGTATTCCAGTACTTGTCCGTTGCCCCTTCTCCTATAGTCGTACAACTCTGAGAAGAATCTTGCTATCTTCTCTTCACCCTCCAATTTGGCAGCTATAGGCAGCAATGAAATGTCCTCCAGGATGAACAGTCCCAGGTCTCTCAGTCTCCTCTTACGAATGTAGGCTCCAGCCCCTTCATGTCTTGGTGACTCCACTCCAGTATGTCCATGTCTCTTGTAATGTGGAGACCCAAACTGGACTCCGCACTCCACATGTGCCTCACCAGCGCCAAGAGAGAGTAATAATCACATGCCTCCACCTAGGGTTTGGAAGTAAAGTCTCAGCCATTTTGGTTGCTGCTTCCTCCAACCCAGTGTCACCTTCTCTCCCTCATCTCATGCCCTGTAATTGGCATTTGCCTTGGACTGCAGTGCATGGATCTGGGCAAGCTCAGAGAGCTGCTCTGGGGCAAGCCAGTGCCATTTTCACAATGTCTTCATGGCAAGGGCTGTCCTGGCCCCACGTCTGTGCACAGTGCTTCTCTTCACCTCCAGCCAGGTGCCACGTTTCACCTAGGTAAGTCCCTGCACAACATCACCCCTTAAAACTGGCTGCCATCCTCGAACTCTTCCTTTTTCATGAATGTTTTAAAGGACATTTCATAGTGTATTCTTAGTAAGGCTTTTAAAAAAACATCTCTTGCGACCTTGAAAATGGGGAATTTGAATTAATAAAAGTTCAACTAAAATGAGCATGTTTCAAACCCAGCAGAAGAGTGCAAGCCATGAACACGGGGGCTTGGCTCATCTGCCTGGCTCCACACAGCAGCAGCAGCAGTGCCTAGGGGCAAGAGCTCATCCTTGATATACAGCTTGTGTATGTTGCCTTGTCACCCTTCCTATCCCGACTTCCCCTTAAAACAAGAGAAAAATCAGCTTATACAGCAAGCGCGGAGAACTTCTCTTCTAGCAGTGGAAGGTGGAAAGTCATTTCAAATGGACTTTCCTGTTCTCCCTGTACCAATCCTCACAAAACCATGTAGCTGACCCTATAGGAATCACATATCAGGAGAGCAAAGCCTTCAGGACAGGCAGGCTCTGGGTCGGTGCTCTTACTGTACCTGCCAGACTGAGCTTTCACACTCATTGGGATGGTCCTACTGAGTAATACGAATTACGGTCGCTTTTAGAGGACCCTTTCTTCGCATTCGACACATCAAAGCTGAGCAACTCTTGGTTCTGCAGTTTCCCGACAATTTGAAGAAACGCAGTACTTGAAAGTTCATGTTGAACTTTTCCAGGAAACTGAAGAGGATCAAATGAAGCATTTTATTGCATTCTAAATAGGTCTTTTTTTGTGTTGTTTGCACGCTTGCTTTCATCAAAAGAAATGTTCGAAACAAAAAGCCCATGGCAAATTAGAGGGATGAAATGCCACATTTTCAAAGAGCCAAAATTAAAGATTTCTGCTTTGGAAGTTTGCCTCTTCCTCTCCGTCATGAACCATTCTGGGATTTTGATATCTAACCGTCACATTTTTCACTTGACCTGATAGATATATTCATTACAAAGCCCAATCTTTTTTGCAAAATGCAAATAAACGTTTTGTTAATCTGGCCAGATAGGATCACCACACAAAGAAGAGTGCTTTTGCTTTTGTAAGCTCATAGTTCACAGGGACTGGTATTAAATAGAAAAATCAGTCACATCAAAATGACAGGCTTAAAAATCTAATTGAAAATGGTAAGCTGCCAGTTACAATGTCGCAGGAGATTGTCCACTAAGTATTCACAAACACATCTGCAACACAGCGACGCATCTTCTCCAAAGCCATATCTGATCCTGACATCAGAGCTCACCATAAAAAGCAAGTGAATTCAAAGCAACATTTATTGGCTATTTCCTCTGTGAAGCTTCACTTTCTCTATAGCTCTTCTGTTCTCATAATAATATGCTGAAATCTAGTCAGAATATCTGAATCTTAGAGAAACAAAACACAGCTGAAGTAGCTGGAAGGCGAAGGGCTCGGGAGGCAATTTCCTCTGATTCATCGGGAGACAAAGGCAGAGCAATGACTGTTTTTGTGTTAATAACAGCGGAATTGCCTCCCTGGCACTGTTATCCCCATTTTTCTTTGGCTTTTGCTGTCATGCCCCATCTTGCAGCCCCCGACTCTTGCTCTCAGCCACGGTCAGGCTGGACGTGTCCATGGGAAGTCACAGCAGGACCTCCTGCCGTCCCCATCCCGGGGCACTGCCCTGAGCTCGGTGGGGCTGGCAAACCGAGCTGCCTGGCCCTGTGTGGGTATTCCTATCACAGCTGCCTGCTTCACAATCAAAGTCATGTTTTCCTTACTTTGAGCAGTCCCATCATACCCCATTAAAAATCAAGCTGAATTCACCATTTCTATGACCATGGCCCTTGGGTTGGGATCCCCTGTTGCGTGCAAGGATGGCTGGGAAAATATTGGCAAGCTCTTTCGCTGAGAGCGGCTGGTGGGACCCAGCATCCCCAGCAGCTCTCCTGGGTGCTGCCAACGCATGGTCGGAGATGACACCTTCCCCACGGGATTGTCCCAGGGGAAATGGTATTATTTGTGTGTCTGTAACTCCCCAGGCAGTGGCAGAAAGTAGAGAGTGCAATGCCATCAAATGAGGATTAAACTGTGTGCCACACCACAAAATGTCAACTAAATTAATTCCAGTTGTAAGCTCCCTCCACATATCCCAAAAGGCAAGGGAGGGCTATGTACACAAGGCTAGAGAGACTTTCATACGCAGGCATTGCAGGGGAATTTCCACACCAGAGTAGGCCCAGAGAGAATAGTATGTAAATATGAGTTTAGTCAGCCTCTGCTTTCTTTCCTTTGCTATCTTCAAGATATTTGAGCTTGTAGAGAGAATCTTTTGCTCTAAGCAATCCCTGCTTGATCCTATGGGATTTATAATCCCCTGCTCTGAAGTCCACTGCAATGAAAGGCATCTGATGGTGCCTCTGCTTTGTTTAGATATGACTTCGAGGCAGGACTTTGAGATGCAATATCTAATTTCAAGAGCTTTCCAACCCACAGCCCAGGAGGGACTGAGGCCCCCAGCAAAGTGCTCTCATCACTGCGGTCACCCCGTTTTGTTGGAGTGGAGGGGTCGCTAGCACCATGGGTGCTGTGATGCACACAGCCATGACTAAATACCACGCACCAAGGAGTGATGGGAGTCTACACTTCCTTAAATGCTAAAGAAGCGGCTGTATGTGGGTATATATATGCATATACAGATGTATGTATATATCTATTTACAGATCCAAGGAGAGTAGTTGACTACTTCCTAATATATTTTTAATTTATTTATACATATGTATAATATATATTTTTACATGTGTACACACATACATAGATATATAGATACATAAAAGAGCGTTTATGGGCTTTAATTGCAGAACAAGCCTATTAAAAGCAAGCAGGATGCTTCCCCTGTTTCTGCCACTGCAACTGTGTCCAGACTAGATCTCCAAATTCCGAGTTATAAGTACTGCTCTTGTAGAGAAAACAATCTCCTAAAATAACTCTGTTTCTGCACTTTGCCCTTTCAAAGACATTTGGAGAGCAATTGGTGGCTGTAAATCACACAGAAGACTCTTGAGTGGTCTCCTGTTGTGCAGCCCTTGCGCCTATTACATCCTACCAGCCCCGTAAGTGCCAGCAGAGCCAGTAATACTCATCTCAGCGGTGCCCTGCGGTTTGAAGGGCTGCGTCCAAAAGCCCGCATCTCACCATAGCAGCAACACCGGCTTTGACCGAGGGGCTGCCTGTCCCTCCGTGACCATTAACAGGCATATAGGAAATACAGAAGAATATGGCAAATATGCAGGATCCAGGGCCTGGTGAGTTCACTCAGCTTCAAGGTTGTAAAGACTATGCTATTTCTGCAGATGTATGGATGAGAACCGGCTGATGCAGCTTGCAGCCACTAACATCTGCAAATCAAAAGTTAAACCCATTTATTCTGGTAAATCAGGAAAGTAGCTTCTCTTCTCTTGCATCTGTAATACGCAGGCATAAGCATCAATCCTGCTTTGGAGGGGCATGCAGAATCACACTATCAACCTCTACCTCTGAGATTTTAAAATAAACTTCATTTTCGCAGATCCCATTGTCTGGGCCGTGGACTGGCCAGGACACACGCTCTGTTCATGGCTACAGTCCATGAATATTCTTCAGAAAGCCTGGATCTTCAAGAGGATAACAATTACATGATACAGTGAAACGAAGTGGCTTCAGCAGTAAATCATGGTTATTAGTGTGTGTTCTGGGATTTGTGTCACGAGAGACAAGAAGTAAACTGAAGTGAGACTGTCTGAAAACACAGAAATGCCCAATGAACACTGCCAGTGGTTCTAGTTCTTCCCTCCTCTGGAAGTGCAAAGGACTCATCCGGCAGCGCCACGAGAGATTTACTGTGTTTGGCTCTGGGTACCACAGAGCTGAAGTTACCGCTGGCTGCAGTTTTGATTTGTAACGCTGCAGCGAACTGCAGGTAGAAATGTTTGGTGCTCGTTGCGGCTCCCAGGGCCTGGTCCTCTCATCCATGCAAAGGTCTCTTGGCAGAAGAGTCCCTCCTGCTTCGCGCCCAGCAGTGCAAGAAGGAAGCACAGGCACCTCTGCCTTTCGCCCTGCCCTCTGCAAAAGCCAAATATTTCAGTAGAGATCAGAACAGCGTTTCTTAGAGATGGTAAATAATGCATAACTAATCCATTAGCCCCTAAACACAGAGCTAAAGGTTGTAGTCACAACACACCCAGTGAAACAACAGTGGTGTAAATTTACAACAATACTGAGTAGCTACCATTATGTAGATTTAGAGCAGAATAAATCACAGAATCACAGGCAGTCACATGGAGAAAGAGCGGAGAGGCTGTCCGATGACTCCTCCTCCCCACGATGGAACAAACTATACTTCTGCTGTTCAACTGAGCCTCTTTTTTATGCTACGCTCTCTAAAGTGTGCATCCAGAAATAAAAATGTTCTGGTAAGCCTCAGGAAAAAATACATCTATTACACAATCACAAAATCACAGAATGGTAGGGGTTGGAAGGGACCTCTGTGGGTCATCTAGTCCAACCCCCCTGCCGAAGCACGGTCACCTACAGCAAGCTGCACAGGACCTTGTCCAGGCGGGTCTTGAATATCTCCAGAGAAGGAGACTCCACAACCTCCCTGG
>Ga0065711_1033419_pt1 | contig 25541 bp, 19 predicted proteins | sample Hoacrofraction12_FD_59098 | JGI IMG/M metagenome (GOLD analysis project Ga0065711, IMG submission 59098) | Hoatzin crop microbial communities from Cojedes, Venezuela - Epithelial fraction 12 v2 (version 2) | ecosystem: Host-associated > Birds > Digestive system > Esophagus > Crop | place...
CCTGGACAAGGTCCTGTGCAGCCTGCTGTAGGTGCCCCTGCTTCGGCAGGGGGGTTGGACTAGATGACCCACAGAGGTCCCTTCCAACCCCTACTATTCTATGATTGTGTGATTCTGTGATCTACCTCTCGGGAGTTTTCAGAAGTGCTGTAATGTGTCATCTAAGCGTCAGTGAAATCATGGGTAGCTGAAAATCAGTCTGTCCTTTCAGAGGAATTTATCTATATGGATACATATATATTCATATCCTATAAACCATCCGTTAGGACCCTTCAGCATGCATCTGCAGTCCATTTGAAAATCTGCCTCTGGTACAATTTTGCAAGCATCAGATTACGTATGACACGTCACCTTCTACAGCACCTTTTATCCAGCATGATCTACTGCCTAAAACTGCCGTGTCTGAAAGGCCATCAAGGCAGGAGTAGCAGTGCACGTGTTTAACACAGATACCGGTGCTCATCTGAGACACTGTGTTTTAGTTCAGGAACTTCAGCATAGTTTTTCCAATTAAAATGAGAAGGGTATGTTCTTCTAAGGCAGCTGGATTTGAAGATGACGACCAGTAGTCATTTTGTGAGATGTGTCATCAGGATCTTTAATGACCAGTTCATCCCTCCACTGAAGAAAGATGAAATCCAGAATCATTAAATTAAATTCAGTGTCCCTGTCACAACCAGTAACTTAAATTAGGTATCTGAGCATGTAGTGGCAAGCACAGAATTACATTCAACTCCATAGCCAAGTCCGAGAAGGAGCTGAACACCCACAACTTCTATAGTAGAAAATGGAAGCTAAGAGGATTAACAACACGTAACATATGCCTGATATTTAGGGCAATTTCCAAAGTCAGTAGGGCTGTTGTGGACTGATGGCCATCAGTCGTGTGTGTATGTATGTATGTATGTATGTATGTGTGTATGCCTAGCAGAATCTACTACACAGGTAACGAGTGATCCTGCATGTGAACACACGCGCATGTGAGTATAGTATTTATAAATTCCTAATTCAGTTAAAAAGCGACTTCTATAGGGGCAGCTGTGATCAGCAAGTCTAGCAACACCTGATCACAATGCCCTCCACCTGCCAAAAAAAAACAAATCACCATTTCCGCTCACTTCAATTTTATTTGAACTCTTTATTGCATTTAGTCTTGGATTTTCACATGCTGTTAAAGAAAAAAAAAAGATCTCTTCTGCTGCAGTTTCCTCCCCTTACCCTCCTTCCTTCCAGCAGCCAGAGCAGCACCGTTGTGCCGCAGACAGGTGCTGATGGTTAGCAGGAGGGTTTCGGCTTTGCATTGCAGATTACGCCGCCGCATAATCTCCTGGCTAAACAGCCCGCTGGTATGCAGTCAGCTGGAGGAGAGCCGGCAGACTGGTATTGCTTACCTGCTTCCCAAATCTCTTGCAGGACTCTGAAGAGACGTAAAGAAGGGTGTTAAAATAAAAAGGAAGCAGTTTATTCTTTTTTTTTCCTCTGATGCTGCTGAGATTGCCGGTGAATATTACCTGAGCAGCAGCTAGCAAGTTTCTGCAGGAGTGTGTTGAAGGAGCGAGTAAGTAGCGGTAGCTCTGAATAAATCATTTATGTGAACACTACAGACTGTGCTTCAGGGATTGGCATTAACAGTGGCGCGCTTTCAGACGAGCAGAGGAAAAGGCTTTCACCCAACTTTTTGCTGAAACCTCAGAGGAATAAAACAGGTCAGCGGTGAATATTAAATTAACTTTTGGCCATCTTCCAAAGTGATCTGGCCTAGTTAGGAAACATCAAGAAGGAAGCAAGCTTTGCTTCTTCACATCCTGATTTCTCCAGGGAGGGGAGAGAAGGAGATCTGTGCGTGGCATTACAAAGGCAACCTGATTTTAGAAGTCAACAGTTCTTCCATACACACACAGATAGACCCATGCAAATCTGCCAAACATCTGCATGCACTTTTCTTGCAATCCTGCAGGAATATTTAAATCACTTGCATTATTTTAATGCTAACTTGCATATTCTGATGAATAAGACTAGATCAACAGGGTATTTATTCAGTTTTTCAAAACCATCAGCACAGCCTTATCAGATGGGCCTTAATGCGACTTTCCTGCCCTTGCCTCCCCGGTGCACATGGTAGGATTGGTCCCTCAGTGGAGAGCATACATCTCCTTATCTCAGCCACGTGAAAGCCTAACAAGGCTGGTTCCAGTGGAGACTACTTAGGAGCCACAGAGATGCTGCATGGAAACACCGCCCTACATTTTCTGCATTTTGCATGTTTGTCCAAAACACGTAGTTTGTTTCAAGAAATTATACATTTTCAGTATAAGCCTGGGTATTTAAGGATAAAGGAACAGTGGAGTTAAAGGATCAGTACCTGTTACCAATACCATGAAGAAAATGAAGAGTTATGTTATCTGTTCACAGGGAAAGAGGAGGAGATGGGCGAGCTCTTTGCTAAATTTGCAGTCTACCATCCTATTGTGTGTGTAATGAGAGATGTAAATAAGCCATTGGAGCCACTGGAGAGCCTTGTGCCCCCCCAGCATCTCCTGAGGTGTGCCAGGACAGCTTCCCACTGGTCCTTCTTCGGGACTGGGGTCAGTATGCCTGAAGAGGGCTGATGTTCTTTAGCCCAATTTGATCTCCTGCAGGGAGCAGGGCTACTGAAATTAAGTGCTAATGGGTCTGCATGGCCACCCTTCCCCATCACTTAGGTGTTTCCTTCACAGGGCTCAGCTTTGTTTTAGGGGGAAGTGAGTTCCCTGGCGAGGCGAGGCGAAGCAGGTCGTGGTGGAGCGGGAGAACAGGCTGTTGTGAACCATGTTTGCCTCTTCAGCCTCTCACCCTACTTGCTTGTTGTTCTTGAAGTGCTCAGTCAGGCAGCTGTATTTAATGCCAGGGGTATTTGTCGGGACAGGCTGAAAAGCTCATGTGCAAAATACAGAAAATACTTCAAGGATGAAGCTTCCTCTTCCTTCTGCGGTCAAAAATGCAATCAAAAGGGTTTAACAGGATTGGTCAGAAAATGTTGTGATGAGTGGGGTTTTGTGTTTTTTTTGTCTTCCTGCAAAAGTTTTCAACACAAATGTGAAAGCCCCAAACCAAACGTTTTCTGACACTGATCTCCAGCTACAATTCGGAAACACCGCTGCGGGGCCACCTGGGAGCTGTATTGCTGTGTATCTGCGGGGCAGACTCTCTGGCTGAGTGCTTGCTGGGGGTGCTTGCGTTCCCCCACGTCGTTAGCGAGATCCCCGGGGGTCCCGGAGGGCAGCGTGAGAGGTGCAGCCCGGCCGAGGACCCCAGCTCCCAGGGACGGAGGGAGGGAGGGAGGGGGGTGGCACCGGGCAGCCGCCCTGACCTCCTGCTGCATGTCCGCATTGGTGCTCTCCAGGCATCTTTCCAGTCCGGGGGAATTTTCTCATGGGAGGAAAAAAGCTTGGCCCAAACGATCTTACTGAGTCAAACACATCATTTTCTCTGGGATGGCAGTTATGACAGATTTTTAATATTTTAATTAACCCTCAATAATGTCAAAAGCTCAAAGCTGGCCGCACCGTGGGAAAGTTTCCCCGAGGAGGGCACAGCAGAGCCAAAGCTCCCGGCTTTCCCCCCCCGGAGCTCATCCAGGGCTCCCACTTCTCGCCCCCGACCCCAACTGGGAACCGGGTGGGTACCAATGGCCGCAACAGACAAACCTGGCCATCTCCGAGGCTTTAGGGCCATTTGAGACCTTGACCAGGTTTAGGTGGTGGGCTTCCTTCCCGAGGTCAAAGGGCTGGCTGCTCAGCCACCAAACCCTCAGTTATTTTCCACATCTGGTTTGATTCTCTGCAGATAAACAGCAGCCGTGCCATTAACAACAAAAACTTAATTCACTGAGGTTTGTTCAAGCACCGAAAGCAAATATTTTTCCTGTGCAGCTTGGGGTCATTTTAAGGGAAAAACAGGGCTGGAGGTATATCGCCCCTTTAAAAATTATTATTACTTCCTGGAGAAAATAAAATGTAAAGCACCTCTTCCTTCCATTTGTGAGGTTATTTTTACAGAAAAATTGCTGGCTTGGAAAGGAAACATTGCTTTGTGCCTGACTTGGGATCAGAGCAGGGGATTTGAATAAATGTATGGATTAATTTATCTTTTCTCTCTTTTTTTTTTTTTAATGGAAACGCTCATTCGTAAGTCATACCTCAATTAAACCCTGTAGGAATGTTTGGTCTGCTTTGCTGTCGTCTGCTCCCTCTCGATGCCGGAGCTTACACACGAAGGGAGGGGATGGAGCAGCCGGCGAGTACCGCAATTAGAAGTATTTTCGGAAATGTCCGTGGCTGTATAAGCCGCTGATTCCCCTCGCTGCTGCTTGGGAGGCTGAAGCCCCTATGTAGGTCACGTTCTCCAAGGCTGCTGCCTCCCTTACAGCCAGACCTGCTGTTGACTTGGGCTGTCTTAATGCATCAAAGAGCCTCTGCTATGCTTCAGCTCCGCTCCTGAACTCGAGATGCACTGCTCAGCTCTGCTGGTAATCGCTGAGGTGGGTAACCTGACCAGGGGAGCTCCAGCATTAATCACAGCCTTCCTGGTTCCCCAGGCGGAGAAGAAAATTTCTCATTTTACCATCACCGTTGTTATTTTTAAATCTTTGAAATCTCTCCCTAAATCTCTTTTCCCGCCTTTTCTCTTTTTTTGATTTCCGTGTGTCATAACCCAGTTACAATTATCAGTGATAATAGGCAGTGAACCAGAAGCGGCAGTTAGGACTTTTTCTTTTTTTATTAAAAAATACTTTTAAAGTATTATTTAATAATACTTTAATACTTCTCTCTTTTAAGAGAACAAATGGAGACCCACTGAAAATTAAAATAGTGGTGCTGCCAGAGAACATTTCTCTCTGCTGAACAGCGATAATAACATCGGAGGTGCCATTACGCGATGGAGCAGCCTATTGAACAGCCAGTGGGTTTGGGGTAGGGACTGCTCCTCAGCTGAAAATGACTTTTTCCTCCTTGCTGTTCTGCACAGCCTCACCTCCAGACGTGGGGACCAGAAACTAAGAGGCTGGAGTTGTGCAGCTGACACTTCTCAGGGAAGCTAAGGAAGTGTTGGAGGGAGGCACTGGTCATTTGTGCCTCTCTGCTGCAGTTTCCGTGCCTGGCGTTGCAATGCCAAGCCTCGTGAGCAGCGCAACGTGGGGTCAGCTTCTGCCGGCCTTGTCCCGGCCAGGAGAACGGCACGTGTCTGCTGTAACTGGGAACTGCCCGGTGCCCCACAAGCTGCTGGACTCGGGCAGAAGGCGATGCTGCGTGCATGCTGGCGAGGAATGGCTGGGTAAAATCATGTCTGTGGGGTTTTTTCCCTTTTTCTTCCTAGTAAATTTTACCAGTCGTGATTTTTCTTCTTTGCTGGCTGGGTTAATTCTTAAACACTCCCACCTCTCCCAACCATGGCAGAACATTTCCTAATGTCTTTGCTGCTCAGGGAGAGCAGAAGCCAAGTCAGGAACCCGAGCTTCTGCGGGGCAGGAAAGCGTTAACCCCCTCACGTGATGGCCAGCCGGAGCTGGGGGATTACTGCTCCCCGCTCCCACTTGCCCCCGACTGGGCCGACTGGGCCGTGGGGAGATTAGGAGGACCAAGTCCCAGGGCTGGACCATCTGTGAGCCCGGAAGGGGAGCGGGGAGGCTGGCTGGAGGCTGGCGATGCCAGAGGCCGAGCACCGTGGGGTCCCAGCGTGGCTGGGGCTCGGTGGGTGCCACGGAAGAGCCCCTTGGGTGTCGGGACGCTTTGCTAAGAGATGTAGCAGGGTGTGCAGCCAGGGCCCCACGCTGCTGCAGGCTGAAGAGTGCAGGCAGAGACCTTCTTCTGCTGCGGGCAGGGGGAGGATGTTTTCGCCAAGCTCCTGCAGAGCTCACTTCCCTGCACAGAGTCGCACCTCATTTGAAGTATACTTCCTCCCTTTTTTTTTTTCTTTCCATTTCCAGAGCCAAAGAATGCAGTAAAACTTTCACTAACAGGTACTTCTTATCAAAGCTGATTTACGGAGTGCTCAGACTTCTCAGTGTTTGTCCTTGCTTTCTGCGAGTTGGCAAGCTTGGATGACTATTTCGTTTTTTATTATTTTATTTTTTGTTTGCACATGGCCGAGAGAGTCACCCGAGCGGGAGTGGAGCACCCGGAGCCCTCCCCTGCCAGCCAGCGGGCTGCGGGGCGGCAGTGCGGAGCAGCTGGGCAGCGCTCAGCTTTCGGCTGGTTTTGTGCCTCCTCCCCAGGGCTGGAGGTTAATGGGTGGATGTTAGGCGTTTGTCAAACACCGCCAACCGACTACAGATAGCTGCACGGGACAGTGGAGAAAGATTGGACTGGTGTTCATGTAATAACCTTATCTGAAATTCAGCCAGCCTTCAAAGCCAGCTGATACACTTTTATTTATTTTTTCTCCTCTCCTTGCAAAGCGTCAGTGGGATCGGGGTAGGGGTCTCTGTTATTTTTTTTAAGTGACAGCACTGATATCACCTAATTGGTTTGGTGATAAAATCTGTAGAAGAAGGTTGTAAACCCTTTCTGATTTGTTCTGTTCTGCTACCATGGAGAAATAGCTCTATTTGTCTGCTCCTTGCAGGAAAAAAATGCAGACTGGGCAGGATTTCTTGTTGTCAAATGAAACACCAAATTAAATAAATAAATGAATAAGACCCAGGGCAAATTGCAGATTCAGTCAAACATTTTTTTGCATCAGATGCATGATCAGTTTAATAAGGGAGAGCCAGCTAAATGCTCGGAAGCAGGGAGATGGTAGGAGAGAGGGCTGGAGAGGGAGTAGCAGGATGAGGCTTGATGTGTTTAGCTAGGCAGTTAGCTCTTTCAGCACTTTTCTCCAGAAAACTTGAAGGGTCGGTAGGACAGGATTTGGTTTTGTAGTTAAACCTCGTTAGTGTCAAATCTGTCGATGCCTGGTGAAGATTACGCTGATGCGTAAGCCTTTGGGGGCTCTGTGTGCGAGTGCGTGCACGTGCGACTGTATTACTAGCGAATGCCAGTGGATTAAAGGGGAGGTCAATGACATATATCATTTAACTCTGTGGCCAGGGTTGGTCGTCTTAAAACACTGTCAGTGGATGGATGGCACCCGATGACAAAAATGTCAGGCATCCAAGTGTTAATGACTTAATCACACTCACGCACCTCCCTTTTTATAGTCCCCCTGGGAATAATGCATGTGCCTGCTGCTGGACTCAGCACAGCTCCTTTCTTGGGCCTGACGCTATCGCTATATAGTGACACCTCCCAGTGGCACTCTGCAACATTTCACTGAAGTCCTTGAAGGGCTGCTCCTTGACAGCTTTATGAAACCAAGTGCTTTCTCTGTGCAAATGAAGCCTTATAAAATGCAATCTAGCTTTGCAGGTACCTTCTTTACAGAAATCATTCCATTCCTCCTTCCCCCGAATATTTAGGCCCCCTATCAAGTAATAATTAAAAGCAAATAAGTACCTTCTATTTATGCTTTCAACAATTTGGCATTAAGGTAGAAGTTCCCCAAATGTCATCATGTCCTGTGGCTCAAGAAAGCAATGTCCCGTTCCAGAGGTTGCTGCTGTTGTTAATGGGTTCGTGCTGTGAAAGGGGTCTCTCTGGTCTGTTGGTGTAATGGTGTGCAACACCTGCTAGCAACGTCCAGGGACTCCACAGACCTGGAATATACAACTTAGACATGTCTCACTCTCTCAAATCAGGAAAAGAACAAATTTGGGGAGATTCAGATACAGTCTAATTATGGTAAATTACCAGATTTCCCACCATCACCAGAGCTATCTCTCCCTATCCCTGTGTTCACTGGTCTCCATTTAACTCACCTTAAAACTTTCCTCTTTTAATGGCTTTTCCTGAGCTATAGGTGCCACTGCTTACCGTGTGGATGAGTATTTGCATGGTAGTGCACACATTGGAGCATCTCCGCAGATATTACTTGCTCAGTTACTGCAAGCCCGTTGTGGCTGCGCCCTTAACTAGAAACAGTCTGTGAAGCCACTTGTGTTTTCTATAATAGGGACTTCTTTGGTTCAACTGAGCTCAGTTTTAAGTCTTTGTTTATGTCAAAAATATGTTCTCAGCTAAATAAAGATATAATTATAAAACAATTAAATTAAAGGGATTCAGACCCTGGGACAGACAGACTGGGCTATTTTTCTTTAGCAGCTCGTTTTGGGTTCAGCAGGAATGGGATAGGTCTGTCCTCCCGGAGAAGTGGAACTGGTGTAGAGAGAATGCAGCCACACTCTGATGATAGCTACTGTGGAGCAGCTGCCTTTGTGAACTGTCTTCCAGAACAAATAGGGATTTTAGAGATGATTAACATTGTGCTTCTTGAATAAAGGTACTTTTGTTATGGAATAGAGAGTCCTCATGGGAAACTACACAAAATGTCCAGAGAGAAATAGCTTGTGCTCGTCAAATTTCCCATATTGAAAAAGGCCTTTGAAATCAGTTTGCTCCAAACCAAGCAAGAACTGCGTCTCAGTTTAACATGAAGGGTTTGTACCATGACTACCTACCATTTAATAATGCATCTTTATGTTAATTGGTGCAATTTGATCTGTGGACCACCCCTTAATCATAACAAGAGGTGCCTTACTCCTTCAGCAGTTGTGCTAAAGCCATCCCCTTGCCAAAAATAGTCGTGCCAGTCTGAAGTAAGATAAGTAAAAAAACTATCAGAATTTGATCAATGAAATTGAGAAAAAAGATCAGCAAAATATGAAACACAAGGCTGCAGGGTCCTCTGCCTGGCTCAAGTCAGTGAGCGCAAAGAAATTCAGACTTGCCGTCAGCTAAAGCTCCAGCACAGCCCTTTGACATGACTGTGTAATGCAGCAAATCTGTTTCTCGTCATCTGACGCTCCACCAAGACCTCTTGCTATGCTTAGCTGAGAGCTTTGAACGTCCTTGCTTATGTTGGCCTCTTACGAAGTCCCTCAAACACACAGTTGATCTGATATTTTACTCTGCTGTTGCCAACTGCCCTGGTTGTGGTTGGATAACAGAGAGCTAGTAGCAGCTGGTGGATTTTGTATTAATGCAGTCAGGGTAGCAGGGCAGTGGTTGTGCTGCCCACGCAGCCCCTGGCAGGGCATGGGCAGGACGGAGGGAGGACCACTTTGCTCCACTGGTGCCTGACAGAAAGGGCAGCGTGGAGGAAGATCTCCACTGCATAGCCATCCTCATGCAGCAGGAGCCCCCACTGCGGTCCTGTTACTCACTGGGGCTTTGAGGCAGTTTCCTCAGCTCCTACACAGTGGCTTCCAGAGCTTTTTTCATGCTAAGTGCAGAATAGGAAGCCAGGTGCCTGTCCTGATGCTGGTGGCTCGGGGCATCTCAGCCATGAGTGCGAGATACGCTCTCAGTTTTGCCCCTGGCAGATCTGTGCTGACTTTCATAAATGAGCAGTAAATGAGGAACAGAGTCATCCTCTCTCCTGTTGAAAATTTTGTGTCTGGCTTTAGGATGCCTCTTACAGCCCTGGTTTGGGAGAGCTTCCACTCACATAAAGTGGGGATGCGTGGGTTGGCACAAACCTGAAGCTGAAGCATGGGCAGTGGCGGCATTGGACCTGGGAGGAGGTGACTGTGGATGGACAACCCAAGTGCTTGTGCCTATGTTCTTTACCCCGCAAAGCTGTCAGAAAAGCACATGGTACCCATGTGCATCTCATGGCAAGGCAGAAGCACAGAAATGGATGAGTGTGCAGGAGTCACCCTGGCTATGGGCTGGACTCCGAAACCCAGTTGCAATTTCTCAACAGCACAAATGAAGTGCAAATGGTACACATTGAGGAGAAGGAGGAAAGAGATGTTTTTGCAAACTGGGAGAAAGGAGGACTCCACAGAAATGCTTCATTCCCCTTCTGACATGATTACATCCACAAGTACTCAGGAGGAAACTGATTTACGTTTCGAATGCACAGTAAATCACTGCAAGAGCCAACGCCCTGTCTGGGTTGCACTCACTGGGAATGGCCTCTGGCCACCAACGACAGCAACTGCCAAAGTTTTCTGTCTCTGAAAGACTCACTGGCAATTTGGGCTTGGGTGGTGAGTTTTGAAATGCGACTGTGCTGTCAAGCCTGCTCGGAGCATACACAGTCTGCCAGCCAGCCCGTGGCTGGAGGAGGCGATAGCAGGTCCTGGCCTCACAGACAAGCAAGGGCAGTGCCTCCTGCCCTGTGATGGCTGGTAGGCCGTTGGCACCCGTGCATGCATGCCTTGCTGGGCTTGGAAAAGCGCTACAGGAATGAAGGCTTGATATTTTTGGAGGAGGATGTGTGCTCAACGTTGTAAAGACACGCAGGGATGAACATGTCAGCTTTGCTGAGCATGTTGGGGAGTTTGGAGGCTTTCTCCATTGTGAGGGATTAACTGCAGTGGACTAAACAAACTGGCCCATGGAACTCTCCGGAGGTGTTGTACGGGAGGGCCTGGGAGACCAACGCAAATCTGCCAGCACAGTGACTCCAGTCCCAGCACGATCTGTGGGCAGACCCTGGCACGGTGCCCTTGGCTGCCTGCAGTCCCTGGCTTTGGGATGCAGAGCACAGGCCTTCACAGCCCCAGCGGCTGCTGCCTGGTGGGACGGGTACCCTGGGCCAGGCAGCGCCAAGCCCAGCCGGAGCTTGCTTCAGGCACAGCCGTGACCAAGTGATGCAGTTCCAGCAATGAGGAATATGAAGGTGTGGCTACACAGAGCACAGGTACTGGGTCATGAGGGTAATAGAGTAAATGAGGCAAGAAGGACGTGAACCTGTTGGAGAGGGTCCAGAGGAGGGCCACAAAAATGATCAGAGGGATGGAGCACCTCTCCTACGAGGAAAGGCTGAGAGAGTTGAGGCTGTTCAGCCTGGAGAAGAGAAGGCTCCGGGGAGACCTTATAGCAGCCTTCCAGTACTTAAAGGGGGCTTATAAGAAAGATGGGGAAAATCTTTTTAGCAAGGCCTGTTGTGACGGGACAGGAGTAATGGCTTTAAACTAAGGGAGAGTAGATTTAGACTGGATATAAGGAAGACATTTTTTACAATGAGGGTGGTGAAACACTGGAACGGGTTGCCCAGAGAGGCAGAAACATTCAAGGCTGGGTTGGACGGGGCTCTGAGCAACCTGGTCTAGTTGAAGATATCCCTGCTCACTGCAGGGGGGTTGGACTAGATGACCTCTAAAGGTCCCTTCCAACCCAAAGGATTCTCTGATTCTATGATTCTAGGAGGTGATTGGGGTGACAAGGTAACCGAAAGGGAAGATAATGGGGTAGGTTATCTGCCATTATGACTACAGCGGGATGGGGAGTGGGGTTCTTCTGGCTGCTCTGCAGTCTGTAACCAAGATGCAGTCACTCATTGGAATAACAGCTGTTGTGATGGTTGTTGGCCTTAGCGTGTTAAATATGGCACCAGCTGTTCCAAAAACGTACTGCTGGAAGAAAAGCAACTTTAAAGGTGTCCTGTCAAGGTGTGAAGATTGTGATGGGGAAGGCTTCACATCTAAGGCTTATCCCTGGAAATATACAAGCAGCAGGAGCAATGGTAGATCCCTAAGCTACGAAGCTGTTTAGATACCAGAAATCTTTATCTGATATGGCTAAAGCTGCCGCTACTCTTTCAAAATCAGCAATGGGGACATAAACCTACTCCACCATCTTCTGGGCAGCTGGCTTTCAGTGCACTGTAATAACTGGACCACGTTCAAGGGTTTGTGGTCCTTAGGCCCCAGTTGCTCTCCCAGCATCACAGGATGGCTAGACCCTGGCACAGGGATTGTAGGGAGTGGCTATGTGAGCTCTCATGCCCCTGCTCCCTAAAGCAGCAAAACAGACCAATACTTAATTGAGGCCTTGCACTGAGCTTGGCCAGCATCTCCATGTAGTGACTGGTAAACCTGTGACATTATATATATCAAGAGACTGTGACGTCACAGTTGATTGACAGACGCTGCAGAATGTCACACATCGTGATGGAGTCCCTATACAGGGTTTTGTATTTTATACCTTCCACTCCTAATAAAGCCTAATGGATGACAAATACACAAAATGGGGCGTTACACTGTGCGGGGTGACAGCAGCTTTCATGGCCAATAAAGGGGCCTGCAGCACAGAGCCCGAAAGCCCAGTGTGAGTGGACTACATGGCATAAACTGCCTGCGCCCGTCCGCGTAGAGCATAATCAGCTCCAAACTCTTCACTTTGAGCAAAAAACACACTGTTTTGGGCAGGGGGGAATGAAAATACGCTTTTTCAATTAAAACGTTGCCCAAAAGAGCTATATTGTAATGCGATGTATGGGTCATTATTACAGCTTGTCACTGATGATACAGGACACCAGGGTTCAGGTGAGGTGGGTAATGGGCACATCAGCTTAGAAGCTGTGAGGCTTGGAAAGCTGCATGGGTTATCTCTAGCAGACACTCAAGAAAGCAGTGCAGGATGCAGTACAGGTGTCTAAATCCTTCCTGGCCTCCAGCTGCTGCCCCAAAGTCCTCTTTTGTGTTGACCAGCCCTGTACAGATGTGTTGGATACCCTAGGGCATCTCAAATGGTACCGGACACCTTTGTTTAAGCAACTGAATCCCACCCTAAGTGCTTTGCTGAAGATCATATATAAAGCCTCTGTGAGAGCTGGGACCCAAGCCCAGACCTCTTCATGTGCTATCCAGCATTTTGATCACTGGAACATGCCCTCTCTCAGGAATGAACGTGTCCATATGGTGGGTTTGGTTGGATTTATTTTTGCTTTTCTCCTTTTGGAATGATTTGACTAACCAAGGGTCATTAAAGGAAGTTTTGCAGTGGATGACAAATGCTTCTCCAAGTGTACGTCGTGTACAGGGAAGGGGTGAAAGTCCTTTCAGCTCTGCTCATTACACTTTCTGTATTTTTGTTTCAGCTTTTGGTGTTATTATGTCTTCAGTGCTGGGTTTTGGAGGGAAATGCACATGCTGTTTTAATATCCGAGTGTTGCCCTAACTGTGCGGCTGCCTGGGGTTATTTGTTCTGCTATTTGAGAAAATGTCCGTGTGAGCCTACAGTATGAAAATCACATGTGACAAAGTGAGAGGGAGAGAAACCCCGGACCAAAAGAAAATACACAGGGAAGTGGGGTGTAGGAAGGCAGCCTCATGCGTTGCAGAAGACTTGAGGGAAGTATCAACGAGACAGTCCAAAAGTTCATCTGGCATGCAGTGGGTGCAGTAAGGTTTTCAAAGCGGCCATTTAGTGCAGGGCCTTCTAGGGTCAAAAAGATTGCCGTGCTGCATATTTGGAGCAATAGCTGATGTGGAGGAGAGCTTGGGATCTCAGCTGCCAGTCTGAGGACTTAGTGGGCTGCTAAGAGAAGCAAGAAGACTAGAGGCCTGGGCTGGAGAGAGAGGAATACACTGAATTTGGAAGCATGAGATCAATAGTTTGTAATACCACTTTGGCTGAGGCTTGTATCAAATAAGAAACCTGCTGAAAACAATTATCTGAAAAAATGAAGCTGCTCAAATTTCTGTTTCATAAATTTCTCTGTTGATTTAATCCCCCTCCCCATCCGTTCTGCGAGTGCCATGTCCGGTCTAACGAGGCTCCCTTCGTTCTTCTCGTTTGGGCAGCCGTCCGAAACCGCTCTGTCGAGAAGGGGCTTTTTCAGGCCCAGCGGCTCCCGGGGGATTTGGGGGCAGAGAAACAGAGTTCAGAGGAGCGGCGACTACTTGTGAGAGTTAATGAGGGGAAATGAACTCATTTGTGATACTTGTAAACTTGAAACCCGTTGCAGGGAGGGGAGAGGGCTGGGGCATCTGTCTGGTTGTAACGCACACATACCGATCTGGGGAGAGGCGAGCTGCCAACTCTGGAGACCCTGGCTGTGCACAGAGCCCTGTTTCTGGTTTAAATGGGATTCCTTTGAAAAAGAGTTGAAGTCACGACAAAAAAGCTACGTACCCTTTCCAAACATCCTGTCCCAGGGCTCAGATGCTGACAGTGTGCTGTGTATCCTAATAGTGCTTTATACCCTCAATATGTGAAGCCCTTTGAGCCTTTAGCCTGGCTGCCCGCTGGGGCTGCCCTCAGTGGGATGGCACTGATTGGCACCTGTCTGATTCCTTACCTTTGTGACAGGTACGGCAGAGAGATAAAGTACTAACAAACTGAAAAAGCTTCATAGGCAGCCCCTCGGTGTCTCGTGCTATCTGTAATTTCATTGCCATGCTACATTTCAGCAGTTTAAGAAGCAAACATGAAGCAGTCAAAGGCACATAGGACTAGACTACTATTTTGTTCCCAGTCTCCATCTGAACAGCATCCCCCTCCTATACCTCTTTCTCTTTGATCCCTAAAAAGCCAGCTGTGGCTTTAAATAAACTAGAAGTGGGGACACGACTCTGCTGGATGTCTGGCCTGCTATGGAAGTAAAGTGTCACTTCTAATTTTGTGTGGGTGCAGAACAAAGATGCCTGTGACCAATCCACTGTGCAGTGCACTGGTTTTGTTTGAACAGGAAGCTTTGGTGAGAAGCATATTTCAAAGCGCCAGGGAAGCAGATTTTAAATGCTGTCAAAGAGAAATGATTTTACCTTTTTAAATTGCCATTCATGGTATCTTGTGTTCCTACCTCATGGATGCTGTGCAATAACCTTGCACAGTAGATAGAGTAGGCAGCTGGAGCACCACGCCAAAGACGGCCTCGGCTTGGCAGGTCTCCATCCCAGGGCAGGTATTGATCCAAGTTAAGTCAACCAAAGTGGCTGGACGCAGGGGAGTTTGCAAATGGAGGAAGGGCAGAAACAGAAAAACAACCAGGTAGTCCTCAGCACTGCTCATTTACAAACAGCAAAGCCTAACCACAGCTGCCTAACCAACTTCAGTCACTGTTGCCAATACCAAATCAAAAGGCACTAGGTCTGTACGGGCTAATACTATCTATGTAGCTGTTGGCACAGTATTTTTCAAGAACAGTGCAACGATCAAGGAGGGGCTTTAATAAAATTAGTCCCAGATTTACTATGAACAGAAGTTTAGCCAGGTGTCATAGATGCTAGAAGGGAGAAGCTATTTTCCTATCAAATAGCGATGTAGTTGAGTAAGGAATTGAGATAAATTGTTGGGATGACTTCCAATTGTAGACTGTGGTGAATAAATGAGGTAGGTCATGCCTCCCCAGCAGCCTGGGTTTCAGTTTCACATCAGGCAGTTCTGTATTGCTGTGTCTGTCTCTTCTGCACCATTTGCTCCACATACTTTATGTATGTCCTCCCTTCCCCCTGTTTCCACTCTCCCTTGTAAATATTAATCATAAAATCTCTCTGCCTTGCTGGTTCCTTGGATTTGACGTGTGCTTTATCCTGGCTGCTGCCTCTGGGAGCTGGTCCTTGATGAAAAGGGACAAAGCAGACCATCAAGCTATCATGCTTTGTACAAGGCATTATTTTTTTCCATCTGTCAAAATTAAATGGCACTTGGGCTGTCCCGTGGCCCATCAATATTTCCACAAAATTCAGGGCTGTCTAATGAAACTTGGGGAAAATAGTTGCACAATGAGATTCCCTTGCATGTTGTCATGGTGTCACATGGCTCTGTGCAAACATTTTAATTTTGGCTTTTTAAAGATTGATCCACAAAGAGGATTACCACCACTGCTTATTGCAGCCCTGCCACTGGTGTTGCACACATCAACCTCAGCCACCAGGCTACCCAAACAGGCTGCTGTCTTCTAGACTAACCATTTTTAGCATAGATTCATTTTAGCATTGATTCAGACATTTGGTGTATAGAAGGCATATGGGGTGTCCACAGCCTTGGCCTCGTCCGGTTGCAACCAAGCCTCTTGCTGTTGGCTGCGGCTGGGACAGGATTTCACCACTGCACCATTTCCAGCTGGGGGTGACCACTGTGGCCTCTCACAGAGAAAGCTTTCGCAGAATCATAGAATAGTTTGGGTTGGAAGGGACCTCTAAAGGCCATGTAGCCCAACCCCACTGCAGAGCAGGGACATCTTCAACTAGATCAGGTTTGCTCAGAGCCCTGTCCAACCTGGCCTTGAATGTTTCCAGGGATGGGGCATCTACTACCTCTCTGTGCAACCTGTTCCAGTGTTTCACCACCCTCCTTTGTCGTGGACCATCTCCCTTTTCTATGAAGCAGCCCAGCATAAGGCAGCTTGTCTCTGAAATAGGCAGCCATTCATTTCCAGGACATGAAGGATAAAGGTTTTCTCCTTTTTCCCCTCCCCTGAGCTGTTTGTGGCTGTTAAGGGCAGCACGTGAAATCACTTCAACTCATCTCTCTCTCCCATCTGACTGTCTATGTCCCTTTTTTCACTTTCCCAAAGTGGTGACGAGGACAAGGATGAAATACAACTGTTCTTCCCTTGCACTGTCACCAAGGCAAGTATAGACACCAGGCTTTTAAGCTACTTTTTAGGTAAAAGCAGTGGGTGGTCAAAGCTTGTCAGAAGACATACCTTGTCCCTCAAAGACACGTGCTCAGGTGCTTTCTTCCTCCTGCTTTCAGTCTGGAAAGGAAATTTCAGTAGCAGACATAGATTTTAGAGACACACAGCCAACTGTGAGAAGATTGAGAAACACAGCGTCGCATGTATCCTTTCCAGGCTCTTTTCTCCCCGGCCTTTACCACAACCGTGCCCACACTCACTCCTCCTGCCGCCCTCTGCAGCAGAGCCCCAAGGTGCAGATGGATAGCTCAGCCCCACCGCCGCAGGCTGCTGTTTTTCTGGTTGTAGCACAAATATAGCACTCCTAGCTCACAGGGCAAAGGATGGTCAACTCCTTCGTAGCTGAAAGATGAAGCAAATGGAAAAGGAGGAATAAATATAGAATTCCCACAATCATCTTAATTTCCGTGTGTGTTGAAAGGAAACGGGGTGATTCTCCTGGGGCAGCAGATGGCAAACTCACTTGGGGATAATTTCCGTTGGATTCTTGTTTTTGTGGTCCCTGCTTATAGAGGTCACTAATCCCATAGCTTGGCTTCTCCCTGGGGATCACTAAACACGTTGTTTTGGATTTTGTAAATCAAGCCCTGTATATAAGAGTGGTATGTGCTAAGTGCTCTAACAGGAACATCATGTGTAGTATTTTAATATGCGTTACATCTCAGACCCTGACAAGACAGGCACAGAGACGATGAATGTAATTTGTCAGTAAAATTCAGCAGATATATCTTCAGGGTTTAACTCGATATCAAAGCAAGAAGGCAGCAGTGAAAGTACAGCACTGAAAATCAGACTCCCAGATCCTTTTCCATCAAGTGATATTAATTATTAGATAAGTAATAGTGATTTGTACTGATGCAGTCAGTATGGAGTGATAGTTCCCTAGGTTGTTATTTGGGTTTAGTGGGTAGAGCTTGCTGCAAAGCGAACGGTAAGTGCTGTGAGGTTATTGCAGTTCTGCCTTGTTTTAACAGGTCAAAATAGGGCACTTCTTGCTGGATGATTTGCAGGCTTTTCAGATATGAGCTATGTTAGGACAATGACATGGTTACTATTTTAGACAACGGGTTACATGAATGTGACTTGTATTTCTATTCATATTAAAAAACCTTACGGTCTTTCAAAGCAGTTATTAATCCTGTATTATAACAACTGTGTCTTTAGCTGTTTGAAAAGCAAAGCCCTGGCAAACAGAAATACAGAGTTGCCAGGCTAAAAGCAAAATATATCGTCAAACATAAATATTTATGCCACAGCCTGTAGTTCTTCTTAAATAAACAAGAAGAAATTCTTGTGAAAAAGGATGAGGAAGGCTGGAAATGCTAGTGAAAGACAATAAACATAATATAGTTATAATATAAAACTTGCATAACTCAAGACTTGGTTCTTCTAAGAAGTTTGGCATGATCACCTGTAGCTAAGCAAAGGCTTCAGACAGATGAAATAAGGGATGTGCTGTTGGGCCAAACAAGGGTCAAGGAGAGGATTGCTGCAATCCTTATTTTGCAGCTGGTACCCAAACAGCGTGGTAGCTGAGGCACTAGTGGATTACATAGAAATGGATGGACCTACATATCCAAATCTCTTAATTAATGAGTTGTTACTGAAAATTACATAAGAAATCCAAAATATTTATACTAGTACAATTCCTATTTAAAGACACTGTCATTCTGCTCCTGGCAATAAAATACCAGGCAAATACGTTGATCCTGCTAAAACATCTTTTATCATTATAAGACTCGTAAACCCCATCATAATTCTCCCAAAGCGTGGGTTGCATGCCCTGTCACCCTGGGGTGGCATGGAAATGCAATGGGATAGTGGGAATAGTAAGCAGGTAAAATTCCATGGCAAACCAGGTTCCATTTCATAGCCTGATGTTAGTTAGTTAGTCAACTCTCTTAGTTAAACTAAGAGAAGGAAACCTTCTGTCCTGGCGAGTAGAAAGTTTTTCTTCCTCTTATTAGTTTTTGAGACTCTAACACAAAGCAGGCTCAGTGTTGAAGACCAATGCCACAGTAGTGTATTGCACAGTGGATGAGACACTGTTCTCGTAGGTAGGAAATACAGCACTGCATCCCTCCGAGGAGGGCAGAGTTTGCATTCACGTCTCCTGGGCGTTAGGTGAAGTGTTACGGTCACTGCGCTGCTGGAGCCCTGGGAGAATACAGTTTTCACTAGCTGAGGGTGATGTGGAAAATCCCATCCTTTCTTCATCTGTGAGAAAAATGAATTGTTTTAATTCTTATTTTGCACCCTGATGTAAACCCACCCACCCAGCTGTCCCCATGTGGACTTGACCTGGGTTGGCCAGAGGGCCCATGGTGGCCAGGGACGGGGGAAGGCACAGCCACGCAGGCAGCAGGCAGCGCGATCCCATCCCGCTTGTTCCTGTAGGAAACACGGCTGAAAGCTGCTCGTGCAGTGTATGTGTGTGGCTGAGCAGCACCCTGTAATCATGGTAGGAAGAAGAGCAGAAACCTGTAATAATCTTCACCGGCAAGTGAAGTGATAATTCATAGCTGCAACTACGTACAGCATATTTAGGACCTGGCCTTTTGTAAATAAGGTGCAAGGAGACACAGCTCTGGTGGCCTTTGCTTGGTGCCGGTCGCCTGGTGCCAGGGTGGCCAGGCAGCCCGGTGTAGAGCGGGGAGCCCCCTGGGAGGGTGTCTCCTGGTTGGCCACCCAGGGGCTGCACACCCAGGTAGCCTGGAGGTACAGAGAAATGGGTCCAGCAGGGCTCTTCCTCTCTGCAGTGAGAAAAAGATGCTCCTTAACGCCCCACGCAGGAAGCGTAGGTAGCGAGGAGTCCCCTGGAGAGGGGAGGCACTGGCTCTCGTGTTACTGCTGCCACCAAGATGGTACGGGGGAAGGGGCCACTTCATCCCTGGGGTGACCATGTAACGCCGGGCTGGAGCACCCCCCTGGGAGCCCGGTGCTCCGGAGCTGCGGGAGCAAAGCAGCGGGTGCTGGGGCAGCCCCGCCTCAGCCCCGCTCCCCGCTCCAGTGGGTACTCCAGGGGCTGGAGGAGCAGCAGCGGCCGAGATTAACTTCTTGTTTTCCACAGGTTGAGTCCTTTCATGGCTGGTGTTTGAGCTATGCACTACCCAGTCAAATGTAGTACATTTACATGCATATACACACACAGTGACTATATATGTGTGTGTGTATATTTTGATGTGTGTGTGTGCATATATGTGACACTTGAAATGCTGCATCTTTAAGTGTTTGCATTAAATTCAGAAATTAGGGGGGAGACAGAGGGAGAATAACCCTGTGTCCTCCTGATATTTCCAAGCATGCTTCCAATTTTAAAAATTATCAGCATGAGGTACAAAACAACCTGGCCTAAGGAGCAGCAGGGAAGTTTTAAAGTCTTCTGACACAGCTGTGGAAACTTTTCCCTTGTTAGTGCCAACAAGCATGGCAGCTACAGCTGCAGCAAAACCAGTACTAAAAGCATGGGAAAACCAGAACAATTGCCCAAGCTAGTTTTGCAGTCTGGTTTATGTGCCAGGGCCCTGTTTCTGGAAAGGAGGGTGCAGGGGCGAAGAGGAGCAGACACCAAGAGGGACAGCTGTGAAGGTGGTGTCAAGGCTTGCAGCGCACCTTGCAGGTGCTTCAGCTCCCAGCCGTGGTGCTCGTCCGCGATGACAGGCATGTGTCAAAACTGGTGGAGGAACAGCACTTGTCTTTTACCAGATACTCATTAATTCTGGTTTAAGAAATGACAGCATACAGGGCATTTAATTGAGTATAAGAGAGGCCTGGCTTGTAGCAAGCAGAAGAGTTGATCTTCGTGAGCTGCTGCTACAAAAGGGCCCTGAGTCAATGGCATTGTAGCCTTGAAAAATGATTTTTTCATGATATGTGAGAAAAATGCCTGCTCTTTGATGCAGCCTTTTAAGAAACAGAACCACAGTGAGGACGTGATCAGTTTGATGCTTTCTGGTTTTAACATAATATTCAGTGAGGGTGAGAATGGAGGTCTGTGGCCACATGAAGGTACCTGTGTATGCGAAAGGGTATGGGGAATGGTCTGAAACCTGATACTGGAATCCAGTCCCGTTGGGTGGTGATATCCTCCAAGTGCTATCCCCAAAAAGCTCAAGATGCATCTGTGTTGTATTGCATTGTTTTCTAGTTCTTAATTATTTTAATAATACATGAGCTATTTTGTGTCCTGGAAATACCATTTGCTCACCTCCCAAATGCCATGAGATCACCCTCTACCATAGTGTAGTAAGACGGGAGTTGAGATTCTCAAAACCAAGTGCTTTTCTTGATGGACAGTGCATATCTGAACCCTTCAGAACGGCTCTGACGATCTCACTTCCAGGCGTGAGTGTGCTATTAGTAATTACCACGTGCATTTTCTGGAACTTTACTTGTGGTATTTGCCATTGCTACAAGCATCTGCAATATGTTTTATGCTGCTTGTGACAGAGCATCACCCATTTCACATGGATGGCAGCTAGAAGACTGCCCAGAGTACAGTTACTACAAAAGAGGAAAGGCTTTCGAGATGATATTGTTACCCTGAAGTGTGCTTGCTTCCTCCCATCATCCCTCCCCGCTGCTCCAACTCTGACACTTCCCCTCCTGCCTCCTCAGAAACGTTTAGCCCAGCACGTCCAACATATACTACATTTTCTGTATTACAGGACAATTATTTTTTACTGTATCATTATTTTTTACTGTTCTTTCTCCCCAGTTTGCATCTCCTCTCCTAATGTCAATAACTACCTGAATTTACAACAGTGACTTCGTAGCTCCAGAGTGTGCAACAAGGTGTAGGCAGGGATGCGCAGCAACAGACGGGAAAGGTCGGGGTTAAGAGAAACTGGGAGGTACAAGACAGGCCATCCCATGTCCTGCTTCCACATTCTGGCATGGGGCTGAAGTGCCCTTGTTCTGGCTGGCAAGGCCAAAATGGGGACAACCCAGCGATGCAACCAGGCCTTTCAGGTGCGCAAGTAAAAGAAAGAGGGAATAGCTATGGTAGGGCTACTCCCCTAAGAGTTTTAAAAACTTAAAGAGGAATGTTAAAGTCAACACCAGACTTTGCCAGGAGCCTGGCATGAAGACTTGGAGGCTGGAGTTAGGTGCATGACTGTCACTGAGGCCACTGCCTGCTGGGGACATGAAACCCAGCAGCGGTGAATGAAGTGCAGCAAAGGTGACGTGGTGAACACGCGAGCTGTACCGTGTGCCCAGGGCATGCCTCCTCTTCGAACTGTATGGCAGGTACATGGAATGAGGAAAATGGCGATAGCCTCCCTCCTTCCTTTCTCATGTCTTTCCTATCCACATTTCTCTTTCCTTCCTCCTTTTTGTCTCCGTTTTTCACTTTCTAGCTGCACCTTGCTGGGCTGTGTCTGTTTATGAGGGCCTAGCTGAATAAAAAGCATAACCCCAGTAAGGATCTCCAGGGTCAATTGAGTTGTTGTCACTTGCCGTGGGATGCTCGCAGCTGCCCCTGCTGAGGACAAGGCTCTGAAACAGGAGCAGCAGGCCGGAGCAGCCTGTTTTGAGGGTACCACGTAGTCAAGTGGAGCAGGAAGGAAATAGGCAATGAAAAAATGGCATTGAGATTTTGTCTCAGAGGAATGCCATGCTGTTCTGCCTCCTCCTCTTGTGTCAGGTCAGCAGAACTGGTACTGGGTATTATTTTCTTCTTTCTTTCTTCGAGAAGGTAAAACAGAGGGGAGGGAGGAATATTCACACTGCTTCTGCTTGAAAGCTAACTTTTATGTAGTCCAAGTCAGCTTTGAAATTCAAACCTCACTGGGATAATGAAACAGGAGAGGCTGAGTTCCTATTTAGACTGATATTATTTGGATGAGGACAGTCTTTACTCGAGAGTAATTTGGGTAAGTGACAGACAGCTGTGACCTTGATTTACTTTGTAACAGTTTAGGTTGAAATGGAAGAGTATTGAAATTTAGATTTTTTCAAAAATTGTAGGGACATCATTAAAGAAGAGGACTTTCAGTTCTTCCTTTCAGTACACTCTGTAATGTTAAAAAAAGCAGAGATGTAGGTATGTGACATTCATCTGCTGACTTCTTCACATCTGTTACCAGACTTGATTGCATTTAAAGACTGGTCAAAGCAGGAAAGTAGTCCGGGACTCTCAGCTCACCTCTGAATGATTCTCAAAATGGGAAACACCCATTTATATGATATAATGCATTTGTTTAACTATGCTCGTGGGAGGCATAGTGCTAGATCAAAGAGGATGTTGGAAATCCTGAACGAGGTGCATTTGCTAAGGCTAGTGGAGAATTCACACAATATGGAGGACATTCTACCCCATTTACTTTGGAGATGCCCCAAGGTACACTCAAAAGCTTACATTAAGGCAGTGCTGCTACTTGAGGCTCATTTATTTGAGCACTGATCTTCAACTCCGTCACCCAAATACTTGAAACAATCTGCGTTTGCCAAATGAAACTGTTCACTAATATCAGTATAATAGGAGGGAAAATCATGGGAGAGGTGGGCAAGCTCTGCTTTCTTCTGGTTGGAAGGATTTCTGCCTCTTTGACTGGGAGATTTGGGAGCTCTGGACGTAGCTTCAGCCCTCATTTATTTATGTTGAGTTCTTTCCACACCCCAATCCCGCACTTTGTTTGCCTGTTCTTTCTTACAGGAATGTGTTTGCTTTCCTACAAAAACATCTCATGACTAGGAACAGTCATGGAACTTGCTGAGTTTGGGAGCTGTTATAACCAGCCGGCAGTCTACAGACACTCCTGGCTGTGGATTAAAACCATGCCATCACTTAGGATAACCAAAGTAAAATGAAAATGGGGTGTTCAAAGGTTTCTTCAGGGGACAAAATATATAGGCATTTGAACCCCAAGGTGCTGATACACCCGTGAGAAGCAGATTTAGGAAGAGGAAACAGAAACACGAAACAATTGTCCCATTAACTGAAGAAAACCAACAAGTAAGGACTTTGTGTGGATTTGTTGACTTGTCCTTTACTCTCTGAAACGCTTTCTGCCTTCTCAGCGCAGCCGAAGGACACCTTTGCCTCTCCCAGGGCAAGGGGACCACTGCTAACCCAGGGCCAGCCAGCCAGCGGGTTCCCAGTGGAAAGTGCAATAGATAAATTTTAGGGGGCTGTCCTCAGTGAGGGTGGCACTGATTTGGGTCTTTTTGTTTGGGTTTTTTTTTTCAACTACAATTTGTAGGAATTTAAATATATAGCATGTAATTAAATTCTTCTGGGAAATCTGAGCAAGGAACTCAAAAATTATGGGGATGGGATGCAGGGGACAGGCAGCAGGTTTGCCTCTTTTCCTTAAGAAGCTGGCTTAAACACTTCTTTCTTTCAGAAGGGAAGTACATGGCACACTTTCTGCTTTTTTTCTCTTTTGATATAGTATATGAAGTATAATCGATGTTACTCCAGAGATGTTATTGATGCTGCTATGTGTACGTAGGATCCCCTTGGCTAATGACAATGATATCCCTATCACAGCAGTGAGAAAACTGAGGTTTGATTAATGAGGGGTGGCAGAGGACACGCTCTTCTGTATTTATCTGAAGGTTCACACCAGAGGAGCTTCAAAGATGGTCCCACATCCCTGTCCACCATTGTCATCCCTCCTCAGTCTCGGGTTTTTTCCTGACTGTGACAGAGGTCTGTGCCTGCTGCCTGCCCGGAGAAGATGGGTGCAGCCTGGCAAGGCTGTGATTTGGAGAATTATAGAATCATAGAATGGTTTGGGTTGGAAGTGACCTTCTAAAGATCACCTAGTTCCAACCCCCCTGCCATGGGCAGGGACACCTTCCACTAGACCAGGTTGCTCAAAGCCCCATCCAACCTGGCCTTCAACATTTCCAGGGAAGGGGGCATTTAGAGCTTCTCTGGGCAACCTACTCCAGTGCCTCACCACCCTCATAGTGAAGAATTTCTTCCTTATATCTAATCTAAATCTACCCTTTTTTAGTTTATAGCTGTTACCCCTTGTCCTGTCACTACCTGCCCTTGTAAAAAGTCCCTCTCCAGCTTTCTTATAAGCCCCCTTTAAGTACTGGAAGGCTGCTATAAGGTCTCCCTGCAGCATTCTCTTCTCTGGGCTGAACAGCCCCAACTCTCTCAGCCTTTCCTCACAGGAGAGGTGCTCCATCCCTCTGATCATTTTTGTGGCCCTCCTCTGGACCCGCTCCAACAGGTCCATGTCTTTCCTGTGCTGAGGGCTCCGGAGCTGGATGCAGCTCCAGAAGAGGACCTGCAGGGCCACACACTTGCTGAAAGATGGAGAGGGAGACTCTTTAGTGGAAATCCTACCCCAGGGTAACACTACCTGCTCTTTACCGAGTGTGTAACATTCTGACAGATGTTAGGTTTTCAACCCTGGCTCATTCAGAAGGGTTCTGGTGTTTGATACGAACGTGTTACCAGCCCACATGCAAAACACAGCTCTGAAGAATGAGAGCAGGGGGAGAGAGTTATGAATAAACCCTGAGGCAGGATTCTTACTGACTTCCTTCAACTTCCCACTGGCTCCCTGTCACTAGCAGGGATTATCTCTGGGACCTGATGCACAGGCACATTCGTAATTCAGAGGGCTGCTGGGAGTTCCATTGCTGAAAGACTTTTGCAGTCCCCCCCATGTAAGACATTTCTGTTGTGCAAAGAAGTACCATTGCGTGACGTGTGTGACATACCACTATACCTTTCACAGGAGTTTGCATGAGTTTTGTGAAGCCTTTGCAGCCCTGTGTCAAATACTCACCTGTAATCAGCATGGTGGCGAGGGCTGTGTGTGTGTGCAGGCTGTACGGACAGGTAGCGCACAAACGACTCTGAGCACGTTTGCAGATGCAGCCTTATCCCATCGGTCCTGTTACTGGTGCGCTATCTGATACCTCTGCGGCATCGCTGGTAGCGGTAAGAGATCCAGAATGCACGGCTGTGTTTGTATCTGCGCATAGCCCTGTGTGTATATAATAGGTATACGGAGGCATATGTTGTACATACGCACGTACACACAGACTCCTCTCTCCTGCCAGCGCTGTGGCTGCCGCTGCCGCTGCTGCCGGCTGCTGCCGTGAGCATGGGAGTG